>Ga0111193_1004_pt1 | contig 20343 bp, 17 predicted proteins | sample DeeMarSWOR324_28_FD_80361 | JGI IMG/M metagenome (GOLD analysis project Ga0111193, IMG submission 80361) | candidate division BRC1 bacterium SM23_51 | reverse complement strand
AAGCTCGACGAGCAGAAGGTTGGCAAACATGGCCGGTGACGACGTGACAGTGTCAAACGGTGCGACAGATGCTTCAGGCATCGAGCGCGACCGGCGATTGATCCTCGACGCCAGGGCAAAGGGCCCGCTGGCGACCTTGGGCGCATACACGAGACTGTCCGGGCCGGGTTGGCTGCAGGGTGCGATTACTCTCGGTGGCGCATCACTGGCAGGGAGTTTGTATCTGGGCGTTCTTGGTGGTTTCAGTCTGCTTTGGCTCCAGCCACTGGCGATGATCATGGGAATCATCATGCTCAGCGCGATCGGCTATGTCACGCTTTCCACAAAAGAGCGCCCCTTTCAGGCGATCAACAACCACGTCAATCCCGTATTGGGTTGGGGATGGCTGATCGCGACGCTGATGGCGAATCTCGTCTGGTCTTTGCCGACAATTGGACTGGCAACCGCAGCGGTGCGGCAGAATCTTCTTCCGGGCGTTGTAGGTGCCGACGCCCTGCCGGACAACTTGGGCAAGTCCATCGCATGCGTCAGCATCACGCTCATTTGCGTAACTGTCGTGTGGTTCTATGACACCGGTCGCAAAGGGGTCAAAATATTCGAGACCATTCTCAAGCTGATGGTGGGTGTCATTGTTGTCTGCTTTTTTGGCGTAGTCGTCAAAATGAGTTTGGCTGAAGGCGGCCTCGATTGGAAAAGGATTTTTGGCGGGCTGGTACCGGACCTGAAACTCCTATTCTCACCCGCGAACACCTTTGCTCCCTATATTGCTGAAGTTGACGCCCGCTTCCAGGATTTCTGGAGAAATCATATCGTAAGCCAGCAACGCGACGTTATGGTGACGGCCGCAGCGGCCGCGGTTGGGATCAATATGACGGTCCTGCTGCCCTACTCGATGCGCAAGCGAGGGTGGGACAAGAACTTTCGTGGTCTAGCGATTTTCGATCTTTCGACAGGACTGTTTATTCCATATATTCTGACAACCGGTTGTGTAGTAATCGCCGCGGCCACGCAATTTCACACACAGCCCGCGCGCGGTTTTCTGGGAGAAAGAGACCAAGCCGGAGTAGTAATCCAACCGGCGAAGAACCTGATGGGTCCTTATGGGGAAGTCGCCGGAGCACGGATTCTATACGAAGTTGGGGACAAGGCCTTTGCAGGAATGACCGAAGAGGAGAAGAGCAGACAGATCGAATCCTTGATGGAGAATCTGCCGTCTGCGGACAAAAGGATGGCGGCGATGCTGGTCAAGCGGGATGCCTTCAACCTGGCGCAGTCGCTGACGCCTCTTACCGGGAGCATAATTGCACATTATATATTTGGCATTGGCGTTGTCGGCATGGCGATGTCGAGTGCCATCATTCTGATGCTGATCAACGGTTTTGTCGTTTGCGAAATGCTGGGGATCCCGTCCAGGGGATGGCCCTATCGCATCGGGTGCCTGATGCCCTGCGTTGGGGCGCTTGGACCATTTGTCTGGACGGGCGGGAAAGCACAGTTCTGGTTGATGATACCCACGTCCATGTTCGCCATGGTTGTGCTGCCAATCGCCTATTTCACTTTCTATCTTTTGATGAACCAGAGAAGCCTGCTTGGCGAAAACATGCCACGGGGCGGTAGACGCGTTTTGTGGAATGCGTTGATGGCTGTTGCGGCGGGGTTAGCTGCTTTTGGCAGTATATGGAGTCTTTGGTCCAAGATGCGTTGGGTCGGCATCGGCGGAATCACAACGTTTGTCGCGTTGGCCTTGGTTGTACATTTCGTTCGATCCGGAAAGCCATCGCCTGTCGCTGCCGAAAAACGCTGATAGATGCGGCGGCGGCGGCATTGAAGTGTTTTGGGAACTATGACGCTTGGGTTTCCTCGGCGCGGGTCAGCTCGCGCAGGCCCATTCGGCGCCGCCACATAAACCACAACCCGGGCACCACTGTAGCGCATATCTGGAAAAAGTGGGCCACAAGCGAGTAGCTCAGGGCCATGGCGCGCCCTTCTGGTCCGTGATCGACGACACCCAAGACCACAAGCGCCAGAATGCATCCTACCTCGTAGAGGCCCCAATAGCCCGGAGCGGCTGGGATCAGAATAGCCACGCAAATAATGATCGAGGTTGCCATGCCCTGCATAAAGCTCATCTCCATCCCCGGAAAACCGTAGGACATAATCAGCAGCGACCAACCGACGGTCAGCCAGACCGTCGCGGTGTGCACAATGACCCAGAAGATGATCCTCGGGCTTCGCAGCGAAAGGAGACCTTGCGCGAATGCGTCGATGAAGCGGTTGAGCGCGTCCTTCAGGCCGCGCGGCGCCAGGGGCGTTCGGTCAATGACTGCTTGAACCAACCGTCGAAACGGTCGCCAGAGCATCAGAATTGTGCCGCCCAGCAGAACCACGCACACGATCAGCAATTGGTGCGAGGCCGCCCGCAACATGTTCGCGTCGATGACCCACTTGCCCCATTGCTCCTGGATCTCCTCGTTGATCGGAACGAATGCGAGAATGGCGATAAACAGTGCCAGCAGACCTATGCCGTCGGCGATGCGCTCGACGAAAACCGTTGCGAGCGAGCTGCTAAACTTTACGCGGTGGTCGCGGGCGACCAGGTAGGCGCGCGCGAATTCGCCGGCGCGCCCGGGCAGCATGCCGTTGAGCGCGAAGCATATGATCAGTGGCGGGAAGAAACGGTACGAGGGTGCTTGCACGACCGGCTCGAGCAAGTACTTCCAACGGATCGTGCGGAAGTACATCGACACAAGTGTGATGCCAATGAACGGGACAACCCACAAATACCGAACGCCACTCAGCGCTTCCCACAGGTCCCTCAGCGGGACGTTTCGGAAAGCAAGATAGAGAAAGAAGATGGAGATCAGTACGCTCGCGATGAACTGGATGCGTTTGCGTGTCATTGATCGGTCGGGCCGGGAGCGAAATAGCGTCGTTCGATCTCAGCGGCGGCCGCCTGATACACCCGCGCGAGCGGGACTTTCTTCGCCGCAGCCAATCGGCGGCACTCTTCGTATTCGGGCGTGACCTTCAGGATCCGTTCGCCCCAGTAGCCGATCTTCACCCGCATCGGCCCCAAAGGGGTTTCGATCGACTCGAACGAGCGACGCAGGCAATAGCGGTCAACCGGCCGGACGCGCAGGCCGAAGGTCGAGGTTTCACGAAAAACCATCGCCGCTGCTGCGTCGCGATGTTCGAGATCGGCGAGCACCTGGAGTGAGACGCCGGGGCGGTTCTTTTTCATCTGGACCGGTGTCCAATGAACGTCCAGCGCGCCCAGATCGAACAGGCCCTCGATAAGCGCCGAGAACAGCTCGGGGTTCATGTCGTCAATCTCTGTTTCCAGCAGATAGAGCGTTTCGCGCTCTGTGTGTGCAGCCAGCTCGCCCGATTCCGTGCTGCTCTGCTCGTCGGCGACCAATTCGCCGATGGTGATGCGGAGGCAATTGGTCCGGTCGGCCAGTTCGCGCCGACCCGCGCCGTAGCCGATAGCGCGGGGACGCATTGGCGGCAGTGGGCCAAACCGTTCCGCCAAAGTCGCAATGATGGCCGCGCCCGTGGGTGTGGTCAGCTCGGCCTCGATTCCGCCCGAGTAGAGAGGAACGCCGCGGAGAATCTCGAGCGTCGCCGGCGCGGGAACCGGCAGCTCGCCGTGGCGGCATTGAACCGTCCCCTGGCCGACGGCCAGTGGCGAGGCGAATACTCGCTCGATGTCGAGCAGCTCGATGCCAAGCATCGTACCCGCGACATCCACAATTGCGTCGAGGCAACCAACCTCGTGGAAGTGGATGGATTCGACCGGCTTGCAATGGACGTGCGCCTCAGCCTCGGCAAGCCGTCGGAAAGCCTCGCCCGAACGAGTGCGCACGCGCTCGGGCAACTGTGATCCGTCGAGAATCGCGTTCACATCGGCGAGCGTTCGGTGGATGTCCTTAGCCTCGTCCACAACGACCTCGGCGCGCGTCGCGAAGATGCCCGCGCGCTTGACTTTTTGCACGCGGATTTCAAAACCTTCGGCGGGCAGCGAAGCCAACCCACGCCGCAGATCGGCGACATCGAGGCCGGCGTCCACGAGTGCACCAAGGGCCATGTCGCCACTGATACCGTTATAGCAGTCGAAGTAAGCTACACTCATCGTTTGGTGCTCTGCCGTGTCGCGGTCGCGCGTCAGGACTTCTCGATCCGCTCGCACCCGATGTATGGCCGCAAAGCCTCGGGGATCTCGACCGCTCCGTCGGCGGTCTGATACGTTTCGACCAAAGCGATGACGGTTCGCGGAAGCGCCAATCCCGAGCCGTTGAGCGTATGGACGAATTCGGGTTTGGCGCCCTCCTCGCGCCGGAAGCGGATGCGTGCCCGTCGCGCCTGGAAATCCTCGCAATTGCTGACCGAAGAGACCTCGAGATACTTGCCCACGCCCGGTGCCCATACCTCGATGTCGTAACACTTGGTTGCCTGGAATGCCACCTCGCCCGTGCACAGGTTGACGACACGATAGTGAAGTCCCAGCCGCTGGACAACCTGTTCGGCGAAGCCCAACAGGCACTCCAACTCGTCGTAGGACGATTCGGGCGTCGCAAATTCGACCATTTCGACCTTGTCAAACTGGTGCACGCGAATCAGGCCGCGAACGTCCTTGCCATAGGAGCCGGCCTCGCGCCGAAAGCAGGGCGTGTAGGCGGTCAGGCGGATCGGCAAATCCGTGGGGTGGACAATCTCGTCGCGATAGAGGTTGACCAGCTGGACCTCGGCGGTCGGCACGAGGAAAAGATCCTCCCCGTCGATCCGATACATATCCTCTTCCATCTTGGGGAGCTGGCCCGTCGTGGTCATGGTCGTGCGTGTGGCCAGGCACGAGGGCGAAACCTCGACGAAACCATGCTCGCGCGTATGCATGTCGAGCATCATGTTGATCAGCGCGCGCTCGAGCCGGGCGCCCAGAGCGGTGAACAGGGCAAAGCCCGAACCGCTCAGCTTGGCGGCGCGACCGGAATCGAAAATGCCCAATTGCTCGCCGATCTCCCAGTGAGGCCGTGGCTCGAAGTCGAACTGGCGCGGTTTGCCCCATCGGCTCACCTCGACGTTGGCCTGATCGTCAGGCCCTACAGGCACTGATTCGTGAAGCAGGTTAGGGACGGTCAGAAGGAGCGACTGAAGTTGCTCCTGCACGGTGCGCAACCGCTCATCGTTGGCCTTAATCTGCTCGCCCAGGCGGCGGATTTCGGCCTGCAATTCGGCCGTATCCTGGCCTTGCTTTTTCATCCGGCCGATTCGGCGCGAGGCCTCGTTGCGACGGTTCTTCATCTCATCGGTGCGAAAAACGAGATCGCGGCGATCGCGGTCGAGCCCCAGGATGCGCTCGAGTTCGCATGGCGTGCCGCGCGCCTCGATCGCGCGGCGTACGCGGTCGGTTTCTTCGCGGATCAATCGCAGATCAAGCATCGCTTTGCCTGTCGCGGCTTTCAGTGCGCACGTCGGCACAAGATCGTCGTAACCTGCAAGACAAGCGACCTAATCGCCCACGCCCTCGGGTGTCAACGTCAAACCTCATAGGCAACGCGGAGCACGGGTGCTTCGCCGCTGCTGTTCAGGCGCTTTCGCGTGTGTCACTGCGGCACTTTTTTCACGGGCAAAGAGGACTGATCTCGGTTGCCAGTTTGGGTTGACCTCCGCCAGTTGTGTGAGACACTATGGATGTCGGTACTCGCGAAGGATGGTTCGCGTCCGCGCAGGGCCAGGTGGGGCGGCGGCGAGCCGAGTTTGCGACACGGGGCGGCGATGAAATGGCATCTGCCACGGACACCCGCGCAATCATTCAGGACATTCTGGAGAGACTGATAGCCGGCTATGCTCCCCAGAAGGTGATCCTCTTTGGCTCGTATGCCCATGGCAATCCGCGGCCAGGGAGCGACATTGACCTGCTCATCATCAAAGAAACGTCCGAGCGGTTCATTGACCGCTGGGTTGCGGCGCGGCGGGCTCTGTCCGACTCCAAACGTACGATCCCGGTTGAGACGCTTGTGTTGACACCAGGGGAGCTCTCGCACCGCCTTTCCGTCGGTGACCAGTTCCTGGAGGAAATCATGGAAAAGGGAGAAGTCTTGTATGGCTCGTGAAGAGTCATTCTATCCTGCGGATTGGCTACGAATCGCAGAGAGAGACCTCAGACGAGTGGAGCATTTGCTCGGCGTTCAAGATCCCCAAGCAGCGGGGTACTTTTTGCAGCAGGCGGTCGAGAAGTTTCTCAAAGCGTTTCTGTTGTCCAAGGGATGGAAACTTCAACGCATCCACGATTTGGAGGTCCTTTTGAACGAGGCGCTGGCCTATGACTCTGATTTGGAGTCTTTCCGATCAGCGTGCCAGAAAGTCTCTGGGTTCTATTTGCTCGAGCGCTATCCACATATCGAGGAAGCGGGCTTGACGGATGACGATGTCCATGAGTCGCTTGGGCAGGTTGAAGAGCTGATCGAAAAGATTCGTGCGGAAGTCGCCCAATAACCTCGGCGCACCGCCTCGGGAATGCTCCGACCCTCCAAGATACTCACTTCACCAATTCGCGGCTATCGAGGGCGATCGTCACGGGGCCATCGTTGCAAAGCGACACGTCCATCATCGCCTGGAACTCCCCCGTTTCGACGGTGACGCCGTGCTCGCGCAAGCGAGAAGCGAACTGCTCGATCAGGGCGTTGGCCCGGTCGGGCGCGGCCGCGTTGGTGAAGCTCGGCCGGCGCCCTTTGCGGCAGTCGGCCAGGAGGGTGAACTGCGAGACGACAAGCATCGAGCCGCCGACGTCGAGAGCCGACCGGTTCATGTTGTGCTGGTCATCGGGGAAGATCCGCAAATGGACGGTTTTGTCGGCCAGGGCGCGCGCATGAACTTCATCATCCGCGCCTGCGACGCCCACAAGCACCAAAAGCCCCGGCCCGATTTGGCCTACTACGCGGCCGCCGACCTCGACTTTGGCCCATTTGACCCGTTGTATGACGGCGATCATGGTCCACGTTCCATTGGACAGAATGGCTGGCAGCTAGTAATGCCTCGCATAAGTTTCGAAACCATTGATGGAAAGGTCGGTAGGCCCGACTCTCCAGTCGGGCGAGGTGGTGTCGAAAGGCCCGAAAACGCTTTTCGGGCTTTTCGACGCGGGACAGGAGTATCCCGCCTACCGGCACACTGATGGTAGTGAGACTTATACGACGCGATCCTAGTCTTTCTTCTCGCTCTGCTTCTCTTGGCCTTCCTTCTCCTCGCTTGGCGCGGGCTGGCTTTCTTGCTTCGGGGGGTGCTCGGCGAGTCTGGCGCTGGCGCGGACATAGGCAAGGCGAGCCGTGCTGAGCATGTCGGCGAGGAAGTTCTCCTCTCCCTTGTCCAGGTTGCCTTTGGTCTTTTGCTCCAAGACCTCGAGCAGGCTGATTTGATACTTGGCCAGGTCGAGATCGGGCTTGGCCTCCTTGTCAGCGGGATTGGCCAGGTAGCCAGTCCAGATCAATGCCGGCACAGCCAGCGTCTCGACAATGCGGGCAAAATGTGGCTCGGGCTGCAGCGGCTGTTGGTCGGCCGCCGGACCTTCGTCCGGTTGGCGTTCGGTCATCGCGCATGAACTCCTTTCGCCGAGAGCGCTCGGCGCTAATGTTCGATTCGAAACAGAATCGTAAGCGGAGATGCGACGGCGCGTCAATGGCGCATTTGATCGCGCTCGCTCTCGGCACGATTCTCGCCGGGGTCGATGTATTTGAACCGCCCCGGCGCCGGAAGCGATGGGTGTCTTCGGCCGCTTGGCGAGTCCGACGGTTCATTTCCTCGCCACCGAGGGGATTGAAGATTGACAGGAAGCGCGCTTTGCGCAAATCGTTGCACGAGCGCCGCAAACAGGGAAGGCCGACATTAGCGAGGAATTGCCGTGCGATCAGCAAAAGCGATGGATGGGTGTTGTCGATCCGCCATTGTGGCGAGGCTGGTGACAATTCTCGCGGCCTGGCTGACGCTCTCAACAATGGTCGGAGCAGCAACGTCGCCGACCGCCACAGCAACGACTCCCACGGTCCGCGCCGAGAAGACCTCGCCAACGCTCTTGCGCGATGCCGACCTGAGCATGTTTTTCCCGGCCACGCAGCACGATGGCAATGCCGCATCAGCCTACTCGCAGGCTTTCGCGATTTACAGCGCCGACCGCGACCGAACGCTCTTGCGCGACCAGTGGGATGCCCTGCTCGAGCGTCGCTCAATGCGCGCGGCGCTCGAACAGATCACGTCGGGCGCTCTTTGCCGCTCGTGCGATTTCCTCCCCTTTTTGCCCGATGACCTAAGCCGAAGGACTAAATTCCCCTACCTGGTCGAGACGCAATCTCTGGCCAAGTTGCTTTCGACCCGCTTCGAGCGCGAGCTGTCGTCCGGCCAGCCCGCCGAGGCGGGCCAGCGCGAAGCAGCCCTCGCCACGGCGCGTACCCTGATGGCCTTCGGCCGCCACTTGCGCGCGTCAGCCATGGTTCTCGGACAGGAGGTCCAGGGGGTCGCCATCGAGCGACTTGCCGCCAGCTGCTTCCGAAAGGCGCTCGTGCGCGATGCCGATGCCGTCACATCGGCCAAGCTGACTGTTGTCGAGCAATTGCTTGAGTGGACACAGAGCTCCATCGCCGATGCGGTGAGCTCGCATTCGGCGGCAGGTGCGCCAGCGCTCTCTGCCGATCTGGCGTGGCTTCGCTCGGGCCACCCGGTGCTGCGCTGCGAAGCGATTCTCAACATGGCCCAGGCGGCCTTGCCCTCGTCGGTATTGGTCAAACCGACACCGGCGCTTGATTTCCACGCCTTGTTTCAAACGCTTGATCAAGCCACGACACCGAGCATCGTCCACATCCAACGCGAGGACTTTGAGACCAAAATCAAGTGGCCGCGCCAGGGTGTGCGCCCGGGCTTGAGGGCCGAGGACGTCCGGCGGCTGCGCGAAATCCTCGCGCCCGTGGCGGAATCCGATCCCGACGGGCGCGTGCGCGTGCTTGCGCAACGATTGCTCGATGCGCTGGTCGAGCACGAGCCGACCCAGACCGACCGCCCGTCCGGCCGGCCGACTCGGCCGCTACCGCCTCCTCCTCGACCGCCGCGCGTTCCGCCCCCTCGTTGAAAGACGCGTCAGGTTTGCGTGCGAAGCGCTTGATCGGTTTTGGGTCAGCCGGCGTGCTCTCGTGATCCGCTCAACCGCTCGCGCATCAGCCGCTCGTAGACCTGCCACTGGCGGTCGAGAACCAATCGGTAGTCGAAGTGCTCGAGGACGCGTCGTCGGCCCGCGTCGCCCATTCGGCGTGCCTCGTCGGGATGAGTGAGGAGATGGAGCAGTCGTTCGGCCAGAGCGCCCGCGTTTTGTGGCGGCACGAGAAAACCCGTCTCGCCTTCCACGATCTCCTCGCGGCAGCCGCGAATCGTTGTCGCGACAACCGGCAGCGACATCGACATCGCTTCGAGCACCGACCGCGGCATCCCCTCGCGATAGGACGGAAGTGTGTAAACGTGGCACAGGCTCATCAATGCAGGCACGTCGTCGCGAAATCCTGTGAAGTGAAAGTGCGAGGTGATGCCGAGCGAGTCCAGGCGTTCGCGGAATGTCCACGTCGAATCGTCGCGATCGCTCGGCAGCGCGCCGCCGATCCACACGACTTGGACATCGGCGACCTCGCGGCGGACTTCGGCAATCGCCTCGGCCAGCTCGAAAACCCCCTTCTCGCGGACGATGCGCGCGATGACGCCGACCGTCGGCGCTCTTTCGGACAGACCCAATTGTGCGCGGAAGGCCGCTTTCTCGTGGGCAGTGATGCGCGCGGGGTCGAACCGCTCGGGGTCGATCCCGTTGCCGATTGTCACGATTCTTTCGGCGCGACAGATGCGCTCGCGGATCGCCGCCAGGCGGTCCTCTTCGCTCTGGGCGAAGATAAAATGCCCCCAGCGTGCTGCGCGGCGTTCGACGGCGATGCACAACCGGCGCAGCACAGGCCTCATGTCGTCGTGGAAATAGAACCCATGGGCCGTGTAGATGCGCACCGGCACTCGTGCCCATCGCGCCGCCAGTCGGCCCAGGACACCCACAATTGGAGTATGGACGTGGACGATGTCGAAACGATGTGCTGCCAGATAGCGCCAGAGCCGCACGAGGGCGACCGCGTTGGCAATCGGATTGGCTCCGCGCGTAAAGGGCATGTCCACCATGCGATAGTGGCGCGCGACCAGGTCGTCCCAGAATTCGCCGCGCCGACACCCCACGTGGACTTCCAGGTCCTTTTCCTCGAGAAACTCGATCAGCTCGCTGAGGAAGTTCTTGACCGTGAAATCCACGGCACACAACTGGAGGACACGCTTTCGCGCCATGGAAGGTACCGCAGGCATCCTGCCTGCATTTCTTGTCGCTTCTCGTGGTGCCTCGCGTGCGCTCATCCTTCCGCCTTCATCTTTCATCCTTCCCCTCGACGGGTTTCCTCTACACGCAGCAGGTGGCGCTGGTCAAGTGCGCCGCAACGAACTGGCGCCACGCCGATCCTTCTGCTTTAGTGTGGACAACCTGGCTCGGCCCGTCTAAAGGAAATCGCGCAGGAGTTTTTCGGCAAAGCCCGTGACGACTACGACAAAAGACGGGCAGTTGCCTCTCGAGATTCTTTGCGGGTGGGATGGTTTCTGCCGTCCGAGGAGGAGAAAATGACCAGAAGCAGGATCAACCGGAGACAATTTGTTCGTACAGCAGCGGGCGCCGGAGCGGCGCTCGCTGGCGTCGCGGCGCTCGGCAAACCGCGCAAAGCCGTCGCTGCCAACGAGAAGATCCTCATGGGAATCATTGGCTCAGGCGGTCGCGGATGTGCCATCATGCGCACGTGTGGGCGGCTCGACCCGGCTGTCGAATTTGTCGCCGTCTGCGATGTCTATGAGCCGCGCCGCGCCGCCGGACTGAAGGATGCGGGCGGAGAAGCCAAGATGTTCGTTGATCACCGCGCGCTCCTGGAGATGAAAGAGATCGACGCCGTCATCATCGCCACGCCCGAGCATTTACACGCGCCTCACCTCATCGACGCCGTGGCTGCCGGCAAGGATGTCTACCTCGAGAAGCCCATGTCGCACTCGATCGAAGAAGGTGTCGAGATGGTCGAGGCGGTGCGCAAGACCGACCGCATCGTTCAGATTGGCATGCAGCGACGCAGCGCACCGATGTGCATCGAGGCGAAGAAGTTGGTGGACAGCGGCGTCTTGGGCGAGGTCAACCTGGTTCGCGCCCAGTGGTTCTGGCACCAGACCCCTCTGAATAGGAACGCCAAGTTCGAAGGCGCGTTTGACTGGGAGCGATTTCTCGGCCCGGCGCCCAAGCGGCCGGTCGAACCGGTCCGAGCGCTGAAATGGCGCTACTTCTGGGACTACGCGGGCGGCATCGTGACCGACCAGGGCACCCACCTCATGGACGTTGTCCAATGGTTCATGGGCAGAGGCACGCCGCGCTCGGCTGTCATGCAGGGCGGCTCCTACCGGCTCGGCCACGAGACCCCCGATGTGTTCAGTGCCAGCTACGAGTATGACGGGTTCACGGCATCGTGGATGTGTACGTACAATAATAGCTACGAAAACGGTTGGAAGATCCTTTTTCACGGCAGCGAGGGGACGCTCGTGATTGACGACACCGGCTATCGCATTTACGCGGAACCGTGGAAGGAGAAAAGAAACCGCGAGCCGACTCACGTCAGCAAAGAGGGCCTGCCGACGCTGCCGCACGTCAAGAACTGGCTCGAGTGCCTTCGCACGCGCACGCAGCCCAACGCACCCGTCGAAGTCGGCCACACGGCCGTCGCTGGTCCCCATCTAGCCAATGTTGCGTTTCGCAACCACACTGTCGCCCGGTTGAACGAGACGTGCACGGAGGTGACCACTTGACCGACGCCACGATCAGCCCGCTCGGACAACAGCGGCTCGAACCGATTCGGTTTGACAATCCGTTGTCCGCCAATAGGATTTATGGCGGGTTGTTTGCGTTGAGCGGGCCGCAGCGACGGCGCAAACACGAAGTTCGCGTACGAGGACACCAGCCGGCATCGCAATTGTCAGCGGCGAATTGCCGAAGTAGCGATAAGGGCGCAACCGGTTGCCACCGGCAACGTGGGCCATTAGCTCAATTGGGCAGAGCAGCGGACTCTTAATCCGTTGGTTCGGGGTTCGAGTCCCTGATGGCCCACCAGATTATTGGGGCGCAACTCACTTGAAATCAGTGTCTTGCGCCCTATTTCTTGTGCGTCATTTCGTCGCACCCGTTTCGTTCCGGCACAGATCAGCCTCGTTCGGGCTACGGTTGCGTGAACGCGTGTGTGACCACCCGGAACGGTCTTGGCGCTGCTGCTCGCTCCCAAGGGCCAATCGCACCGAATCGATTTTGCCCTATCCTGCCGCAGAGCACACGCGAAGAAGAAGCGCGATCACCCGAATATGGGGGAGTGATCGCATAGAGCGCTTCTCGAAAGTATGTGCCGATTTGTTCGAGGGGGCCGTTCATTGCACAAGCTAATGTCGCGGCCCATAGGGCTGGAAGGAAATAGCCTGGGGCAACCGCCCCAGGAATGGGTTGCCCCCTCGATACCAGCCTGAAGGGCTGGGAGGAGGCTGTCGTGCAGCGCCACGGCCCTGGCACCCCGTCAGGGTGCAACAATGGGGGATTCAGCTTTCCTGGGGCGTTGCCCCAGGCTATGACATTTCTGCCCTTCAGGCAGATCGCTGCCCTTTGGTGGTATTGCGGTGCGCGGCTGGCCGCCGTACGGCGCGTTGGACTCGCGCATTGAATCGGAACGAACTTCTGACAATTGCTATAATCGGTCAGCCGACGATGCAGCACCGTCGGGTTAATCAATCCATAACTGGTCCCTCGATGGTAGCTCGGGGAATGGACGGTGAGGTTCCATCTGATACCAGAAGGCAACAGATGCGATGTCATCCTGCAAAGGAAGATAACGCCCCTCGCTGCCCCAGCCTAACGCCTGTATGGTAACCTTCAGGTCTTTCTCGAACCGCACCGGGTCAACAATGTGCCAGCGATACAACCCAAATCGCATTTGCGAATAGTACAGACCGTCCGGCTTGATGACCTGGGGCAACCCGGCATAGGCGGTCGTGAATTCGCGATAGCCATGCTCATCGCCTCTGTTGGTTTTCGGGTCGCGCACATGGAAGTTGTACGAGCCGCAAAAGTAGTCTTCGGTTCCGGTGCCGCAGATCGTGGGGAACTGCTTGTCGCCGTCGAGGTAGAACTTGATTTCGCCCTCTCCCCACCAGCCGTTGCTGTGCACGCCCCAGCACATGTAAGTGCCGACATAGTGGCCTTTACCTTGGACGCCATCGAGAATCGTATAGACTTCCTTGTAGGGCAACGGGTTCACTCTGCGAAATTGAGCGTGGAAATAGGCGGCGTCATCGGGCACCTGGGTCAGGACATAGTCAATCTGGTAGTAGAGACTCATCTCGCGTTCGGCAATATTGGTCATCGTGATTTTGCACTTTTTTCGAAATGGCATGGCCCAATAACAGTTGTAGGCACTTCCTGGATTGACGCACACGACCTCCGAATTCACATGGGCGTAGATTCCCCAGCCGTTGGCAAAGAAATCTCCAACCGGACACTCTACGGACGGCTCGGTCTCGTCGTCCCAGTAGAATCGGAGGATGCTGAGTCGGCGATCTCCCGTTGGCGTCATCCAGACATGTTGAATGGCGCCCGGGCCCGTGATTTCGGCCAGAGTAAACGTCTGGTTGGCCTTGATAACCACATACGGGTTGACTTTCCAGCCCTGTCCCAAATCCCGGGCCGCTCGGCGAGCGGTGCCTTCTTCAAGGGTCGCCATGCCACCTTTCCCTTTCTCGCCGGTAAAGTTCTCAGGGCTGATGGAACGTGTTTTGGCGTCGGATACAAGGAATAGATTGCTCCGATTCACGTGGATACCGTCAAAAGCCTGATCGCCGAAGATATTGCTCGCCAACAGCAAACATACGGGAACAAGAATCCGTTTCATTGTTAGGCTCCTTTCTATATATCTCTAGGATGTCAATTGTTGCCCCGTCGAAAGGTTATGATCGGCAGTCCAGCCGGCACGTCGAGCTCTCAATCCGGCTGGCACCACCGCACGGAGATGCCCTTTTCACGGGACCGCGGCGGCCCTCTTTTCCTGTTCCGGCGCCTTCGGACATCCGCGCCGTTGCTGATCGGACGGGCATTGCGCGGCTTCGCCGCTTTCGTGGGATGTCCGACAATATGGATATCCAGAGTTGCCACGATATTTATCTTGGGCCGGCGTTATTCGACTCAAATAGGGCCTCGATCTCGTCGGCTGACAAAGCGCGATCGTAGATGCGAACGTCATCGAGGAGACCCTCGAACCTTCTTCCTATCCTGACGTCCAAGTCGCTGCCGGTGTCGATCGGCCAGAGATCCAAGAGGCCAATGTCGTGGATTTCCTGCACCACACCGTCTTTGTAGAGGCTTGCGTGATCATGGAGATTCGGCGGATCGCCTTCATCCACGACCGCCGCGACGTGATGCCACTCGTTGTCGTGGACCCTGGAGTTGGTGTAGAGATACCCGCCCCCCGGCTCAACGTGTATGCCCGACCTAACGATACGAAATATCCACATACTCCCGTAATCCTCCAGGCCCCAAGACATAATCTCTCCCTCGCCACTTGTGGTTTTGACCCAGGCAGCCAGGGTTCGAGGCCGCGTGCCGGTAACGCCCTTGTATCCCGTTATCTGGATATAATCGTCGGTGCCGAGCTTCAGGGCTCGCCCTATCCGGCCTGGAACCGAATCGTTGTCGAACGACACGGTGCCCTTGAGTGTGCCGTTGCGGCCATGCCCGGAGGAATCGGAGGCGGTTTTCCCGGAGGCGTTGTCGAGCTTCCACCAGCCAACAAGATGCGGATCCTCATCAAGGTTTACGCGCTTGTCCCTGTCCACGGGAACAGGACCTGTTGGCTTTGGGGCGCCGGGTCGCGCCGCCAGGGCCAAATCAGGCGACGTATCGAGTGCGGCATACCTCGCGCTCATGGTCCAACAACCCGCCAAAGCCAGGACACCCAAGAGAACAAAAGCAACCAAACACGTATTTGTCCTACTCATTTCCACCGCCTCCGTTCCTGTGTTCGAACCTGTTCTTGTTTTCAAAACCGTTTTCACGTGTAGCAAGCGCTATTGCCATTTTCGTGGTCTTCAGCGTTGGCTGTCAATTCGTTTCACTTTTCAGCGCAGTTCCCAGTCAGCCGTCACAGGACCATTTCGGGACAATGGCGCAGCAAATGCAGCGTCGGCTCGGTGATGTGGAGGTTGTTCAGAAGCGGTTCGGTGTAGCGGATGTCACCATACTTAGCGCGCCAGAAATGGTGCCTGCGCCGTTTGACGGCGAAATTCCAATCGACGCCTTCGGTCAGGAAACCGTATGGCCCATGGTGGTGCTTGGAAATCGCGTGCAGGATCGTGAATGCTTCGTCGCGGAACTTCTCGTTGCCCGTCTCATCGAAGGCCTCGACATAGGCGAGCGCAGCCTCGGCGTTTTCCCACAGGTAGGCGGTGTCCCAGCTCTCCTCCATCCACAGAAGCCCCTTGGTTTGGACGCCGTTTCGGTCCTCGTACATCTTGAACTTGTCGAGCCCCGCCAAGCACCTGTCGTACGCAAAACGCCGGATTGTTTCGTCGCCGAGCAACTTGGCGGCGGCGCGCAAGACGCGAAATCCGACGGCATAGGCAACGTTCTCGTGGTTGTCATAGGTGTCGTGGTTGATGCTGCCGAACATGCCGCCAGCGGCCATGAACGCCTCGATTCGCTTGCGAATTTCGTCGCTATAGTCGGCCAGCCCGCGCTCGGTGAGGCCGATCATCAATTGAATGATGAACAGGCCGTCGCCGCTGTTTCCGAACTGCGGGTCGCCGTTGCCGCCGCCCCAGGCGTTCTTGGTGTAATGCCGGCCGCTACGTTTTGACCGCCTTGGATACCACCCGTTGTTCAGGGGTCGGATGTGTGACTGGATCCAGGCGGCCATTTTAGTTGCGATTCCGTGCATTTTGGCGACGCGTGGGTCGTCGTCCAGGCGGTCGGCGAAAATGAGCATCTGGTAGCCGATCTTGGCCATCGAGCCGGCGCAGAACCAACTGTCGTTGTGTTTGAAGTTGAGACAGAACGTATTCGTCTTCGTGTCGCGATAGCCGGCGACGAAACCCGTCTCATAGTTCACAAAACCGTCTTTGAGAACGTGGTCGAGCAACAAGAGCGCCTTGCGCGCCATTTGGCGGTCGGCCACGTGCTCGGCGTACCAGTAGATCTCGTAGGCGCCGCCGACCGCATTGGCGGCCCAGCCGGGTCCTTCCAGGCCGCCGAAATCGTGCCAGTGCATAATCCGGCCCCAACAGTCCACGAAACTCGACTTGCAGCAGACGTGGTTTCTGTAGGGAATGAGTGTTCGCTCGACGGCGAATTCCACCGAATCGCGCATGGAGTCGAAGATCGTGTAGTCGGAGTCGTGACGCAGCCAGGCCTTCATGGCAGATTTCTCCATCTGAGATTGTTCATCTGGCCAGTCGAGCCGGCCCGCGCCCTTCGACCCGACGAGCCCAAGTACATCCCAACACAATAAAGGGGTCAAAAGGCACACGTGAGAAAAATGCTGTCGTTTAACACGCCGAAGGCTTTGGAGTGCGCTGGCCTGGCAGCGCTTTGTTTTTCACGACAGGTTCTGTGGCGCGGAGGTGGCATCTGAGCGAACCAAAGCGGCGTCGAGCCGCCGCACTCCAAATTCGACACGTCGTTTGTGTTTTGCTGTACTAAGCACAATGAACGACTTAAAGCCTATCCGATGCTGCTTTCGGTTTTGGAGCGGCCACTCTGCCAGGTCATCAGCCCGCCTATGATGACGAGTATGACGCCGAGCGACAGGTCGAGATAAAAAGCAAGACGAACCTTTACCCACGGCAGGACACCCAGCATCAGCAAGCCGATCAGCAAGATAGAAATGCCGACGACGAAGAACGGTGAGAGGATTTTCTCACCCGCCGTGATCGCCGGCTGATCCTGCGCCAATTGGCCAATAGGCGTTGCCAGCCGATTGCGGAACAATTCCACGCGGTTACGTTCGCCGATGCCTATCGGTCTCAGCGAGCTGACAATGAGCATCGCAACAAGAGTGACCAGGGCGTTGCAGCTGAAAAGCACGACTTCCATTTTCAAGCGAAGGCTGCCGAGGAGAATCTCGTTGTGTTGCGGGTCCCAGATCATGCCGAGGATCCGTGTTTCCTTGTCCTCGGGGAACTGGTAGTAGAACAGGAAGTAGAGGCCCAATCCCACAGCGAGACCGCAAAGGAAGCCCACGATAGCACTGACGTTTGTCACTCTTTTCGAGAGCAAGCCCAGGATCATCGGGATGGCGACCGGCGCGGTCGCGATACTGAACAAGGTAACCATGGTTCGGAACAGGCCTTCTCCCGTGCCTGCCGAAAACAGGAATGCTACACCCAGAGCGATGAAGCCGACGAGCAACGTCATCAGCCGCCCGACCAGAACCAATTCCTTTTGCGAGGCGTTTTGGTGCACGAGGCGGCGGTAGACGTCGTTGGTCAGCACACCGGCGCACGCATTGTAGTCGCTGCTAAGCATCGACATTGTGGCGGAGAACATGGCGGCGATGACCAGGCCCAACATCCCCGCCGGCAGCAACAGAGCGCACAGCCTGGGGTAGACCTCTTTGCCGGGAACATCGCCGAGAAAATGCGCTGCCGCCATGGCGGGAATGAACATCAACGGCGGCCCGATGACATTCAAGAGCACGACAAACCAGCCAACCTTGAGTGCCTCTTTTTCGTCCCGGACGCAGTAGTAGCGCTGGATGAGCGGCCACTTGACGCTGCTCCAGGCCAGGCAGTACAGGATGGCGAGCAGACCCACGTAGATCCAGGGATACTCGGGCGTCGTCAGGCTGAAGAACCCTTCTGGCGCCTTCTCGAGAATGGTTCCAATGCCACCGGCCTGCGCGATTGACAATGGCAGGATGACCAGGATCGCGACGCCCATCACGACGAACTGAACGAAGTCCGTCACGGCTACCGCCCAAAGCCCTCCCATGAAGGTGTAGGCCAGCATGATCAGCCCCGCCCCCAGCATGCTGAGTTTCATATCCAGGCCCAGGCCGACGGAGATGAATGTCCCGATGGCGACCAGCTTGAGGCCGTCATCGATGATCAGGACGGGAACGCCCTGCCAGGCGAAGAGCTGGCGCAGCGCGGGACTGTAGCGCGTTTCGAGATACTCCACCGGGCTGTCGATGCGCGCGCGGCGCCACCTCTTGGCGAACAAAGTCACGCTGAAAATCGTCGCGGGAATGGTGACCCAGTAGAGCGTCACCGCCACCCAGCCGTACTTGAACGCGAGGGCGGAATAGAAAACGAAGGCGAATACGCTGAAGCTGCTCATCCAGAATGAGGCGCCACTCAGCCACCATGGGATATTGTTTCCGCCGCTGAAGTAGTCTTTCATCCGGTGCATGAAGCGGTAGAAGTATGCCCCGATGCCGAGCATCAGGACGAAGTAGCCGATCAGCATGGCGTAGTCGGGGCCTTGTATGTGGCCTGGTTCCGGGGGCATCGTCTCAAACACTCCTGTTTCGATTCTGGATTTTGGATTTCGGAGTTCGAAGTTGCGGGTTTGGGAGAGCCGACGAAAGATGCGTGATGCGCAGATGGGTTTCAGGTTTCACGTTTCAGGTTTCGCGTTTCAGGTTGGTTCCCTGTGGTCTCGACAAGACAGACTACGATCCGATCAACCGTAGTCAAGATATGCCATCATTTAAAATTGGCAAGCGAGCGGAGATATACCGCCGACTCCGCGATGTTCTTCTTGGTTTCCGCCTCGTCCCATTCGACGCCTTCGATTCCTTCGATCTCCATGGTCACCGGTCCCGTGTAGCCATGTTCTTCGAGGATTCGCAATATCTGAGGAATGTCAACCACACCTCGGCCGAGCGCGGGGAAGTTCCATGCCTCGTACTGTCCGTTGTGATCCTTGATCTCGACGGTGGCGACATAGTCAATGATCTTTCGCAGCTCGGTTGGCGCATCCGTGTTCTTGTTGTAATAATGAATATTGGCCGTGTCGAAGTTGACGCGAATGTTCGGATGGTTGATCTGTTTCATGGTTTCCAGGTGCACGTCCCCATTTGTCCCGAGGTCCGGATGGGTCTCGAGGGTGATCGTAACGCCGTGCTTCCTGGCAATGTCGCCGACCTTTCGCAAACGTTCGTAGATGACCTCTTTGGCGGCCCCGCGGCGCTTGGGCGACAAGAACATATACTTCACGCCCATTTTCTCGCACGTTTCCAGCTGGACGGCCAGTTCGTCGATGCAGGACGGCTTGGAGAGATCGGCATCGCCTCGCATGACTGCCGCTGTCAGGCCATGCTGCGCCAGGCGCTTTTTGGTGGTCTCGACCTGGTCGGGCGCTGGCACATTGATGAAAACGTACTTAATGCCGATTGACGGCAGGTGGCTCCAGGCGCCGTCTTGGAACTTCCCATAACTCGCGAGACGACAAGCCAGGACATTCCTCGCGTCTGCTCCCTTTGGCCCCTCGCCTGTTGCTTCCTCCGTCGTCCCGCAGGCGACGACAGACATCAGCACTGCCGCCAAGGCAATACCGCGTTGGAAGGATAAGGGATGAAGGATGAAGGGCGAGTACCTCATCAACGCATTCCTCTCTATCGTCGTATGGGTCAATGGACCGAAAGCTGTGCCCCTCCCTCGAAGCCTTTCCCCAAGCTGGCGCAATTGAAGGCGAGAGGTACGAGGTGAAGGGTAGATAGCGCGATGCTACCTTTCTCCGACCTCCAACCTCTGACCTCCGGCCTACGCCAGTTGCTTACGGTGCGTCCACACCTTCTGGAAAGCCTTGACGTACTGGTCCACGAGTTCCGGCACCTTGGATGTAAAGAGGGGCAGTTTAATCGCTGTTTGGTTCGCTTGCTCCGAGCCAGGGAGTTCCGGGATCGTGGGCAGGTGGTGCCACCACTGGTACTCCTTATAGATCGCGCATTTGTGCTGGAGTCGGTAGCTGTAGGCTGTGGCACGGACACCTTCGGCCCGCAGCGCTTTGACGCACGCCTCGCGCGACATGCCGGCTTCGGCTTCGTCGATGAAAAGCATGTTGTAGGCGTAATAGACACGCTCCACGTCCGACCGGGTGCCCTGCTCGTAGAGGCCCGGCAGGTCCAGGATACGGCCGTTGAGCCGGCGGACCTGCGCAGTGATTTCGGCATTACGTTTGTCGAGGACCTGCAGTTGGCAGCGCCCCAAGGCGGCGGCTATTGGATG
>Ga0111193_1006_pt1 | contig 20415 bp, 15 predicted proteins | sample DeeMarSWOR324_28_FD_80361 | JGI IMG/M metagenome (GOLD analysis project Ga0111193, IMG submission 80361) | candidate division BRC1 bacterium SM23_51 | reverse complement strand
GCCGACCAAGCTCGATTTCCAGACCGGGCGCGAATACGGCAACACCGGCCAGTGCAACCCGACCTACTTCACAGTCGGGGCGTTGCTCAACTTTCTAATGAAACTGCGCGACGTGGAGGGCATCCCGACCGATCGCATTGTCTCCGACTACGTATTCGCCACCGCGGGCTCCCCTTGCGGCCCCTGTCGCTTCGGAATGTACGAGTCCGAGTATCGACTGGCCTTGCGCAACGCCGGCTTTGACGGCTTTCGCGTACTCCTCTTCGACCAGGAAACCGATCTGATGCAGTCCGATGGCGAGGCCGGCCTGCAGATGAACGCCGCCTCCTTCCTGCGCGTGGTGAGCGCCTTCTTCCTCGGTGACATGCTGAACGCCGTCGCCAATCACATTCGCCCCTACGAAGTCGTGCCGGGCCGGACCGATGAGGTTTTCGAGCGCTGCCTCGTGCTGTGCCAGGACGCGCTACGTGCGCCTGATGACGCCGCGCGCCCCACTATCACAGCCAGGCTGCTGGCACGACTGACCAGGCTTGACGTTCGGGAGATTGCCGCGATGCTGGCACAGTTGCGCACCAGGCGCTATGTCGAGGCGCTGGCGCGCTGCCGCGCGCTCATCGACGAAGAGATCGAGGTCGACTACACGCGCGCCAAGCCGATCGTCAAGGTTACCGGCGAGTTTTGGGCGCAAACCACCGAAGGCGATGGCAACTTTCACATGTTTCGCTTCCTCGAGCAGGAGGGAGCCGAGACGCTCACCGAGCCGTTCGCCACCTGGCTCGACTACTCGATCTACTGGTGGCGACAGTACTTCGAGGACCGGCGCGGGATCAACGAGGCAGCCGGGTCGCCGCAATGGTGGAACGTCGCGCGGCGCCTGCGCGGGACCTTGGCCTACGGCTCGCGCGCCCTGGCGCTGCGACTCGCCGCCTGGATGTACCGGTACGAGTACGAGCGCATGCGCCGCGCGCTCGGCAGCACGAGCCATGCCCTTGCCGGCCAGCTCGCGCTGCGGCGAATGGGACACCCCTATTACAACAGCCGCGCCAGCGGCGGCGAGGCGCACCTCGAAGTGGCGAAGAACATCTACTATCACCACCGCGAGCTGGCGCACATGGTGCTGTCGTTGAAGCCGTTCGGCTGCTTGCCCTCGACACAGTCGGACGGGGCACAGGCGGCGGTGCTCGCCCGTTACCCGGACATGATCTTTTTGCCAATCGAGACTTCCGGCGAAGGAGACACTCATGCCTACTCGCGCACGCAGATGGCGCTGAGCGACGCCAAGGTCAAGTGCCGCCACGAGTTCCAGGCGGCGCTCGCGCGCACCGGCTACACGCTCGCCGATGTGCGCGAATTCGTCGCCACGCAGCGCGCGTTGCGTCGACCGCTGCAGCCGCTCCCCCATGCAAACGGTGTCATCGGACGCGCGGCCAATTTCGTGTTGCACGTGGGCGCGCAGATGGACCGCGACCCGAACTGGCGCGCGCACCGTCAACAGGTCGAACTCGGCTCAGGTCATGTATAGCCGCGAGGACTCGACAGCGCTGAACCGTCGCGACGCGGCTCGCTGCCGCGGTTGCAGCGCGGGAACCATACCCTTCGAGATGCCCATCGCCGCGCCTGAAGAAACAAGGTCGGCTACCCCGCCCGCGTTACTGATCGGTCTTGATGTCGGCTCGACCACGGTCAAGGCGGTAGTGGTGGATGCCGCCAACGACGCAATCCTCTGGCAAGACTACAAGCGCCACGAGACGCGCCAGGCGGAGAAGACGCTCGCGTTTCTCGAGACCATCGCGGCCGCGTTCCCGCACATCGGGCGCGAGGCAATACGGCTGTTCGTCACCGGCTCGGGCGGAGCGGCACTGGTGCCGCACATCGGCGGCAAGTTCGTGCAGGAGGTGCATGCCGTCTCGCTTGCCGTCGAGAAACGCTATCCCGCGGTGATGAGTGTCGTCGAGCTCGGCGGACAGGACGCCAAGATCATCGTGTTCAAGGAAACGCCAGACGGCAAAAAGAAGATCCCGACCATGAACGACAAGTGCGCCGGCGGCACCGGCGCCGTGATCGACAAGATCGCGACCAAGCTCGACATCGCGCAGGAGCGGCTCGGCGAGATGCGTTACGCCGGCCTCACCATCCACCCGGTGGCCGGCAAATGCGGGGTGTTCGCCGAGACCGACATCAATTCCCTGCAGAAACAGGGCGTGCCGGCCGCGGAGCTGCTGGCCTCGCTGTTCGAGTCGATCGTGCAACAAAACCTCTCGGTGCTGACGCGCGGGCACACCCTGCGCCCCACGGTGCTGCTGCTCGGCGGGCCCAACACCTTCATCCCGGGCCTGCGCGAGTGCTGGCAGCATCACATCGCCCTGATGTGGCAGGAGCGAGGCGTGGCGCTGCCCGATCCCGCGCGCCAAACCGCGGATTACGTGATCACGCCGGAGAATGCCCAGTACTTCGCGGCCCTCGGCGCGGTCGAGTTCGGCCGCCAGGAAATGCTCGACGACCCGGGCATCGGTTGCTATCGCGGCGGCGCCGCGCTCAAGGCGCACCTCGAGCAAGACCGCGCGGCAACGCGCACCGGCGCCCTGCCACCGCTCGTTCGCGACAGCGCCGAGCTTGCCGCGTTTCGAGCGCGCTACGCGCTCCCGCCATGGGAGCCGGCGCACTTCGCCCCGGGCGAAGTGGTCGAGGCGTTCCTTGGCATCGACGGCGGCTCGACCTCGACCAAGGGCGTGCTGCTCGGCAAGGACCAGCGCGTGCTCGCCAAGGCCTACCTGTTGTCACGCGGCAACCCGATCCAGGACACCCAGCAGATCGTCGCCGAGCTCGAACAGGCCGTCACCGGACAAGGCGCGCGGCTCGTGATCCTCGGCGCCGCCACCACCGGCTATGCCAAGGATATGCTGAGGGACGTGCTGCAGGCCGACGTGGCGCTGGTCGAGACCGTCGCCCACACCGCCGCCTGCCTGCACTACTACCCCGGCACCGACGTGATCGTCGACGTCGGCGGACAGGACATCAAGCTCATCGTGCTGAAGGACGGGCGCGTCAAGGACTTCAAGCTCAACACCCAGTGCTCGGCCGGCAACGGCTACTTCCTGCAGGCCACCGCGCAGAGCTTCGGCATCGCGGTCGAGGACTACGCCGACACCGCGTTCACCGCGCGGGCCATGCCCGAGTTCGGCTACGGCTGTGCCGTGTTCCTGCAATCCGACATCGTCGACTTCCAGCGCCAGGGCTGGAAGCCGGAGGAAATCCTCGCGGGCCTCGCGGCGGTGTTACCGAAGAACATCTGGCTGTATGTCGCGCAGGTCCCGAACCTGGCGGTGCTGGGCCAACGCTTCGTGCTGCAGGGCGGAACGCAGCGCAACCTCGCGGCGGTCAAGACGCAGGTGGACTTCATTCGCTCCCGCTACCACGGCACCGATGCCGAGCCCGACATCCGGGTGCACCAGCATTGTGGCGAATCCGGGGCGATCGGCTGCGCGCTCGAGGCCCAGCGCCTGTGGGATGAGCATGGGCAGGCGACCCGCTTCATCGGTCTCGATGCGGTGCGCGCGATCCGATACATCACCACGCACAACGAGGACACGCGCTGCAACTACTGCAAGAACGAATGCGTGCGCACCTTCATCGACATCCAGGTCGGTGACGGCGCGGCGCGGGCGTCGGAAGCGACGCCGGCCGACACCGGCAAGGTTGGCCGCCGCGTGCCGCTCGCGCCGGGCCACCGGCGGCTGATCGTCGCAAGCTGCGAGAAAGGCGCGGTCGAGGATATCGATGACATGCGCCGCATCAAGGCCGGCGTCGACGAGGTGATGCGCGCGAATCCCAACCTGGTGGAGGTGGCGTCGCACGCGCTGTTCCGGGGCCCGCGCGTTGAAAACGTCTCCGATGCTCCCCCCGCCCGGCGCGGCTTGCGCGGCTGGAGTCGCGGCGCGGCCGAGCGGCGCGCGCGCATGGCGAATCGCGCCAAGGTGCGCATCGGCATGCCGCGCGTACTGAACTTCTACAGCTACGCGCCGTTCTTCCTCGGCTACTTCACCGCGCTCGGCGTGCCCTACCGTAACCTGGTGTTCTCGGACTACACCGACCCGGAGCTCTACCGGCGCGGCGCGCGCCGCGGCTCCATCGACCCGTGCTTCCCGAGCAAGCTCGCCATCCCGCATGTGCACGACCTGCTCACCCACCATCACGCGCGACGGCCGCTCACCCATATCTTCTTTCCGATGGTGACGTCGCTGCCGACTTTTCTCGTCGGCGTGAACGCATCCAACGCCTGCCCGACCGCGGTCGCCACGGTCGAGGCAACGCACGCGGCCTTCATCAAGGAAGGCGATTTGTTCCAGGAAAAGGGCATCGCCTTCAAGAAGACCTTTCTCAGCCTCAACGAACCGCACCTCACCGCGCACCGGCTGTACGAGGACTGGCAGGAAGACCTGGGGCTGTCGATTGCCGAATCCGAACGAGCGGTGCGCCAGGGATTCGCGGCCATGGACCGCTGCTATGACGCGCTGCGCGAACAAACGCGCACGCTGATCAATACGCTCGAACGGGAGCGCCGCCTCGGCATCGTGGTGCTTGGTCGCCCCTACCACAACGACCCGGGGATCAATCACGGCGTGCTGGAGGAGCTGCAGAAGCGCGGCTACCCGATCCTGTGGCAGGACGCGCTGCCGCTCGACGCCGATTTGCTGGAGCGGCTGTTCGGCGCGGAACTGAGGGCCGGCCTCGTCGACTCGCCGCTGTCCATCAAGGATGTCTGGAAACAGAGTTACTCCGAACACTCCTCGCGAAAGCTGTGGGCGGCCAGGTTCGTCGCGCGCCACCCGAATCTCGTGGCGCTGGAGCTTTCGAGCTTCAAGTGCGGCCATGACGCGCCGATCTACACGGCAATCCAGGAAATCGTCGAGCGCTCGGGCACGCCGTACTTCTGCTTCAAGGACATCGACGAGAACAAGCCAACCGGCTCCATCAAGATCCGCATCGAGACCATCTGCTACTTCCTGTCGCGCTACCGCGAGCGGCTGCTCGCCACCGCTGGCGCACCGCCGGCCCACGAGACGCGTGACCCTCCCCCTCCGGCCGAGGCGCTGCTGCACGAAGTGAACGAATCGGCGGCTCTCGCCGAAGAGACCTGAAAGCCCCACGCGCCATAGCCCGCGCCAGCCGTGCGCGCGGCGAGCCGCAATGGCACAATGCCCCGATGGCGAAATGGATCGACTATGGCGATGGCATCACCGCCATCGACTCCCACTACCACCGACCGGGACTCGCCGCCTTCTACCTATTAATAGAAGGCGGCCAGGCTGCGTTCATCGACACTGGCACCTCGCGCTCGGTGCCCGACGCAGTGGAAACCCTGGCCGCCAAGGGGCTCACGCCGGAAGACGTCGCCTACGTCATGCCCACCCACGTGCACCTCGATCATGCCGGCGGCGCGGGCGACATGATGCGCCAGTTCCCGAACGCGAAACTGGTGATCCACCCGCGCGGGGCGCGGCACATGATCGATCCGGCCAAGCTCATTGCCGGCGTGATCGGCGTCTACGGCGAGCGCGCGGTGAAGCGTCACTTCGGCGAGATCCCGCCAATCCCGGCCGAGCGCGTGATCGAGGCGCCGGATGAATTCACGCTCGACTTCAACGGTCGCGCGCTGCGCTTCCTCGATACGCCCGGGCACGCCCGGCATCATTTCTGCGTGGTCGATGCGCGCAGCGGCTCGATCTTCTCCGGCGATACTTTCGGCATGTCGTACCGGGAGCTCGACACCGACAAGGGCGCGTTCATGTTCCCGACCACCACCCCGGTGCAGTTCGAGCCGGATGCCCTGCACGTCTCCATCGACCGGCTGGTGGCGGAGAAACCACGCCAGATCCTGCTCACGCACTTCGGGCGCGTGACCGACGACGCAAGGGACTGCGGAGGTAGAGCAACGCGGGGAGCAGTTGCCGAAATTGGGCGACTCGCCGCCGACCTGCACGCCACCGTCAGCGCCTTCGCCGACATGGCGCGCGCCACCACCGCCAGCGGCGAAACCCGCCACCAACAGCTCATCGAGGGCCAACGCGAGATTCTCCTGCCACGCATCGCCGCCCACGGCTGCCGGCTGGCGCCGGAGCGCATCGAGGAGCTGCTGCACGGGGACTATGAGCTGAACGCCCAGGGTCTGGGCGTTTGGCTCGACCGCGAAGCCAGGGAACAAAAAGGCCAATAGGCCTGCGCCTTGTCGCCACTCGGGCGGCGGGCATATAGTGCCGTGAGCGGCGCCCAAGGATAAGAATGCGCCGCACCGTCCGGGTGCGCCGGACGACCACCGGCTGAGGAGGAGAACGATGGCAACGAAGATTGGGGCCGTCTACGAGCGTTCCCTGAAGGATCCGGAGGCATTCTGGGCGGAGGCCGCCAAGGAACTTCACTGGCACCGCAAGTGGGACAAGGTGCTGGACGATTCCGGCAAGCCGTTCTACCGCTGGTTCGCCGGTGGTGAAATCAACACCTGCTACAACGCCCTCGACCGCCACGTCGAATTCGGGCGCGGCGCACAGGCCGCGCTGATCTACGACAGCCCGGTCACCCAGACCGTCAAGTCCTGGACCTACGGGCAGCTGCGCGAGTGGGTGGCGCGCTTTGCCGGCGCGCTCGCCGCGCAGGGCATCACCCGGGGCGATCGCGTCATCATCTATATGCCGATGATCCCGGAGGCGGTCGTCGCCATGCTCGCCTGCGCGCGCCTCGGCGCCATCCACTCGGTGGTGTTCGGCGGCTTTGCGGCCAACGAGCTCGCCAAGCGCATCAACGACGCCGCGCCGAAGCTGATTGTCTCGGCCTCCTGCGGCATCGAGCCGAACCGGGTAGTGGAGTACAAGCCGCTGCTCGACGAGGCCATCCAGCTCGCGCAAACCAAGCCCGAGCGCTGCATCATCGTGCAACGCCCGCAGGCCAAGGCCAACTTGCAGGCTGGCCGCGACCTGGCCTGGGACGAGGTGCTCGCCGCGGCCAAGCCGCACGGGTGCGTGCCGGTGGCGGCCACCGATCCGCTCTACATCCTTTATACCTCCGGCTCCACCGGCATCCCCAAGGGCGTGGTGCGCGACAACGGCGGGCACGCCGTCGCCCTCAAGTGGAGCATGCAACATATATATGGAGTGAACCCGGGCGACGTGTACTGGGCGGCCTCGGATGTCGGCTGGGTGGTCGGCCACTCCTATATCGTGTACGGCCCGCTGCTGCACGGCTGCACCACGATCCTTTACGAGGGCAAGCCGGTCGGCACGCCGAACGCCGGCGCGTTCTGGCGCGTCATCGCCGACCACAAGGTCAAGGTCATGTTCACCGCCCCCACCGCGTTTCGCGCCATCAAGCGCGAGGACCCGAAGGGCGAATTCATCCACAAGTACGACCTGTCACGCTTCAAGACGCTGTTCCTGGCCGGCGAGCGCTGCGACCCCGACACCCTCATGTGGGCGCAGAACCAGCTCAAGGTGCCGGTCATCGACCACTGGTGGCAGACCGAAACCGGCTGGGCGATCTCGGCCAACTGCATGGGCATCGAGGCGCTGCCGGTGAAGCCGGGCTCGGCGACGGTGCCGGTGCCGGGCTACGACGTGCAGATCCTCGACAACGACGGCAAGCCGCTACCCGCCAACAAGATCGGCGCCATCACGATCAGGCTGCCGCTCGCGCCCGGCAGCCTCACGACCATGTGGCACAACGAGGAAGGCTACAAGAAGTACTACCTCACACGCTTTCCGGGCTACTACCTCACGGGTGATGCCGGCTACAAGGACGACGACGGCTACCTGTGGATCATGAGCCGCATCGACGACATCATCAATGTCGCCGGGCACCGGCTCTCGACCGGCGCCATGGAGGAAGTGCTGGCGTCGCACCCGGATGTCGCCGAGTGCGCGGTGATCGGCGTCGAGGATGAACTGAAGGGCGAGCTGCCGCTTGGCATGGTGGTGCTCAAGGCCGGCGTCAGCCGCCCGCACGAGGAGATCGCGAAGGAAGTCATCGCGCGGGTGCGCGAAAAGATCGGCCCGGTGGCGGCGTTCAAGCTCGCCACCGTGGTGAAGCGTCTGCCCAAGACCCGCTCCGGCAAGATCCTGCGCGGCACCATGAAGAAGATCGCCGACGGCAAGCAATACAGCGTGCCGCCGACCATCGACGATCCCGCGATCCTCGGCGAGATCGGCCAGTCGCTGAAGACACTCGGTTACCCCAAGGGCGGCAAAGCATGAAGCAACCGGACTCTGCCGGCGCGCGGCTGCGCGCCGCCGTCAAGGAAGAAAAGCCCTTGCAGGTAGTCGGCGCCATCAACGCCTACAGCGCCCTGCTCGCCCAGCAGGCCGGCTTCCGCGCGCTCTATCTCTCCGGCGCCGGCGTGGCGAACGCCTCTTATGGCCTGCCGGATCTCGGCATCACCACCCTCGAAAACGTGCTCGAAGACGCGCGCCGCGTGACCGCCGCCGTGCCGCTGCCGCTGCTGGTGGATGCCGACACCGGCTTTGGCAGCGCCTTCAACATCGCCCGCACCGTTAAGGAGTTCACACGCGCCGGCGTGGCCGGCATGCACATCGAGGACCAGGTGCAGGCCAAGCGCTGCGGTCACCGCCCCGGCAAGGCCATCGTGAGCAAGCAGGAGATGGTCGATCGCGTGAAGGCCGCGGTCGATGCCCGCACCGATGCGCAGTTCGTCATCATGGCACGCACCGATGCGCTCGCGGTGGAAGGCATCGATGCCGCCATCGAGCGTGCCGTCGCCTGCCGCGAGGCCGGCGCCGACATGGTGTTTCCCGAGGCCATGACCGAACTCGACCAGTACCGCCGCTTCGCCGAAGCCGTGAAGCTGCCGGTGCTCGCCAACATCACCGAGTTCGGCAAGACGCCACTCTTCACGGTGGACGAACTGCGCAAGGCCGGCGTCGGGCTGGTGCTCTACCCGCTCTCGGCGTTTCGCGCCATGAGCGCTGCCGCCCTCAGGGTGTACGGGGCGATCCGCACCGAGGGCACGCAGAAGAATGTCGCGAATCTCATGCAGACCCGCGACGACCTGTACCAGGTGCTCAACTACCACGACTACGAACGCAAACTGGATTCGCTGTTTGGAGGGGAGGACAAGGAATGACCGAGAAGAAAGATGTCACCAACACCGCCGGCCTGCGCGGCGTCACCGCCGGGCGCACGGCCATCTGCTCCTGCGGCGTCGAGGGCATGGGCCTCAACTACCGCGGCTACGACATCCTGGAGCTGGCCGAGGAATCGACCTTCGAGGAAGTCGCCTACCTGCTGCTGCGCGGCGAGCTGCCGAAGCGCAAGCAGCTGGAGGTCTTCAAGAACCAGCTCGCCCGCCTGCGCGACCTGCCGCAGGAGCTGAAGGACGTGCTGGAGCGCATCCCCAAGGCCACGCACCCGATGGATGTCATGCGCACCGGCTGCTCGATGCTTGGCACGCTGGAGCCGGAAGCGGATTTCAAGGAGCAGCAGCAAGTCGCCGACCGGCTGCTTGCCGCGTTCCCGTCGATACTCATGTACTGGCACCAGTTCGTCACGCACGGCAAGCGCATCGACACCGTCACCGACGACGACACCCTCGCCGGCCACCTGCTGCACCTGCTGCACGGCAAGCGCCCGCGCGAGCTGCACCGCCGCGCCATGGACGTCTCGCTGATCCTGTACGCCGAACACGAATTCAACGCCTCCACGTTTGCAGTACGCGTTGCCACCGCCACCCTCTCCGATTTTTACTCGGCGATTACCGCCGGCATCGGCACGTTGCGCGGCCCGCTGCATGGCGGCGCCAACGAGGCCGCCATGGCGCTGATCTCGCGCTTCAAGACGCCGGCGGAAGCCAGCAAGGGCGTGCATGCCATGCTCGCGAAGAAAGAGAAGATCATGGGCTTTGGCCATGCCGTCTACAGCAAGGCCGATCCGCGCAACGTCGTCATCAAGGAATGGGCGCGGGAACTCGCCGAGGACGCCGACAACGAGGTGCTGTTCCCGGTCTCGGAGGCGATCGAGCAGGTGATGTGGGACCAGAAGAAGCTATTCCCCAACCTGGATTTCTACTCGGCGACCAGCTACCACCTGATGGGCGTGCCCACCCCGCTCTTCACGCCGCTCTTTGTCTGCTCCCGCATCACCGGCTGGTCCGCGCACCTCATGGAACAGCGCGCCGACAACCGCCTGATCCGGCCGAACGCCGAGTACATCGGCCCGCCGCCGCGGGCGTATGTGGGGATTGAGAGGCGGGGGTGAATTTCGTCCGACTTGGACACAAAAGAACAACTAAGGAAGAAGCATGAGCCGCGCCAATCTTCTAGGTGACATACGCGCCGAATCAGATGCACAGATGCTGGACACAGCATTCTATGAAACACCTGATTTTAGAACATTGATCGAATCGGGTGATCGTTCAGTAGTGGTCGGACGCCGCGGTACAGGCAAGAGCGCGATTGCTTACAAGCTGGGCCGGCACTTCGAGCAAGACAAACGCGCCGCCTTGATAAGTCTAGCTACTGAGGAGGATCAAGTAATTGGATTGCGAACCCTCGTCGCACTTTTTGGGGATCGATTTAAGACCATGCGCGCTGGTACCCGAATCGCATGGCGTTATGCGTTACTCATGGAAATCGCCAACAAACTTGCCGATAACTTCAAGGTCAGGAAGGAGGAATCGTACAGCCTAGTAGAACAACATCTTCGGCGGTGGCGGTCATATCGCCGCGCAGTTACTGCGAACGTCATAAATGTTGTGCAGGCAGCCACCGGTCAGGTAGGTACTCCAGAGGAGCGAATTAGCGAGCTTGCCCACCGCTTGGAGTTGCGGGAAATCGAAGCGTCACTACATCACCTTCTCGATGTGGCCAAGATTCTGCCGATTATCTTGATTGACAGACTCGACGAGGGCTATGAACCCGATGAGATTGGCATCGGTCTCGTTGACGGAATTGTGCAAGCCGCAATAGACACGAAGTCCAAGTTCAAGGATGTTCGAACGTATGTATTCCTGCGAGACAATATTTTTCGCGCGGTATCACGTTTAGATCCAGACTACTCGCGGAACATAGAGGGACAACTTCTGCGGCTCCATTGGGATGAGAGTTTGCTCTTCAATCTCGTGTGCAATCGGTTGCGAGTCGCCTTTGGCCTCAATATCGAGAACTCTTTGCGCCTCTGGAATCGATGTGCAGCGCGAGATCTGGAGGACAAGGAGGGATTTCGAAAGTGCTTGCGATTGACCCTGTATCGACCACGGGATGTTTTGGGTTTGCTCAATGAGGCATTTCGAAATGCCGCACGACATGATAGACAGCAGATCGTCGGAGAGGACATCGAACTGACCGCAAAAGCGATCTCTAACGGTCGCCTTGATGATCTTCACAAGGAGTACTCCACTATTTTTCCTGGACTCCCTCTTTTTACTGCTGCTTTTGCTAACAAATCTCCTGAGCTAACTGTGGGCGAGGCAGCAGGCGCCATTCAAGATGTAATGCGCCAAGACAAATATACTTCTGACATCCAGCAACAAATTGCCATACTTCAGACTCCTCTTGCAGTAGTTCGAGACCTATACCGAGTTGGTTTCCTAGGGGTACTCGATTCAAGCAGCCGAAACTATATCTTCTGTCATGACGGTCGAGATCCGAATAAGGAATTTGCCGACGACACGCGAATACTTGTGCATCCGTGTTACTGGATGGCGCTTAATGCAACCAAGAATTCTCTAGAACCTGAACAGGCTGAGCAAATCTACGATGAATACGATATCGAAATTGTCTCGGAGACACCTGAACAAAGGACGAAACGAATCGGACAAGTAATTGCTGAGCTTGACAAGATCCCCCACGGCTCTGAAGGGTTCAAAGAATTCGAAGATTGGTGTCTCGGCGCAATACAAATTGTTTTTGCCGGGGCACTTCGTAATGTTGAGCTTCATCCAAACAAGCATGCGGTGCAACGCAGAGATGTTGTGGGCACGAACCTTGGCGAGACTCCGGCATGGAAGAGAATCTATGAAGACTACCGGACGCGCCAGGCCATCTTTGAGGTAAAGAACTATTCTGGACTTAGCGGGGATGAATACCGTCAGATGCTTGCCTATTTAACTGGCGAGTATGGTCAATTGGGATTTTTTGTTAACAGGGATGATGACGTCACCCTTCGAAAGGGGGGCGATCTTGACTGGATGAAGGAAATGTACGATCGACACAATGTGCTCATTGTGAAACTAACGGGAAAGTACTTATGCAAATTGTTGTCGAAACTGCGAAACCCTCAGAAGCACGACAGTCCGGATAAGGCTTTGAATGGACTGCTTGATACCTATGTACGTCTTTACGTAGGTGGGGTTGAAGGCGGCGCAAAGAAGCGGCGGTGAACACATTTTTTGCAAACTGGGATGAGACCACAGTTTTCGCTGATTCGTGTACTCGTCACAATTGCGATCTGACCCCGATTTCGTTATCGATCGTCACGTTATGAGCGACCCATCGTCTCTTTCCAGTTTTCTACGCGCCGAGAAGAACAGCAAGTCGCGCGAGTTCCTTCTAACGAGCCGCGTGATCCATGACTTGATGGTGGCTGCCGCTTCACGGAACTACGATCTACTTGTCTACGCGCCGACCGTCGACTCTGATGGTTTCGATCTGATTCTCGACGACCGAGACACGTTTCTCCCACTCCAACTGAAATCGGTAATCTCAGGCGGTAGAGCTACAGAATGGGCAATTCACCGAAAACTACTTCGCCCTGCACCACATCAGATCGAATGGTTCGGCTTCGAACCATCCCCGAGCGGTGAAGGACGTGGCGGTGGGGTACTGCTCATCGAAGTAAAGGCAAATGACAACACCGCTGACGTCGTCTACCGCTATACCGATCTTAGAATTCTGACAGCCTATTGGCTGGGCCTAATCACGATCACTCCCCGCACGAAACAACGTCTCGACCGGCTTCGGAACGAACTTTCCGAGCATCCCAGTGGCAAGGTCGACGTCCCAAGGACTGCCTTTCTCAAGGCTCGATCCCCAGAACATCTACTGGCGCTTGCGGGCTTGCATAGCCGATTCAGCACTTCATGGCCGCATCTTCTGTATCAACTCGCTAGGCATACATTTGAGGGGCGAGACCTTCCCATGCCAGAAGCGCGGATACGCTCACTTATTGAACATGGCATTCAGCAACTCGTCGAGTAGAGGCGATAAGAAACTGGGGTCAGATCACAGTTCCCGCTAATATTCGCCAAGGCTGGGATATTTTGGGGTCAACGTAATAATTCTTATAAAAAGGGACGGAGCGATTAATCCTTAATCCCTCCGTCCCCTTTCTTTCAGCATCGTTTCGACAACGGAGTTGTTCGATTGGGAGGCAGGATGCATCCACGCATCGGTTTCGTTCTGATCTGTTCTCTGGCATTCGTGTCTTGTTCCGACTCGACGACGGATTTCACGGGTTTCTGGAAAGGAGACTGCACTGATGCATTCGGAATCCAGATCAAGCCGCATTCTGGAAAGGACTATTCGGTTTCCTTCTGCGGACCGGGCGGCTGTTTTGAACCGGGGGCCTGGAAGCCGAACACGCCCATAGAAGGCGACCCGGCGTATCGAGTCATCGATGCGAAGACCATCGAGATCATGCAAGGCGAGAGGTGGCAGCGATTCACCAAGTGCATGACTGATACCAATCCGGTGCTGGATTACTCGACGATGCCGGATCAGCCTCGGGGTTCCGAAGTCAAATTCTTCGACCCGAATCAAGGGTTGCCCGACTACGAGAAGAATTCGCCATTTGTTGGGAGTGATCCCCGGCTGCACGAAAGCCTCAACCGTCTCCTGTCCAGCGCCTCGGCGGCGTCAAGGTATTGCAAGGTCGGCGCCACACCAGCACCTGGAATTGGCGATCAGCCCCTTCTCAGCAACCTTTGCAGGAGGCCCGAGTTCGAAGAGTTGCGCAGTCTTGTGTCACGGCTCGCCCCGAGCCTTGATAAGAATCGCCTGACCCTGTGGAAGGCAGATCTTCATGCTCCGGGCAGGAATGGACTGATCGTCGGCTATATCGACATCAGCCAAGAGAAGGACTTCCCGTACCCTTACCTCTCGCTGTGGTATCTGGACTCCGATAAGGGACGATTCCGCGCGACCTACGGTGGCTCCTATCTCGCCGGGGAACTTCACGCCATTCGCCAGTTCGGGCCGGGCGGGTCGCAGAAGCGTGTCTTTGTCCTTTACCAGAGCTGTCTCGAATGTCACCCGTGGATTTTCATGTCAGTTCTGGACTTCGCGGCCTCCGGACAGGCTTCCACCTTCCAGTTCACCTACGACGTCGACCACAAGAAGTTCAGCAATTCCTTTGAGTACGACCTTCCCGGAATGGGACACTCCGTCGATGCCGCCGCAGAGACTCGAATACCAAAAGCTGCCGACCCAAACGGACCGCATCTGTTCCAGCACTTCCGCTACAAGAACGAGGCAAAAGAGGAATGGTGGGTGTTCACGTGCCAAGGCCTTAAATGCGACCACGAGATGTACCTTAAGGAGCTGCCAACCAAGTACCGTCAAGCTTGGAATAACTCGGAAAAGCTTTGAAAGGCGGTCGTAGACTCGGGTCAGAGAGCAGTTTCCGCTAATATTCGAATCAATTCCTCTCGGACCCAATTTGCTCTGTTTCAACGAGGAGGAGAAACATCCATGCCGAAGGCCTATTGGATTAGCGTGTATCGCGCAGTGAAGGACCCCGCCAAACTCGCCGCGTACGCGAAGCTCGCCGGTCCTGCACTCACTGCCGCCGGAGGCCGTTTCCTGGCGCGCGGTGAGCCGGCCAAGGTTTACGAGCTTGGGATGAAACAGCGTACCGTGCTGCTCGAGTTTGAAAGTGTCGCGCAGGCTGTCGCCGCGCACGACAGCCCTGCCTACCAGGCGGCACTGGCTGCGTTGGGCGACGGTGCCGAACGAGAAATCCGAATCGTTGAAGGCATCTGAGCGACCCGAAATAGAAAAAGGGGACGGAGGGTCTAATCTCTAATCCCTCCCTCCCCTTTCCTACAGACAACAATTCTGGAGGAGACCGCTGTCATGCCACGCGACACCATACTGTTCGACATCAACGAAACGATTCTGGATCTCGCTTCATTGAAGCCACGGTTCAAGGCGGCGTTCGGGAATGAAGCCGTCACCGCGACGTGGTTCTCCATGCTTCTGCACACTTCAGTTGTTTGCGCACTAACGGGCGTCAAAACCGACTTTCGTACATTGGCGGGTGCCATGCTTGACGCGATCGCCGCGCGCCTGGGTGTCACGCTCCCTGATGCGATACGCGGCGAGATTCTTGGAGCATTCGCCAGCTTGCCGCCACATGCGGACGTCATACCCGCCCTGACCCGCCTGCGGTCTGCCGGTTACCGTACGGTGGCTTTCACCAATTCATCACTCAAGCTGGTGACGAGCCAGATCGAAAAGGCAGGACTCGCGAAGTACTACGACCAAATCCTCTCCGTCGAGGAAACGGGAAGTTTCAAGCCGGATGCCAAGGTCTACCGCTTTGCCGCCGAGCGCCTCGACCGGCCGATCAACGAGCTGCGCCTCGTCGCCACCCACGATTGGGACACGCATGGTGCGCTGACCGCTGGCATGCTTGCGGCATACATCGACCGTTCCGGTGCCCCTTACCATCCCCTGTACCGTCGGCCTGATGTCTACGCCCCAACCATGGGTGAAGTCGCCGAACAGATTATTGCGAGGGATAAAGAAAAGTAATCATGAAGTTGGGGTGACGGATAAGAGGAAAACCGGACCAGAAAAAAATACTTTCTGAACGTCCGGGTATTCAGGGTCAGCGTATTAATTCCGGGCGCTAGCCTTCCCGGGCTATCCGAGGATGATAAGGACAGAAGAGGACGGAGGGATTAGTCTTTAGCCCCTCCGTCCCTTTCGCAATCCGCGCGCCTTCCGCTCGCCGGTCGATGCGAACATGGGGCGCAAGATAGCCAGGGGAGAACAGCATGAAAGACTCATGGCAATCCGGTGATCCGTACGAGTACTACATGGGAAGGTGGAGCAAACTGGTAGCCAATCAATTTGTTGACTGGCTATTACCCAAAGCCGGGCGCAAATGGCTGGATGTCGGTTGTGGCACGGGTGCCCTGAGTGAGGCGATCATCACCAGGCACAATCCCGAAACAGTTGTCGCGATTGACCAGTCGGAAGGATTCGTGCGCGCAGCTCAGCAGCGCCTCGGGAGCAAAGCCAGCTGCAAAGTGGGCAATGCGCTGTCACTACCACTTGATGATGCATCGAATGATCTTGCGGTATCCGGCCTGGTACTGAATTTCATACCGGAACCGGAAAAGGCGCTCGCGGAAATGCAACGGGTGACCCGCAAGGGCGGCACCGTCGCCGTCTATATCTGGGATTACGCGGGGAAGATGGAATTTCTGAATCGCTTCTGGGACGTGGCAGTGGAACTCAACCCGGGGGCGTCAGACCTTCACGAAGGTCGCCGTTTTCCGGACGCCAATGCTGAACAACTGATGAGCGCCTTCAATCGGGCGGGTCTCTCTAAAACAGAAACCGCTTCTCTTGAAGTCGCCACGAAGTTCGCTGGCTTCGATGACTATTGGAAGCCATTTCTCGGTGGTCAGGGTCCAGCGCCAACCTATGTGTCGAAGCTAAACGATGCCGAAAGAAACCGTCTTAGGGAGGCGTTGGTGCAGACGTTACCCGTTGAAGCAGACGGCTCCATCTCCTTGACCGCGCGGGCCTGGGCAGCGAAAGGAATTGTGTAGTTGCTGAATTCTCCCAACAATCGCATCCAACGCAAGAAATTGGGGTCAGATCGCAGTTCCCGCTAATATTTGCTGTATCTGTCATTTGAGCCAAATTTCGGGTACATACAAGCCGCGATGTTCAATTTGCTCATCGGATGGATTGGCGTGCTGGGCGGCGTCATTTCCGGCGCGCTCATCGGTCTATTCTTCCACAACGATACCTGGATGGGCGGTTATGGTTCTTACCGCCGCCGCCTGACGCGACTTGGCCATATCTCGTTCTTCGGTCTTGGTTTCCTTAATATCTTGTTCGCGCTCAGTGCCGACAAGCTCAACTTGGCGCCGCCGTATCTTTCGGTTGCCTCGGTTGCCCTGGTCGTGGGCGCCGTGGCGATGCCGGGATGCTGCTTCCTCTCGGCCTGGCGCAAACCGTTCCGACACCTGTTTCCGATCCCGGTAACGGCGGTACTGGTCGCAATCGTCAGCCTGCTTATGGGGTGGCCTGGAACATGAGACTCGGGTTCGTGGCCATGAGTGGTACCCGCGCCCACAATCCGGAGCTGACCAAGCTCGGTTTGACGCTGCCGGGCTTCGTCGCGCGCAACAAGACCATCGCGTCCCTGCCCAGCCTCGGGCTGCTGACCCTCGCCGGTATGACACCCGGGCGCATCGAGATGACCTACCTTGATGTGCCGGATCTGGCGGCAGTGCCCGGTTTGCCTGGCGAGTTCGATGCCGTGGCGATATCGAGCTTCAGCGCCCAGATTGGTGAGGCGTATGCACTGGCGGATCGCTATCGCGTCGCGGGCACGAAGGTAATCCTTGGTGGCCTGCATGTCAGTGCGCTACCGCAGGAAGCCATGCGGCACGCCGACAGTGTGGTACTCGGCGAGGGCGAACTCGCCTGGCCGGCTGTCGTGCGCGATCTCGAGCACGGCCGGCTCGCGCCGATGTACGACATGCGCCACCGTTCGTTCGACCTTGCAGAGGCGCCGATGCCGCGCTTCCAGTTGCTCGACATCGAACGCTACAACCGCCTCACGGTGCAGACCCAGCGCGGCTGTCCGTTCAGCTGCGAATTCTGCGCGGCTTCAATTCGTCTCTCCCCAACCTACAAGGTCAAGCCGGTAGACAAGGTGATGGCCGAAATACGGGAGATCAAGCGCATTTGGCCCAGGCCTTTTATCGAATTCGCTGACGACAATACCTTCGTGAACAAGAAGCACTCCAAGGCACTCCTGCGCGCCTTGGAAAGCGAAAACGTGCCGTGGTTCACGGAAACCGACATCTCGGTAGCCGAAGACCTGGAGTTGCTCGCGCTCATGCGCGACAGCGGATGTGCACAAGTGCTGATCGGCCTGGAGAGCCCATCACTTCGCGGGCTTGAGGGTCTCGAACAGAAAACCAACTGGAAAGCCAAGCAACGGGACCGATATCTCGACGGCATTCGGCGCATTCAGGACCACGGCATAACCGTGAATGGCTGTTTCATCCTCGGCCTGGATCACACCACAACCGGCAGTTTCGAGGAAATCTGGCAGTTCGTGCGCGACAGCGGCCTGTACGAGGTGCAGATCACGGTGCAAACCGCTTTCCCCGGCACGCCGCTCTATGAGCGATTGCAGCGCGAAGGTCGCCTGCTGCGTGCCGAGGCCTGGGAGCTTTGCACCCTGTTCGACGTCAATTTCCGGCCGAGCGACATGAGTGTGGCCGAACTCGAGGCCGGTTTGCGCAATCTGGCGGGACGACTGTACAACGAAGACTTTACACGCGAGCGGCGCCGGAATTTTCATCGCCGTTGGCGAAACCTGCAACGGCACCGAGTCCAACAAGCGAAGGAGCCACTCACATGAAAGCAACTGTGATCAAGCCGATATTTTTCGTCGCCGGGTTATACGACGGCCTTCTGGGGATCGCCTTTCTGTTGTTCCCGATGGCGATTTTCGAGGCCTACAACGTGACCCCGCCAAATCATGTCGGCTATGTGCAGTTTCCGGCGCTCTTGCTCCTGATTTTCTCCGCCATGTTCTTCCGCATCGCCTCCGATCCGGTCCGGCAGCGCGAGCTGATTCCCTACGGTATTGGGTTCAAGCTCGCCTACAGCGGAACGGTATTCGGCCATCAACTGGCCGGTGGCGTTCCCTTCATGTGGGTACCTTGGGCGTGGGCGGACCTGGTGTTCCTGCTGTTGTTCATCATTGCATGGAACGAAACGGCCACCAAAGCGAAGGTGAGCCCAAGGAAAAAGAAGCGGTGAACGTTGACGGACGAAATTGGTGTCAGATCACGGTTCGCTCTAACGATCGCTGAATCCTTGATCTGACCGCAATTCTTCTTCGATGTGCTCATGAGCAAGGCGATCATTCTCGAGTCGACGATCACGTGTCCGTCCTGCGGACACACGGAAACAGAAACCATGCCCATCGATGCGTGCCAGTATTTCTACGAGTGCAAGGGATGCGGCGCTTTGCTCAAGCCCAGGCCGGGGGATTGCTGTGTGTACTGCTCGTTTGGCACCGCCCCGTGTCCGTCCATTCAAGAGGCAAATTTGGGGTCAGTGCAATAACTCTTGGCGCTAATCTTCCCGAACTATCCGTATCCGGGTTTTTACACTGACCCCAATCACTTTGATCGGTTGGCACGATTCCAGACTTCAGAAAGAGGCAAATACCCAAGGAGGAAATGTGAAAACAAGAGGTTCTATGCGTTACACCCTGATTCTGTGCATTCTGGTGGCCGTGACGGCCTTACCCGAATCTGTCGTCTTCAGCAGTGCCTCGCTTTACCCCGAGGGAGTCGACTGGGATGCGCCGAACAAGCGTTTTCTGGTGACATCCATTCATACCGGTGTGGTGGGCTCCGTGACACCTGATGGCAAGTACTCGGTATTCGCGCAAGACCCGAAAATGGTATCCGCGGTGGGTATTCGTATTGATGCGGCCCGAGACCGAGTGCTGGTCTGCAACTCAGATCCCGGTGCCAGCAAGTTTTCCAGCAAGGATACCACTGGCAAGCTCGCGGCCCTTGCCGCATTCCAGCTATCCACCGGCAAACTCCTAAAGTACGTAGAACTCACCCAGGACAAGAAAGATGGCCACTTCTGCAACGATATTGCTATCGATAAAGACGGTACTGCCTATATAACGGACAGCTTCTCGCCGCAAATCTACAAGGTTGATCCCAATTACGCTGTCTCGGTGTTGATCAATGACAAGGCGTTCAGCGGAAACAGTTTCAATTTGAACGGCATCGTGATCAAGGACAATTTTCTGATTGTCGCCAAGATGAATTCCGGCCAACTCTTCAAGATTCCGCTGGATGATCCCAAGTCGTTCAGTGAAGTGGCATTGAAGGATAAATTGGAAGGCGCTGACGGCCTGCTTTGGGCTGATGACGGCTCACTGATCGTGATCGCCAATAACAATGCCCATGTCGGAATTCCCGCTTCTGCAGCGACTAACGCATCGATCAAGCTGACAAGCAGCGATGGCTGGAAGACCGCCTCGGTTGTTGGAAAATCTCCTACTGGAGATGTGTTTGCGACAACCGGTGTTCTGGTAAATGGCAGGCCCTATGCAATCTATGCGATGCTGCACGTGCTCTTTAATCCCAAAACGGAAAAGCATCTCGACCAATTCACGATCAAACAACAA
>Ga0111193_1034_pt1 | contig 20631 bp, 12 predicted proteins | sample DeeMarSWOR324_28_FD_80361 | JGI IMG/M metagenome (GOLD analysis project Ga0111193, IMG submission 80361) | candidate division BRC1 bacterium SM23_51 | reverse complement strand
GACGTCAACGGGCTCGACTTTTGGTCCGACAGCACGCGGACGCGGATTGTGCACGAGGCCGTCGTTCGCTATGAGGACGGTCCCGACGCTGCTTCGATGACGGTGCGCAACTGCTGGCTGGATGGCGACGGCAGGCGCGTTCTCGCCGAGACACGCACGACTCGTTTGATCCCGCTGCCCGATGGGGAGCTGTTTGTGGATATCGAGCTGACGTTCACAGCCACCGACGGGCCGGTCACGTTTGGCGAGACACCTTTTGGTTTTCTTGGCGTGCGCGTCGCCAAAACCATCGGTGTCCACGATGGCGGCGGCACGATCCGAAACTCCGAAGGAGGAGTGAACGAGAAGCAGGTTCTGTGGAAAAGAGCGCGATGGGTTGATTACTCCGGCCCGATCGCGCCCGATGCTCACAACGGAATAACCCTCATGGATCATCCCACAAACCCACGGTATCCTACCTATTATCATGTCCGGAACGATGGCTGGATGGGGGCAAGTTTCTGTTACGAGAATCCTTGCAGCCTCGCGCCAAAGCAATCGCTAAAATTGAAATATCGCCTGTACGGCCACAAGGGCGACAGATCGCCCGCGGACATCGACGCGGTTTGGAAGCGTTTCGCAGCTGAATAAAAGCAAGCCGCTGACATCTGCCGGTTTCAGGTTTCAAGTCTCAGGTTTCAGGTACCGGCGGATGCCAGCCCTCCCTCAATACAGCTGCCAACGCTTCGCAGCCGCGGCGGCATCGACGGTCACGATGAGGTCGGCCGAAACGGGCGCCGATTCCACGTTGCTGGCGTTGTCGATCCCGATCGTGTAGAATTCGTAAATACCGTTGGCTCCGGTCGAGGACGAGTCGAAAGAAATCGGTGAACTGGCGAAGCCGCTCCCATATTGCAGGTAGCCGCCAGCGCCATCCTTTTGGTAGTAAAGGTGCGCAGCCCGCAGCCCGCTTCCCGTTTCGACGGCCGTGAAGGTAACGTCGAAGACTACTAGCGGCACCGTTGTTCCAGCCGGACCGGTCACCGTCGTGTCAGGCGCCGTCTTGTCAATCGTGTAGTCCTCACCGCTTGTGTAGCTTCCATTACCCGCGCCCGCGCCGCCAAGCGTGACCAGGCCGGTGGCAGCGTCAACGATTGAATCATCGTCAATCAGGTCAATACTTAGCGTGCCATCGCCCGTTCCAGTGCCAACTGACACAGTGCGAGAGGCGCCGCTGCCGCTGACACCGGAGATCGAGGCACCCGACACACCGCTGGCATCAATTGCGAAGTCACTGGTGTCAACATTCAGCACGCCTTCGCTAAACGTCACCGTGAAGTTGACCGACGAAACGCTGGTTGGATTTGTGTCCGCACGCACGATCGAATTGACCGTGGGGAAGGGGCTGCTGATCGTGAAGTCGCCCGAGCTCGTGGCGCTTCCCGAGGTGCCGCCGACGTCGTAGGCCGTCGCGCGCACGCGCACGGTTGTGCTATTGATCGCTGCCACGGGCGACCAGCTATACGAGCCGTCGTCGGCCTCGCCCGTTGCGATGCTATTGGGGTACCCCCCGCCGCCGCTACTGGTGTCGTAATCCAGAGAGACCGAGTTGGTTTTGACACCATTGGTGTCGGTAAATGCATTCCAGTTGATGGATGTCGAGCCGCCGCCTGTCACGGTGGCAGCCGGTGCCGGGGCGGTAACACCTGTCGATGCAGGTGCCACTCGATCGAGAACGATATCCGCGTTCGTGTTGCCGCCGATGTTGTACTGATTCGACGCGCCGCCGGCGTCTTGAACCTGAACCCAGATGTCCTTGCCGCCATCGCTGTCGCTGAGCTGGTAGCTGTCGTAATTGGGGTAGGTGAAAGCGACATAGCTGGCCGCAGAGAGGGCGCCCGCGCTTTCGGCAACGCGGATCTGCGTGGGCGTGCCGCCGGTGGCCAATACGGCGATCCGCACCGACCGCTCGTTGGCATAGCCCGAATCGGCGGCCGCCAGGCCCGTGTCGGTTCCCGTTGCCGTGCCGAGGTCTTCGACAGTGGCTGACGTGATGGTCGGTCCGGCTCCCACCTGGACTGCATCAACATTGCTCCAATCCTGCCAGCTGCCGCCCGCACGAGCGCGAACGCGATAGGACCAGATTCCGTTGCCTTTCGAGCTGGCATAGGGCGACGTGGCGCTGCCGCTGACCGTTGACCAGCTGTAATCCGAGAGCTGGGCACTATTGATACTGAAGTCCTCGATCGCCATGCCGTCGTGAGGCCAACTACCCGGGTACCAAAACCACACAGTCCCCGCATTGTTGATGACCAGGAAGCGGACTTCGCACTCCGAACCGACGAATGAAGAGAGTTCGCCGCTGGTCTCGGTCCAGGAATTCCAACTCCCCAGCCCATAGGTGCTAAACTTGGTCAGGGTTGTCCATGTCGTCTCAGTTGTGCGACGAATCTGAAAATAACCCACCCCGCAGTCCGTGCTAGCACTGGCGTTATTAAAGCCGTACTTGATGTCGTAGCTAATCGTTGTCGAAGCCGTGACACGAAACTTCTTGCGAAGCTGGAGCGACTGGAACTCGTCGTAGAACGTACCCCCCGGGAAGGGCGGTTGAGCCAGTTGCATCAGATAGACCGAGTCGCCTTCGGTAGGCGGGACAACGCGGCGCACCGCACCGCGAGCGATCCAGTCATTGCGAAACACCGTCTCGCTGTTGCAGTTGTCCGAATAGGTTGAGACCGTCGAGGTGGTTCCTTCCTGCAGTTCGTACTGCGTGGCGTTGGCCGACGAGGTCCACGTCACGTTGAAATTGCCGTCGGGATCTGACGAAGGCACGTCAACCCATGGAACGAGCGACTGGAGGTCAAATGTCATTGGATCGGCGCTGGCGCTGATCGAGGACACGGTGACCGAGCTGGGGGAGCCGCCATGGGCCGGATTCGAGTTCGTATCGGGAGTGGTGGCCGGCCCAAACGTCGTTTGGCTCGCGCTACCGGGCCACGGGTCTCCGGCCTGGGCGCGGGATCCCGTCGCCTGATTTCGCAGCGACCAGTTGCCGTCGGCCTCTTCCCATTCGACCTTGAGGCTGGGAGTGGTGTTATTGTCGAGCTGCGACTCGTCAATGTGGAGGATCTCAAGGCCGCCGCTGTTGAGCAATTGACTGTCGAAGCCGGTCGCCTGGCGGTTGCTGACCAGGAAATGCTCGGCGTCGGGCAGGCCCTCACGCACGATATACGAGACCGCATTGGTCTCGACTTGCGAAAGCGACCAACTGTTCTTGGTGTGAATCGGTGTCGGGTCGATCCATCCCAGCTGCATTTTCGACCAGCCGCACATGTGAACCGGCCGTTCGGGCCAGGTACTACCGTTGGCTCCCCACGAGCCGCTGGCCATGATGCCCCACGCGCCAATACCGTTGCCATAGCCGCCGGTCGCCCCATCGGTGTCGTACAAATCGGGCAGGCCATAGAAGTGTCCGGTCTCGTGGCAGATCACACCAATGCGGATGATGTTTTGGCCCGCCGTACCGCGAAGCGCCGGTTCCGTGTGGTAGCCGCTGATCCACACGCCGTCCGGGTTGACAGCCAGCGAGTCGCCCACCCAGCCGCGGTGGGACCAGATGTCGTTCGCCACGCCGGTACTCTCCTGTCCGTAGCCCGAGTGGATGATGTCAATCGCGTCAATCCAGTTATCACCATCAGTGTCGTATTGGGAGAAATCCACGCCGGCCGCGTCGGCGAGGTTGATTGCCATAACCACCATTGACGTGACATTTATATCTGTATTTGGACCGCTGTCCTGGCCGTAGTAGGCTTTGGTCCCGGGAAGGGCCAGCCAGGCCGTTGTCGTGCTGACCATGGTAAGATTCCCATACGAAATCTCGTAATAGTAATCCCTCACTGAACCAACCGCACCGTCGGTCGAGTGACCCACTTGATTGAAAAGAGGGCCATACTCCGACGCTGGGCGACAGTAGTTTGCGGTCGTGCTGTGGTCGCTGAAATAGCACAGAATTACGAGATTGTTGACTGTTCCGCGCGGTTCCACACGCACGGGCGGTCTGTCGATCTCTTCGGGAGGCCCCTCGGGCACAACAGGAGCTAGCCGAGCGTCGAAGTAGCCTCGCGCTCGTTTGCCCTCGTAGATCCTCTGCGCGAGAACCTGGTCGTCGGGGCGCAGCCTGCGCTGCAACGTGACTGGTCGTCGATCAATTGCGACCCGCTGTGGCCCCGCGACCAAGTCACCTTGCGCATCTTTGACAGCATAGCACCACCAGCCCTGCTGGTCCTGAATGACCGTGTAGCCGTCGTCGGCTTCATGCCAGTGATAGAACTCGTCGCCGAACAGGCGCACCAGGATGGCGGTTCCATCGGGCTGTTTGAGCGTTATGACTTTGTCTGGTGCCGGAACCGCGAAAACAACCGAGCAACACAAGGCGAGAAACCCAACACAGAGCACCCTTCTGGCCAACGAATGGCTTGCACTTCTTCTCGTTCGCATTTTTTACCCCTTCGAGACCGGTCTCCAGACTACAGGGAAAAAACAACGGGCCAAGACTCTTGGCCACGTCTGGGCCTGCAATCCGAATTCGGCAGACTTGGTGTTCCGCCATTTCCTGAAATCGCCCCTCGGCGCGGCCAAGACCTCGCGTAGGACGAATACAGGGCCGGAACTCACCGACCTTCTTGCGTGCCGCTCTACCCTGGTAGAGCAACTGCACATTGACTCTCTTACCGAATCAATCGAGGTACGTCAACGAATTTCTTGGCAATTCTGGCGCTGCGCACGCTTTCGGAAAACCCGCTTGACCGCGAAGACAGAACCTTGCTATTGCAGGTGGTGGAAGTCGCCCTTTTCAGCAGGCGATTGCTCGGCGCGATCGGTCACTCGCAAGATCACAGCGCCCGCCGTACGGCGGGATGGCCGCAACCAAATGAAAAACTGACAACGGACAACCGATAATGAGAAACCGAACCACAGATGACACTGATTTCACTGATTGGATTGAACCATACGGCGGGAATTCGTGGCATCGGCGAAATTCGTGTTAAGGCGTTGAACCTACGCGACTTATCCTACTGGTCCGACTGGTCCGACCATGATCGTCCCAAGAAACAAGATCCTACACCCTTGTAGTACGGAGTGCTGCTCATTCCAAGAACCATGGACTTAGACACCGTGCCGCTGATCACGCCGCCGGTCTTTCGGCCGATGACGCTCGGGGTGGCGGTCGAAGCGGGATAACGGAACAGGGCTCTTGCAGCGCGCATGTATGAGATCAAAATCGGCTGCTGTGGCTGGAGTTACGAGGACTGGAAAGGCGTATTCTACCCGCCCGATAGCGAGCCAGGGGAATACCTGGGCTTCTACGCGCGACAGTTCGACGTGGTTGAGGTAGACAGCACGTTCTACCGCACGCCATCGCGGCGTATGGTCGAGGCATGGCGCGCGCGCACGCCGGAGCACTTTCGCTTCTCGCTGAAACTGCCCCAGGTCATCACGCACGAGAAAGTACTGGGCGACTGTGCGGAAGAACTGGAAGCCTTTCTGGAAGTGGCTCGCCTGCTGGGCGAGAAACTGCTCTGCGTCTGTTTACAGTTTGGCTACTTCAACCGCCAGAGGTTCTCCAGTCTGCAGGCATTTCTGAACGTGCTCGACCCGTTTCTCGAGCGATGGCCCCGCGATGTCCCGTTGGCGGTCGAGATACGCAACCGCAACTGGCTCAGGCGCGAATGGACCGAATGCCTGCGGCGGCACGAGGCGGCGACGGTGCTGGCGCAGCAACGCTGGATGCCCTCGCCGGCGCGGCTCATGGAAGAACTCGACGTGACTACGGGGCTGTTCGGCTACGTGAGGCTTCTCGGCGATCGCAAGGAAATCGAGCAGATTACCACGACGTGGAATCGAGTCGTGCTGGACAGGACATACGAGATCCACAGCGCCGCGCAAGCCGTTCGGCGATTGGCCCGGCAACTGCCCGTGTTCGTATTCGCGAACAACCACTACGCCGGCTACGCACCGGGCACCGCGCAGACATTGCAGCAGCATATCTTGAAAGGGGGCAACACTTACCAATGAGAGCACTATTTTCTGGACAATATAAAAAGGGCTGCGATCTCCCCTCGCGCTCCCCTCCAAAACTTAGCTCATCCAGCGGTATGGCTCTCAAAAACCGAGCGCCATACCGCTGGTGGCTCGCACTTCGCTTTCCTGCTACCCCGAGGAAACAGGAAAGCGAAACATGGAGAGTCTTTATAGGGATGGGGGTCTGGGGGAAGGAGACCTTTTTGCAAAAGGTCTCCTTCCCCCAGAGAAGCCATTTTCCACAAGTTGATCTGTCCAGTGTTTTCTGCTCCCATTAATAACATCGTGCTCGTTGTGCCGTTGTGGTTCAATCGAGCGCGACCACTACGACACGACGGGCACCACGCGGAACTCAATCCTTATCAACGAGGCAAGGGCGGTTTGACCTGAAACTTCGGGTTGTACTCTCCCTGTTTCTTGAAACCGGGGTAGTCCCGCATCGCGCTGTAGCGCGGATAGCTGTCGAAAACATCTCCATAGCCAAGCACCCGCGGGTCCTTTTGCTCGGTCAAGGCCTGCTCGAGCTCGGCCCGCAGCTTCTTCTGAATCGCCGCGTACTTCGCCAGCGCGGCCAGGTTGTTCACACATCCCGGATCCGCCTTGATGTCGTAAAGCTCCTCGGCGGGTCGTTTTGCGACGGCGAGCGCAAACAGGCGTTTCCCTTCGGCAGATGTGCGGTTCTCCAGCATATAGGTTTTCGACGGCGATCCATCGATGTCAAAGAAGCCCTCGGGATCTCCGGCAGGCCAGCGGTCGGGTTTCAGGTTGAGAATGTAAAGATAGTCGTGCGTGCGGATTGCTCGCGCGGGATAGCCGAGATTGTCGGGGCGGGCATGCGTGTGGCGTTCGCGGCCGGTGAACACTTTGTCGCGTGTCGGATCGACGCGACCGGATTTGCCGGAAGCGAGGATGTCCAGGAAACTTCTCCCGGTCATCGTTGGCGGCGGCGTCAGGCCGGCGGCTTCGAGGAACGTCGGGGCAAAATCGACGAAGCTGGTCAGGTCTTCGATCACTCGTCCGGCTTTCACCCTGGCAGGCCAGCGGATCGCCAGCGGCATGTGGGTTCCGTACTCGTACAGGTTCGCCTTTGCGCGCGGAAAAGGCATCCCGTTGTCGCTGGTCACAACGACGATCGTGTTGTCGAGCTCGCCCGCTTCTTCCAACATCCGCAGCATGCGGACGAGATGCCTGTCGAACCAGTCGATCTCGAAACAGTAGTCCAGAATGTCACTGCGAATTTCGGGCGTATCCGGCAGGAACGGAGGGACGACGACGTCTTCGATCTTCTTGCCCGCGCGAAGGCCGACGCCCTGCTCGTATTCTCTGTGCGGTTCCTTGCATCCGTACCAGAAGCAGAAGGGTTTGTCCTTGGGCTGGCTGTCGAGAAACGCCTTGAAATTCGCGGCGTAGTCGGTCTTGCGGATGCCCTGGGGAATCTTCTCCTTCATGTTGATCTTGTTGAATTCGGGACCCGCGGGATTGCGCGGCCAGCCGGTGATCTCCCAGTTGCCAGGTCCCCAAGGCTTTCCCGTGTAGCCCAGGACATAGCCCGACGCCTCGAGCAAGTCGGTGTAGACGGGAAACTTGCGCGGGAAATTGCTGGCGTGGGTGCCGGCTTCTTCGTTTTGCCAGATGTGCCGGCCGGTCAGCAGCGAGGCCCTGTTGGGGCTGCACTGCGGCGCCGCGGCGAAAGCATTGGCGAACAAAACGCCCTCGCGCGCAACGCGATCGAATGCCGGCGTGTTGACCGTTTTGCAGCCGGCGGCGCCCGTGTGCGCCCACGACTGATCGTCCGAGATGGCCAGCAGGATGTTCGGGCGGCGCCCCTGGAGCCTGGCCACTCCCGCGAGCGCCGACGGCGCCAGCGCTGCCGATCCCGCCACGATGCCCAGGGAACCGCAAGCCGCATTCTTCAAGAATTCCCGCCTGTCTAGATCGCTCATTTCCGTCTCCTTTCGAGGCCAGCCCGGGCTGCTTACTGCCTTGCAAAATCCGATGACTCGCTTTGCCGGCAGTCCTCTTCTTTCGCAAATTCCACTAAGTCTCCATCTAACATCTTCGTGGCGGCGTTGTCGAGATTCAAAATGCCTGCTGCCGCTCCAATCGGTTGTTTTTGCTCTTGCGCAATTGGGGAAAAAAGGGAATGGGAACGGTGGATTGCCAATTGCTGGTGTAGTAGGCGCCAGGATCGCGGGACTGGGCGCCGTTGCCTTGTGGGCCATTAGCGCCACCGTGCAGCATGAACGTGGAACCGGGAGAGAGGAACATTGCCGCTGAACCTGGCTGAATTCAGTCCTGTCATAATCTTTGTGCTCTTCGGCGCGCTGGTCATTGCGTTCATCATCATCGCGGTGATCCAGGCGGCCAAACGCCGCGAGGCCTGGCGGGCGCTGGCGCGCCGGATCGGCTGCTCCTACAGCTGCCGCGATCGGTTTGCGATCCCACATTCCTACCCGCAGTCGCTTTTCGATCGCGGCCACGGGCGCCGCGCCCATAACGTGCTTCACGGTCAGATCGACGACAACGAGATCAAGTGCTTCGATTACCTCTATAAGACGACATCCGGCACGGGCAAGAATCGCCACGAGGAGACCCACCGCTTCAGCTGTTTGCTTCTGACGCCACCGATTCCGTTCAAGCCGCTTTCGATCCGGCCCGAGACCTTCTTCGATCGCGTGGGCGAGTTTCTCGGACTGGACGACATTGATTTCGAGTCGGACGAGTTCAGCCGCCGGTTTTTCGTCAAGTGTCGCGACAAGCGTTTCGCCTACGACATCATCCATGCGCGCACGATGGCGCTTCTGCTCGAATGCGGAAAGATCTACGTCGAGGCAAAGGACGACTCGATCCTTTTCTACTATTCGGGGCTCCAGCGTGTGCCCGACGAGGTTGAACCGCTGATCCGGCGCGGGCTTAAGTTTCTCGATCTGGTTCCGGACTATCTCATCGAGCAAGTGAGGGGGAGACTCTAATGGGCGGAAACCTGGCTCCGTTGATTGTCATCGCTCTGGTCATTCTCCTGCCGTTGCTCTACGTACTGGGCACGTACAATCGGCTGGTCAAACTGCGCTACACGATCCGCGAATCGTGGTCGAATGTGGACACCGAGCTGAAACGCCGCTACGACCTGATTCCGAACCTGGTCAGCACGGTCAAAGGCTACGCCAAGCACGAACGCGAGGCGCTGGAGGCAGTGGTTCGCGCGCGGCAGGCGGCGATCGACAGCACCGGTTCGCCGGCTGCACAGGCACGTGACGAGAATGAGTTGGTCCGCCAGCTGCGATCGCTTTTCGCCGTCGTCGAGCGCTATCCCGACCTAAAAGCCAGCCAGAACTTTCTCCAACTGCAGCACGAGCTGGTCAACACCGAGGATCGTATTCAGGCGGCGCGACGTTTCTACAATGGCAACGTACGCGCGAACAATGTTCTCGTGCAATCGGTGCCGAGCAATCTCATCGCGTCGCTGTTCGGTTTCACCGAGGCCGAGTACTTTGAGGTCGAAGAGAGCGGCATCCGCCAACCGGTCGAGGTTTCGCTGGGATAGCGCGCCGTCTCTTGGCCGTGGGGGGACAGAGAAACATTATATCTGATTCAAATGGATAATTGAAGAGAAACCGTTTTTGCTTTACACGACCGAAAGGATATAATTCCAAGGGATGTCACGATGAAGAAACTTTTCGCCTTGTACTTCAGGACACCATTGGTGGCCCGGATTCTTGCCGGTTTTGTTATCGGTTCGATTATTGGAATCATGCTGTGGTGGGGCGCGGCGCCTGGGGCCGACGCGGCTGAGCCGGCATGGAAAACCTACATCGAGCCGTTTGGTGCCGTATTTGTGAATATGCTGAAAATGATTGTTATCCCCGTCATCTTCTTCTCGCTGATCGTTGGTTCGGCCAGCCTGCCGATCAGCAAGTTTGGGCGAATCGGCCTGAAGGTCATCGGCTGGTACTTCTTCTGTTCGATTCTCGCCGCGGGTGTGGGCGTGGCGTTGGCACTTGCGATCAATCCGGGTTCCGGCACGGCGGCACAGGGCTGGGAAGCGATGGTCGGTGGTGTTGAGAGGGAACAGGCGGCCGCACTTGAGACCGAAGCGGCAACGGAACATCCGTTCAGACAGCTGCTACTGTCAATGTTCGAAAACCCATTTGGCGCGCTGGCAAATGGTAACTTTCTCCCGATTATCGTTTTCGCGATCATGTTCGGTCTGGCGATAAGGGTCATCGTCGAAGCGAGCAAGAATGTGAAACAGGTCGAGCAGCTCGAAGGCCTGGTGAGTATTTTCTCGGCGTTGCGCGATGGCATGTTTAAGCTGGTTGATTGGATACTTGAATATTCTCCGATCGGTGTGCTGGCGCTTTCGATTGTCAATTTTGGACTTTACGGCCCGAAGATCGTTGGACCGTACATCAGCGTCACACTCGGTGTGATTGTTGGTATTGTGGTGATGGTGTTTGTTGTATATTCAATGCTTCTTCGAATTGTGACAAAGAAGAATCCCTTTCGCGTGTTCAAGAACATTCAAGAAGCGATGATCATGGCGTTTATGACGCGAAGCAGCGCGGCGACGCTACCGGTTTCGTTGAAGGTGGCCAAAGAGGATCTGAAGGTCCGCGGCGAGCTGGCCAGTTTCTCGCTGCCGCTCGGGGCGACGATCAATATGGACGGTGTCTGCGTTCACCTGCCGATGTTTGCCGTATTGGCCGCAAACATGTTTGGATTCGACCTGACGGCACCAACGCTGATTTTGCTGGTGATGACGACGGTGCTCGCGTCGGTGGGCGCTGGTGGCGTTCCCGGAGGGAGCCTCATGCTGCTTTTCATCATTCTCGAAACGATGGGATTGAACGGGCAACAGGTTTCAGTGATCGTCGCGCTGGCACTGGGAATCAATCCCATCCTGGACATGTTCGAGACAATGAACAACATCACCGGCGATCTTGTTTGCACCTACGTCGTCGCCGACAACGAAAACCTGCTGAATGTGAATGGATAGATACCGTGAATGCTAGAAAGTTCCTGGCTTTAATGGAACGTAGTTCAAAAGGCGGAGAGGATAACCGGATAAACGCGATAAAGCGAATAATCCCAATCCCATTGATCCCGTTATCCCGTCAAAGAGCTTCTCCAGCGATTATATGATCCATTCTCGGGACGCGACAGCTAGTATCGCGCTGTATAAGTTTCACTACCATCAGCCCGCCGGACGGCGGGCATGACCGCGTGACAGGAGTGTCGCGCCCACCGACCTACATGTCATTTCATCTGTGACGGGACACTACGGCAGCGCGTGTTTGCAAGTGTGCAGGCCGCCCTTGGCGGAATCGACCGCGACCGTGAAGGGGCCGCTGCCGCTGACGATGAACTGCACTCTTTCGGCGCTCATTCCGCGGATGGTATCCAATTCGACGCGCTCGGGTCGCCGTTTGACGGCCTCGACGCGCTTGAAAAACCGGTCGATGACGCGACCCGACGAGAGCACCTTCACGTCCGGGCCCGCCAACGAGACGATATCGGGTGGATTGATGTGGTTGGCGACATCCTGAGCGCACCGGGTCGGAATCAAGCGTGAGTTCTCGATGGTCACCCAAACCTTGAAAAGCCCGTCCGCCATTTCCTCGATCGTCACTTCGCTAATCTTGAGCAAGGGCATCATGGCGGCGTGATAGAGCGTGAAAGCCATGTTGCGGTGGCACTCTTCCTCGAGAAGGAATGACATGGGCGTGCGGCCCCACTGCTTCTTCGCTCCCCCAATTTCGATCTTGCCATAGGTGGGGTGATCGAACTCCTTCCATTCAACCACGCCGTCGTTCATGAGAACGTACTTGAGGAAATGCGCTTGTTGTTCGTCGGACGGGCCTTCGGCGGTTTTATATAGATTTTTGGGCGTCCACAGCTCGTTGCTGAAACTCAGAATCCCGCGCGCGGCATAGAACCAGTCGAATTCGCCGCCCCAGACCGTATAAAGGTCCCTGTATACGATCATCGATCGATAGTAGGGGAGGAGTTTCTCGCCCCGGCTGGCGATGAATTGCAAAACGCGCTCGTCCTGCGAGCGTGTGACCCCACCTTCGCGTCCGGGAGGGCGCAGGATCATGCCGCCAAAGTTGTGATACGACTGCATCGCGGCAATGTTGGGGTGTGAGAGGACAAATTCCATGACCGCGCGTGTCTCCGGCAGCGAGCCGGGGTATTCGTGGCTGCCGCGTTGCACATAGCTCGGCTGCCAATCCCAGGGCCAGTTGCGGTTGGGGTCGTAGCCGCCGGGGCCATCCTCGTTGATCTGCCCGTCGCCGTCGTTGTCGATCCCTTCTGAACCCAACAATGTATACTCGCCCCACTCGTCATCTTTGACGCGCACCATGAGGTAGTTGGGGTAATCGGGGTGCAGCTTGTAGCGACCGCGCGGATCCTTCATGCGCATCTGGGTGACGGCGCCATCGCCGTCGAGGTCCTCGGAATCGTCCTCGTCCACCAGCCCGTCGCGGTCGTTGTCGTAAGGTTTGTGGCCGGATCGCGCCGACCAATTTGGCGTATGGAACCAGCGATCGCGTCCATCGGGGTTGATCGTCGGGACGAGATAGAAGACGTAGTTGTCGAGCAATTCGGTGACCTGCTCGAGGCGGCCGTACTGATGGCAGAGGTACCATCCCGTATAGGCCACGACCTCGCCGCCTTGCACCTCGTTGCCGTGGATATTGCCGTCGATCCACATGCCAGGCTTGCGGTTGGGGTCGCCAACCTTGCCCGCCTTGGCGGGCTTGCCCGCCTCGGCGGGCTTGCGGGCGGTGACCTCGAGGCACCACAAGTCGCGTCCCTCGACCGATTTCCCGATGGAATGCAGCTTTGTCAGGTTAGGGAACGCGTCGTTCAACCGGGCGAAGATGGCTCCGAGACCGTCGTGGTCGTGAAAGCGATTCCACTCGACGCGGACCTTGCGTTCGGCGGAAACACCGAGCGCGGGAAAGGCATGATCGGCTGGATCATCGGCCTTGGGCTTGGAGGCAAGGATCGCACCGCGCCCTGTTGCGACAAAGAAGGCCGCGACCACCATCAGAACAATGATGCGTTTTGGCACACTCATGTTGCTCATCGTCCTTCCTCTCTATCGAGTTGCAGCGTTGCCTCAACCGTGCCGCCAAGCATCGAGACAACACTGACCTTGATTTGCTCGCAATCGGGAACGTGGAGGATGTAGCGGACCTCTTCCATACCACCGCTGCCCTTGATGGCCGACAGCCGCGTCATCCTGGTTCCCGAGAGGAATGCCTTGTCGTCGAGGTCGAGCGTGATGCGCGTGGGATGAACCTCGCGCGTGATCCCGCCATGAGTCAGCGTGGTGGGCACGTAGCCGGTGTTCTCGATCTGAATCTCAACTTCGTAAACCGATTCGCCGACGTGCTTGCTTTCCATCTTGCGGATGCCGATGCGTGGGAACCGCAGAGCCAGAGTCGTCAGGAAATCGGCGTGCTTGGTAACGAGGTTCTCGAGGATCGGTTCGGGCGGAGCGGTTTTGGCAAATGGCGCAAACCCGCCGATTTCCACGCGCCGGTCGACAAAATCGGGATGATCGAACGCCTGCCATGGGACAAACATATCCGGGGCATTGTCATCCAGCCACTTCAAGAAGGCACGATCCTCCTTGTTGCGCTTTTCCTCGCCATCTTTCCTGGGGCCATCAGCTTTTCCGCGCTCCTGTTCACCTTCGTTTTTGCGCTCCGGGTCCGACGTGGCCGATTGCTCTTTCTTCTCTTCGGCATCTTCGGACTCAACTTTCTCTTCTTTCTCTTCCTCTTCCTTTTCTTTCTCTTTCCGTTTTGCCTTCTCCAGTTCCAATTGCATCGCGGGCGTCCAGGCTTGAGCAGCGAGAGAGAATCGCCCCCGGTGGAAATACATCCAGTCGGAAAACGAGCCCGCCTGCGAGCGCGCTTCGAGCCCGTTCTTCAATCCCAACGTTTTCCGATAGATCTCACCCATCTGTCGATAGTAAGGGAGATCATCCGCGTTGATGGCCGTGGCGGCTTTGCGCGGTGCTCTTCGTCGACCTCTCGGTTCCGCCGGTGCGCTTCCCGCTCCGCCCGGTGCGCCTCTGCCGCCGCTGGGTCCGGTTTCCCCCTTGGGTGTTCCGATCAGATTGTCCGCCGCGCCAAAGGTAAAGATGATGCCGATGTTTGGGTGCTCGACCACGAAATCGGCGAGCGCGCGGGTCGCCGTTTCGCTCACCTGGTGCAGACCCGACGCGGGAGCGAACCACTCGTATTGATAGGGGAAATTGCGGTTGAAGTTCACGCCACCGTGTCCGTCCTCGTTCCACAGCTCATCGCCGTCGTTGTCGCGGCCCTCGACCAGATAGCGCCAGGCACCAACCTCACCCTTGGTCTCGTCGGCCTTCGTGAGCAGCCGCGGCTCGTCGGGGTCGAGGATGTACTCGCCTTCGGGGTCCTCGATCCGCATCCAGGTGATCCAGCCGTCGCCGTTAAGGTCCTCGGGGCCGTCCTCGTCAATCATACCATCGTGATCATCGTCCGCCGGCTTGTTGCTGACGCTGGTCTCGACCGTCGGTTTTGCGAAGAAGCTCTCGGCTGCGTCGGGGTTGAGGCGCGGGAAGACGTAGATCGTTGTCGTGTCAAGGATTTCGCGGACCGCGTCGTCCTCCTCGTATTGCTCGACAAGGCGCTCGATCCAGGTCACCGCGGCGGCGCAGCCGGCGAGATCATTTCCCTCGATCCCAGCAACGACGAGCATTGCAGGACGTGTCCGGCGCCCGTCGGCGCTGCCCCTGCCCAGCTCGACGAGCCAAACAGGCCTTTCGCCAAGCGATCGAGCCACGCGCTTGACGCGCATGAGATTGCGATGCGACTCAGCGGTGTCTTCCAGCCGCTTGCCGAGCGCCTTCGCGTCCATATAGCCCGCGGCCAAGGCTCCTCTCGGAGCCTGGGCGGTCCAACTCAGAAATGCCGCGAGCACAAGAGCTATCTCGGGCCAGGTGCTCGTTCTCCATTTTCGCGATTTCATGATTTGCTCTCACTCCGTTCTTCGTTTTGGCGAAAGGCCGAGCCGTTTGAACGATGAATGCCGAACGATGAATGCTGAATGATCCATGAGCGACGGACCTCGGTCATTGCGGAGTCTCCAGGGCCTAGGGTCCGTTCATCGGTCATCATACGGGCATTGGTCTGCCGGATGACGAGAGAGGCCATCTGCTGCCAACTAATCTTCCTTCGCGCGGGCGCTTGGAAAGGCCGTTCTGGCTCTGAACGGGAACGTTTCAGCGATAACGGGGAACTTGCCTCACTGTCACGGGCTGCACAGGGACCACGAATTGGGCAGATTCCCGAGTCTTTGCTCGGCCCGCGGACTACGATTGCGTGCTTTCCAGGTCGTCATCGGTCGGCAGCGGTTTGCCCTTGGTCTCGGGCGCCCAGATCAATGCGACCAGACCCACGACATAGATCGTGCACATCGCAAGCGCGACGGCGCGAAAGGGACTGATTTTCACCAGGCCAAAGAAGCTTTGCGACGCTTCGGCAATAACCTGAGGGTCGGTTTCCCGAACCAGCCCCAGGTTGTCCGTAAAGAAGTTCTTCATGGGGATCTTGAACAGCATAATCACCGCTGCAATAATTCGACCGACGTTATAGCAGATGCCGGTTCCCGTCGCGCGCAGGCGCGTGGGGAAAATCTCCGGAAAGTAGATCGCATAACCGCCGAAAACGCTTAGCGTAGCGAAGCCGACCATCGGCAGCATCCAATAGGCTTGTGACGCGCTATTGAGGCGGATGAACACGAATGCGACCACCAGGTAGCCCAGGATAAAGCACAACCCGAACGTGAAACGTCGTCCGAGCCACACCGCCATCAGCGTGAAGAAGAACATGCCGCAAAACGAGCCGATTTCCTGGACGAACGTGCCGATGCCGCGGACATAGTTCTTCTCGGCATCCGACGCGTCCTGCAACGCCTCAGAGATCAGCTCGGGCGACCAGAACCCGATGCCCCACAGGCCAACCACGCCTGAGACCGAGAGCAAAACTCCGACGATGACATTGCGCCGCCAGCGACGATGGCGCATCATGCTCTTGAGGTCACCCAGCTGCCGATCGAGAGCGCTCTTGGCTGTCTTCTGGGCCTGTTGCCAACGTTCAGGCTCTTTGATCGTACGCATGATCAGAACAATCAGGAGCGCTGGGGCGATTCCAAAGAAGAAAATGACACGCCAGCCGGGGATCTCCGTGCCCAGGAATGGCAGACCCGGTTTGATCACATACGTGGCCACAAGCGAGCCAATCATGTTGCCCGTAGCCGACAGCGCCTGGAATACGCCCAGCGCCCACGGCCGGTAACGCGAAGGCATGGTCTCGGCGATTAATGTGGCCGCCGTGGCGAACGCGCCGCCAATGCCGCAACCCATCAGGAACCGCCAAAGACAAAAGTCATACCAAGTCTGCGACAAGCCTGACAGGCCCGTAAACATTGAGTAAACAAAAATGCTCGTCGAGAGGGTCCGCACCCGCCCCCACTTGTCTCCAACGATGCCAAAGAACAGTCCGCCGACTGCCCATCCGGTAATCATTGCCGCCGTCACGTAGTCGCCATAAGAATTGATATCTAAATCGGATGTGCCGGGCGGCAGCAGATCGCGCAGTGCCCATGAGCGCGAAAGCACGAAAATGCGTTGGTCCATGCAGTCGAACAGCCAGCTCGCCGTACCGATGAACAGGACCCACCAGCAATAGGGCGTCATGCGCTCCGGCTCCTTCGGGGGCTTGAGAAGACCGTTTTCTAGTTTCGGCTCTTTCGCCATTGTCACACTCCCTTAATTGTGTCCTGAGGCCGCGCGCGGCGTCACCAATTCCTCCGGCCCGCCGCGCACCTCGTCACTTGCTCTCAAAGGGCAAAACACGGCGTTCGGGCGCAATCGCTAGCATTTCGCCAGCGGCCCATCAAGCTAAAACTACGCCGCCCGGTTCAAGGTGCTTCGAGCCCCTAACAAGAAGACTTCACCGCAGAGGCCGCGGAGATCACAGCACCCGTCGTACGGCGGGTTGGCCGCAACCCAATGAAAAACTGACAACGGACAACCGATAATGAGAAACCGAACCACAGATCACACTGATTTCACTGATTGGATTGAATCCATACGGCCGGAATCCGTGGCATCCGCGAAATCTGTGTCATAAGCTGCTGCATAAGCGATGGAACAAACCAACAGGAAGGTGTCATTGCGAGGAGTCCGCCGTCTGGCGGCGACGACGAAGCAATCCCGTGCTCAGAGAACGAGATTGCCACGCCGCCTTTCAGCGGCTCGCAATGACGGGAGAGGACATCGGATGAAGGATCCCTTTGCTTACGCAGCGAACTGTAAGACCTTGAACCTACATGACCTATGCTACTGGTCGGAACATGATCGTCACAAAGGACACGATCCTATAGGCTTGTAATACAGAGAGCGCGAAACGAAAGAGCGACGGCCCCGGACGTAAAATACGAGTTCTCTCTCATGAGAAGTCACTCTCTCTCTGCGATCTCCGCGATCTCGGCGAACTCCGCGGTTCACTTCCCCCGAGGTTCTCAGCATTCTTGGCGTCATGGCGGTTCATTTTGATAAACGCTCTTAGGCGGCCTTGGCGCCGCAACCAAAGTCACCAGCCAAAAGCCGTTCACGTTCACGGGCACGTTCACGGCGTTCCGCAATCCGCCTTCGCCGAGGCTACGGCGGACAAGTCCGCAATCCGCCTTCGGCGAACAAGTCCGAAATTCAAAAGCCGAGCACGAGTACGAGAACGAGCACGAGAAAATCTGCGCAAAACGCGTCGTCACCCTGGGCAGTACTGTCCAAACAATACTGCTCTCATTGATAAATGGGTGAGGGGCGTTTCCCGCCGGCGCACGGCGAGTTGGCTATTCGGTCTTACCAGGCGGGGACTCGGGCGTGGTGTCGGTCTGATCCAGCGAGACATCAAGCGGGAAGGAGGTCTCGGCGTCAGCCGCTTCGCGCGAAGCGGGCTCGATCGGCTCGTTTTCGATAACGGTCGGGGGACGCAGATCAAAGGCCTCACCCGCGGTCTCTGAGGGTTCAACGAAGTCCTCGATCCCTGGAGACTGAACTGCAATGTTTTCCATCAAGATTGGTCCCTCGTCATCCTGCGGGGGCGCGGGCGGCGGGGTGAAGGCTGGGCTTCGCCGCTCGGTGCGGGGCCAAAGCCGAACCCTTCGTCCACAAATGCCTTTTCGGCGGGGATGACCTCCGATTCGTCGTCTTCACCTGCAGGCGCAGTAGCATCGGCCGCGGTTAGCGCGGCGGTGACTGCGCCAATGGGCCGCGGCGGCTTCTTTCCCCCTTTTTCCCTTTCCCAGTAATCCACCTCGGCGTCATCGCCTGGAGTCGCAGCCTTGGCGGTGGGCATCGTCATCTCCAACGGATCGATTGGCGTTGAGATGTCAATGGGGAAGCCGCCAAAAGGGCCTGTGCTGGGGGCTGTGTCGGCAGCGATATTTTCGAGAGATCTCTCGGATGCGGTGCGCATCTGTTCAAAGAACTTGTCTTGGGCTGCCTGCTGGCGCTTGCCGGACGACAGGCGGTCGAGGACCATCAGGACGAGCAGGAAAAGGACAATGGCCAGAAGGGCGGCGGCAGCCCACAGCAAATGGCGCCGAGATAGCCACGCCGGCGCGGCCGACGGCACGGCCTCGCCCGCGGCGCCTTCCACAGCCGCAGGGCGCAGGAGGCCGGCACCCTCGGTGGCCGGTGATCGGGCGCGGTCGGAAGGCATGACGATAGTCGGCGTTGTCGGCCGTGCCCGTTTCACCGCCTCGGTCAGATTAACGCCGTCGGGCAGACTGGAGACGGGCGAGCGCATCTCGGTCGAAGTGGCGCCTTTCAGCAGCCGTTCGGCCTGACTCAGCAAGACCGACGCTCCCGCGTTATTGGGGTCCTCTTGAAGAATCTGTTCACATTTCTCCTTCGCAGCCTGCGGGTTGCCGTTCATCAAATCCTGGTGCGCCTGCGACAGCAGCTGCTCCAGTTCCTTCTGGCGTACGAGCTCCTTGTCATCGGCCGCGGTTGGACCTTGAGCAAGTGCACTGGCCTGACCCCATGGTCCGAATGCCAGGGCGCTTACCAACGCGAAGACAACCGCCGGCAGAATCCCACGCGCATACCCTGGAGCCATCATTTACACACCGTCCTTCCTTTGGCCAAAAGCGGCGAATTTCGCTTGCTCTCGGCCACGGCTTCACACAATAGATATGACAAAAGCGCTCAGATGTCAAAAAAAATCCCATCGAAAGGGTGTGCTACCGATGAATGTTCACGCACTGCTCGAAGGTATGATGAAGCTGAACGCCTCGGACCTGCATCTGAAAGTCGGCAGTCCGCCGATGTTGCGCATCAACGGTAATCTGCGGCCCGTCGAGCATCCGCCGCTGGATGCCAAGACGACCGCCGGGGTCATGCATCAAATGACGCCGCCTGGCAAACGCAAGGTTTTCGACCAGCAAGGAACGGCCGATTTCTCCTACAGTATTCCCCAGGTGGCGCGCTTCCGGGTCAACATATTCCACCAGCGCGGCTCGGTCAGCCTGGCGATCCGCCTGGTCACGTTTGACATCCCCGATTTCCAGGAGCTAAACCTCCCGCCGGTTATCGAAGAAATCGCCAACGAGCGCCGGGGATTGGTCCTTGTCACCGGCGTGACGGGCAGCGGCAAGTCCTCGACGCTGGCGGCCATGATCCAGCACGTCAACCTTACGCGCCGCGAGCACATCATCACGATCGAGGATCCGATCGAGTTCCTGTTCCGCGACGAGCAATCGATCATCAACCAGCTGGAGTTGGGTGTGGACGTTGACTCGTTCGACACGGCACTCAAGCACGTCCTGCGCCAGGACCCCGACGTCATCATGATCGGCGAGTTGCGCGATCGCGCGACCGTCCGAACCGCGCTGATGGCGACGGAGACCGGCCACATGGTCTTCGGCACGCTTCACACGCTCGACGCCAAGCAGACGCTCAATCGCATCCTGCATTTCTTCGCGGCGGAGGACGAGCCGTTGATCCTCGAGCAGCTGTCGCTCAACTTGCGCGCCGCGATCTCGCAGCGACTCGTGCGCCGTTGCGATGTCAAAGGACGCATCCCGGCGCTTGAGATTCTTCGCAGCACGCCCATCGTCGCCAAGCTGGTCCGCGAAGGGCGCATCACGGAGCTTGCCCAGGCGATGAAAAACCAGGACATCGGAATGCAACTCTTCGACCAGAGCCTCACCGATCTGATTCGTGCCGGAATCATTACGCTTGAGGAGGGGCTGCGATACTGCGCCGATGCCGATGCTTTGCGACGCAACGTCAAGGGCGTTTACGCCGAGGGCGACCAGCGCGGATTGGTCGGCGCGTGAGCGCGCCTACTTGGCCAGATCGTTTTGGGCAACCACGGCATAGGCGATGCGGTCGCGTTTCCAGGTGTAGGTGACGTGGAGGTCGCCCTTTCGGCCCTGGATGATTGCAGGATAGGAAAACTCGCCCCGCTCGGTTTCGAGATCAAGAACCTTTCGCCACCCGCCGTACGGCGGGCC
>Ga0111193_1005_pt1 | contig 20867 bp, 12 predicted proteins | sample DeeMarSWOR324_28_FD_80361 | JGI IMG/M metagenome (GOLD analysis project Ga0111193, IMG submission 80361) | candidate division BRC1 bacterium SM23_51 | reverse complement strand
GGCGGCGGTCAACCGGGGCTGCTCCGCACCAGGCAGGCTCGCTGGCGCGGCCCACACGAGGCTCGCTCCCAGAGTCGATTTCAGCAAATCGCGGCGATCAATCTTCATCCTGATCCTCCTTTCTTACGATTTGATAGCTGTTGCGTTCTTCCGGCCAGGGGCATCACGCCATCTTGCCTGGGCCGCATAATATATCTTCAACTTCTTTGATCGTCTTTGGTATTCTCTTCCCCAGTACGCGATGGCCCGCCTCGGTGACCAGAACATCATCTTCCAGCCTGATACCGCCAAAACCCCTGTATATTTCGACCTTCTCATAATTAATGAACTCCGCGCACTTGCGCTCGCTCTTCCAGCGATCGATCAGTTCAGGGATGAAATACACCCCTGGCTCAACCGTTATCACATAGCCTGGCTCAAGTGCCTTGCCAAGTCTCAGCGAGCTCCAGCCAAACTCGGGGTTCCTCTTGATCGTTTCTGTATAGCCAACATAGTCCTCGCCCAATGCCTCCATGTCGTGAACGTCGAGTCCCAGCATATGACCCAGTCCACATTGAAAGAACAACGTATGCGCACCCGCCTGGACGGCCTCTTCCGTATCCCCTTTCATCAATCCGACGTCCTTTAACCCATGGGCAAGCGTCTCACAGGCAAGCCGATGGATGTTCCTGAATTCAGCCCCTGGCACGATCGCCTCCATTGCCGCCTGCTGCGCATTGAGAACGATTGTATAGATTTCCCTTTGCCTCTGCGTGAATCTTCCGCTAACGGGGATGGTCCTCGTAATGTCACTGGCGTAGTGCAACGGCGACTCCGCACCCGAATCGTTGACAACAATGTCACCTTTCTTCATCACATTTCCATGGAAATGGTTATGCAGTGTTTCCCCGTGAATCGAGAAGATCGCGGGAAAGGCAAGCCTGCCTCCCCTCGAAAGTGCAATTCCTTCCATTGCGCCGGCCACTTCTCTTTCATATATGCCCGGCCCCGTCATGTTCATCGCCATCATGTGCATCTCATGCGTAATATTCAGGGCAGCCTCGATCTCCTCGACCTCTGCCTGCGTTTTCGTCGATCTTTGTGTAACAACGGCTCTTATCAAGGTCTCTGAAACATAATCCCGGATTTTCGCGGCTGGTGTCTCGAGCAATCGTTGAATTCTCAGAACATGTTCCGGTCTGTACAGAGGGAGAAGATGAATTTGTCTCCCTTGCTGAACAGCGCCACGCAACACCGCCTGCAGTCTCTCAGCTGCAGCAATCTCCCGAACTCCCGCTTCGGCGGCCCGTTCCCGCAGCGACGGCTGCGGCCCCTTCCAGATGATTTCCTCGACTGTCAGATCATTACCGAAAATCACTTCCCTGTCCTCATCCACATCGATAAGGGCAGCCAAGCCCGGCGAATCAAGTCTAAAGAAATAGAGAAATGCGCTGTCTTGCCTGAAAGCGTAAGGGTTATCAGGATAGTTCATTGGGCTTTCGTCGTTCCCCAGGAGGAGAATCAGGCCAGCTTCCACCTGATTTCTCAAACGCTTTCTTCTTTCAGCATACACATTCCCAGGAAACATATCGTACTCCTAACGGCGTCACAAATTGCCAGTCCTTGGTCGATTGCGCGGCCGGTTGTTTACTATCCCTTGGCTGTTTCCGCCTTGTGTTTCGTGAACAGACTGATAACCACCAGCGCAATCACCGATAAGCAGATGGCTGGAAGTACAGCATCCAGCTCTGTGACATATTCCGGAATCCTATTCGTTACGTAATTCGCTATTGCCGCATATCTGTCCGCTGAAACGAAGTATTTGATAAAGAACCCCTCCGACCACGCCAGCGTCACTATCGTGCCCGTGAGGATCGAAGCGATAGCTGCTTGCCTTGTAGCCCGCTTCCAGAATAGCGCGGCAACCAAGCATGGCGTAATCGCGGCGCCGTAGACTGTATATGCGTAGAGCGCTTTTTGAAATACAGTCGTTGATTCCGCAAACGCCAGAGAAACCAGGTAGGCTATTATCCCGAAAGCCAGGACCAGCAGACGGCTGAGAAAGACAATTCGTTTCTCTCTCGCGTTCGGATTGATGTAAGTCAGATAAATATCCTTGATAAACGTAGTTGCTGGCACCAGCAAGAAGGAATCCGCCGTTGATATGACAATCCCCACGACCATGGTGAGAAACAACGCACCTAAGGCCAATGGCATAAAGTGCTTTGCTGCATAGATGAGAACATATCTCCCGTTTTCCGGATCAGGTATCATGCTGGCCGCAACCCAGGCAGCGGCAATGATGAGCAGCTCAATCGCCAAGGCAAGAAAGATCATCACGGTCACGGCGGTTTTGGCACCCTTCGCATCTTTGCTCGCAAAAATCCGCTGATACTGATTCGCGTCACCCAAGATGAGTAGGAACACGGGCAGGCAGTAGTTGATCAGCGTCGTCGAAGAATAGACACCGAAAAACTGCATGTGCTTGGGCTTGTCGCCCATGGCCGCAAACGCCGCCTCCATCCCGCTGAAACCACCTGCATTGTACAACAGCACGGGAAAGGCGATCACGAGGGACACGGTTATAATTATCCCCGTTACTATATCAGTAAACGCGAGGCTCATCAGACCGGCCAGCATCGTGTAGGCGACGACAAACACCGCTGCAATCACCGTTGCTTTCCTGGCCGTCAATTTGGGCTCCGACAGAATCAGCTCGCCGTGTTCCGGCAGCGATGCAATTCTATATAGGTTCGTTCTATTGCTGAGATGCGCACCGTAGCCGCTGATGATCGCCCTGGCAATGTTGTTGTCCTTGATGGCGACATGATTCTGGCTGTTTCCTTTTCGAATTCTTTCCTGTGCAGCAAGGATTTCTCCCGCGGCAACAACGTCAATCCGGAACATCTCCGTCGCGCTTGACCAAGTATCCCTTTCCTTCACGTTGAACTTGACCGCCGTGGTACCTTTCCAGTCCTTGTCGGGCTTGAAAACTAGATATCCCTTCCCGACTTGAAACTTGGTTAGCTCCGTATTGGCCTTAACCACAACCGGGTCCTTTTTCCCTGTGATCACCTCCAGCACCATGCCACCGGCATTGAACTGGTAGCTTACGATCACCATATAGGCGATCACCAAAGCAATCACAGCCAGCAATCTGGCTGTGCCCCCGTAACGCGTCCCGATGATTTCCGGCACGCTGTATGCCTCAAAACTCCGCGCTCTCGCGGCTATCTGTGACAACAGAATCATCCCGATCAAGGTGCCCGACGGCAGGATGAGGGCAGCCATGCCGTCTCGGTACGCCTGGCCGGCATTGCCCACAATCGAGCCCGTGCCAATCCACACCGCCAGCATCGTACAGACCATGATCCAGGGCGAAAGCGATCTGCCGGCCACTGCGAAGTCGGCCTGGCTCTTGACCTGCCGCGATTTGTAGACAGCAATACCCGTCAGGACAAAGAGATATACAAATATCGCAACAAGATAGCTCAATGGTCTACCATCAACATAGTAGGAATCACGAGACAACTCTATCCTTATCGCAACGGACTACTTCTCGCCATACATGTGGTCCCACCACTGCGGCTGATTCTTGAGCCAGCGATCGAACCACGCCAGAATCGATTGTGTCCACAAGATCCGTTTGTTGTATTCCATAATTTGGTGATCCTGCTCGTCGATCTGGATAAGCTCGACATCCCTGCCAAGTAATTTCAAGGCTGTATAGAGCTGAATACTTTCGCCGGGAGGGACATTGGTATCTGCCATGCCGTGCAGCAGCAGCAAAGGCGTCTTGATCTTGTCGGCATGGAACAGCGGGCTCTGGTCAATAAAAATGTCCTTTCGGTTCCAGGGAAAGCTGTTGGCCGCCGCCACGGCGCAATATGCATAGCCCCAATAGCCTTCGCCCCAGTGGCTGGAAATGGAGCTGATGCCGGCGTGCGAGACAGCGGCGGCAAACATGTCCGTGCGCGTCTGTAGCAGCATTGTCATGAATCCGCCATACGAAGCACCGATACAGCCGACTCGACTCTCGTCCACAAACGGATGAGCTCTAAGAAACTGCTTCACGCCATCAATGATTTCGTCGGCGACAATGATCCCCCAGTCATTCACGTGCAGGGCGGAAAATGCCTGCCCAAAGCCCGTCGCACCGCTCGGTTGCAGTACGTACACTACGTAGCCTTGCGCTGCATAGAGGTTCTTCGGATAACGTCCCCCAAACGAACGCGGCGTCGGCGAAGTGCCTCCATAATAGTGGACGATGCAGGGGTACGTGCTCCGCGAATCAAAATCAGGTGGATAGTAAACGCGGCCTTCGATTTCGACATTGCTCTTGTTCCGGAACGTCCATCGTTCGACGTTGCCCAACATCACATCCTCAAAATCCTTCTTGGCCGGGTCATGCAAAAGCCGCGGTTTCCTCGCCTTCAAATTCATCACATAAGCCTTGGGAGGCTCGCTCGCACTCGAGCCCGTGTAAACGGCCACCGGTTGGTGTTCTGCAATATCAAGTCTACCGATCACATCGACATCGGTATCGATCCTTTCGAAACATTTCTCCTCGAGATCATATCTGTATAAACATCGATACGACCCCTCTGTGACCGCAAAGTAAATACAGTCTTCCGTCTTACTCCAGATCGCCTGATCAATCTTGGGATCAAACTCCCGCGTGATCGGCTCGCCTGTCTTGGTCTCCAGATCATAGATGAATGCCTGTGTGTCGTAGTCATTGGGGATCAGCCCGTCGAGTACATTGACCCCTTTTTCGCCAAACATAGCAGGCGGCCCTGTCGCCAGCAGTCTCTTGCCATCCGGCGACCAGTGAGCAGAGCCGGACCAGTTGCACGTCCACAGCGGATCGACAGTCATATCGGGGAGATTGAGAGCGAAAAACTCGGTTTTCTCATAAGGGCGCTCCGAGTAATCCGGCCACCACCGGGTAAAGAGAATTCTGTCTCCATTCGGACTGACATCGTTGAGGCGCGTGGTCAGCGCACCCGCGGTCAGCCGCTGTTTCGTTCCCTGGGACACATTCACCAAGTATAAAAAGCTTCTGTCGCGCCAACCGGGCTGCCGGTCTCTCATTCCCTTCAAGAGCTTTATGCCTGACTTGTCAGGCTTGTGTTTCTCTGTCATACTATATATTATAAAGGAACCATCTGGCGCCCAGGAATGGCCGCCCAGATTCTCGACATTTTCCAACAATGGTGTGACGGTTCCCCGGTCCAGGTCCACAATCCATAGTGTGCGGCCATCTTTTGCACTGCTTGTGTAGGAACACATTCTGCCTTTGGGCGCCCAGCGAAGACCAGAAACACTCGTACCGCCACGATAGGTATGCAATAAACTACCATCTTCGACACGTCGCAATTCCAACCATGACTCACTCTCATTGCTTGGTGGTAACGACCGGCGCACCGCCAGCGCGACAAGATCTCCTTCGGGGGAAATCGAAACACTCGAGATTGACGGCGTGTCGAGCAAATGTTTAATGTTCATGTACTGCTTCGATGAGGTGGTGATTTCAACAGCGGCTTCAGGCCAGTCCCTGGCCATGCGCAGCGTTGCGCTAGTCTGGCACGGTGCAGAGTTTCCCGGGTCGCGCAGAGACTTGACAAGCAGAAGGTGCTTTCCCGTCTCCAATTCGACCTCTTTCGAGACGCTGCCCGGTTTATTCGCAGGATCCTTTCCGGGTTCGCCCGAGCTGCTCTTGGAGGCCACCATCGTGCCATCCAGATAAACTTGAAACAGATGCGATCCTGTGACTTCCAACTTCACTTCTATCCAGCGTCGGGCATGAACGTATGCTGCGAGATACGTAATTTCTGGTGCATCCTGAGTTGAAGTAGTATGAGAAACACAGTTCGTCGCCCCGGTTGTGGTTACTTCTTTCCACTGCAGTTCGAACCCAGGTTCCCACACAAGCGTCTCTCCCTGTTTCGGCCACCAGTCTTTGACATTCACCTGTTCAAATTCTAAAAGGTCTTTCAGGGCAAACGTTTTCCCATCAAGATTCTTGATTTTGCTGAACAATGGCAAGGGCTGTGGGACAGGCCCCATCTCCAGCCAAACCGAGATTGGAATTGTGTGGCCTGCCTCCTCTGAGTTCTCTGCACACTGCGCGATCGCCCCTTGCTCGACTGGCTCGCGGATCTCTTCTGTATACCCCCCACCGGTCGCAAGGCTGATGTACAGCAAGGCGGTCACGCAGGCCGCCGCGAGTCGTAATGATGACGCCATCCCACCTCTCCCTGATCTCGTTATGGATTCGTGCCAGGTGTCCTGATACTCCCGCAGTCGAAAAACGACCGTTTCCAAATCACATTGCCTCTACACTCGCCAGCCTTCAGCGTCTCCTTCAGGTCATTCACCGATTTGTCAGCCTTGCCCGTTATTTCACAAACTGCGCGACAAAATACTTCGGCGTTAACCGCTCCCCCGTCGCCCGCGCAATCATCTCGTTCCAATGGTAGACCGCTCCCGGTCCGAAAACCTTCTTCCGCAGGAATTCGCCGACCTCTTTCGCACCAACATAACTCACATCTTCATCCGATGTTCGCTTTAATATGTTGTGAACAATGTGGTAGTGCAGTTGAGAGGCAAACAGCTCACCCAACATATAATTGTGATAATAACAGGGCGCGCCGGTGAAGTGAAGTTTGGATGCCCAACCAGCGTCAACAGGGCCCGGGGGCCTTCTTAACAACTGGTATCTTTCTACTATGTCCCACCAAAGCGAGTTCAGGTCCTGGTCGGGATCGGCGTAGAGTTGTTTCTCAAAATCGTACATGACCATGGCCCAACGGGCAAAAACCAGCTGCTGCAGCTGAAGATATCTCTCGGTGACCTTTTCGATTTCGACACGTTGCTCTTCCGACAACTCCAACATCTGGTGCATCCAGGCGGCGTTGCGGCTCAGGCGGCCAAAAAACATGGCAATGCCCTCTGTGGCGAAGGCGTGCGCAGGCACTCGAAGCAAGTAGTGCTCCTTGGGAGCATGGTACTTGCTGTAGACGGCGTGGCCCAGTTCGTGTAGGATCGTTTCCATCCAGTGCTCGGTGTCTTTCAGGTTGCAGAGAATACGGACGTCGCCCTCGCGGTCGATGTCGGTGCTGAAGGCATGTGGATACTTGCCCTCGCGATCGTAAAGATCACTCCGGGCAAGAATATCATCAACGGTCAGACCAATACTAGCATAGAATCTCCTGGCCAGCTCGCGCACATCTACACCTTCATAGTAGTCATTCAGGTCCTGGTCATACACGAGAGGTCCTCTTTGGAAGAATGGATCGTGATAATGCCAGGGCAGCAATTGCGCGGGAGCAATGCCATACTCCTTCGCCAGAACACCATCCAAATCAGCCTTCACCTTGGCAAAGGGTTCGTTGGTCGATTCATAGAGCTCACGAAAGATCCGGTCGAGCTCTTCGCGATCTTGCTCGGCGGTGACAAGGGAAAGGGTGTGGTAGTTGTCGAAGCCGAGTTTTCGCGCGGCCTGGTTGCGCAGCTTGACCAATCGGATCAAATCGGCGACGATCACATCACCCACCTGCTTGCTGGAGCGCCAGGCCAGTTCTCTCCTGTGTGAGTCTTTCTCGGTCGTCAGGATCTTATTGATATCGTTGAGCGTGACTTTCTTGCCTTCAAGAGTGCTGCGAAAGGTGTTGAAGCGTTCCCGAATCTGCGTACTCAAATCAATAATCTGTTTCAGCAATTCGGGCTCTATCTGATTTTCCAAATAGCCATAGTACAATCTTTCCAATTGCCGGCGCAGCTTAGGATCCTTGACTTCCCCGGATTCCTTCAGCTCCTTGAGCAAGGCAAACTCTTCAGGATTGCTGTAAATCTTGCGAATCTCGAATCGCAGTTTCTTAACCCTATCGTAGTCCTCGGACTTACCGCTATTGGAGGCTTCCCAATGAGCAAGGCGTGCTTCCCTTGACAGTGGCTTGACTTTCTCTACGTGAGCCGTAATGAACTGTTCCAACTGCTCCTCCTTTGTGCTAGATGCATAACCGTAGAAGATAAAGAGCGTTGCCAACATCACAATTGGGGTTGTCAAGGTTCTCATAGCCTAACCTCCTCTCGACCGAGTGGTTGTTACGGTTCGCCGCATAGGTAAAGGAATCCTTCATCCGATGCCCTGTCGCGTCATTGCAAGCCGCCGGCTAACACGCGATGCGGCAGGTGTCAAGCCTCTCCGTTTCGCGTGCAGCCTTGCGGGGGTGTGCATCCACCGTCAATCATTGTGAACGCTCTTGCGCCCTCCATTTCTAGTGGACCGTCTGCCAGGTGCTCTTTATTGCGGCCAGATCGACTTCAAGTGCCAGACATCGAGTGAATTCAGCGTCGCCTTGCCGTCGCGGGCGAAAACTTCCAGACTCGTATTGTCGGGCGCCAGCGGCAATGAAAACGACATGACAATCTTACCGTCGTTGGCGAAAACCTCGATCGAGGTCCGATCGACGAGGATCTGGAGATTGATCCTTCCTTGGACCATGTCCAGAGGAGCCGATTCGCCAAGACACGCCAACGTCTCACTCGCCACATTGTAAACGACGGCCACGCCGCGCACTTCGAAACTAACCACGGCCGCGTTGCCGCTTTCAATCTCCGACCGGATGTCGAACAGCTTGCCGGACACTCGCGCAAGCGGGTTCTCGCCCGGTTGAACAACCACACCAGACCAGTGCTGATGCTTGCCGTGGATGCTTTCGATTTCTCGGACAGGCTGGCGGCAAAGGCGAATTCCTTCCGGGAACGTTCGCAGCGTCACTTCGCAAGGGAACGACATCTGTTGATTGAACGGCATCCCGGGAAAGCGGCCGCCATTCATCCACAGGATCTGCAACCGGCGCCCGTCGGTGGTGGGGATGTCACTCCAGGCTTGCCCAGCATAGCCGTTCTTGCCCCATTCTGATCGAAGCGGTTTAGTTTCCTTGGTGAAGGTCTTGCCATCAAAAGTCCCAATGACATAGTTCCCGTTGCCACCCCAAAACACCCACTTGGTGTTCTTCGGATCGCCGTCCACGGACAGCTCGAAAATGTCCGGACATTCACGAACGCCGGGCAGTTGCAGCGTGCTTTCAACTGTCCACTCTTTGAGGTTCGGCGAGGACAAAAGCGCATATTCATTGCCGTCGAGGTAGAGCGCCATGACCCATTTCTTCGAACGCTCATGCCAGATGACTTTCGGGTCCCGGTTATCCCCCTTGATGTGGTCGATCACGGGATTCTTTTCATACCTCGTCCAGGTCCGCCCGCGATCGTTGCTGTAAGCAATGCTTTGAGTGAACGGCCTTTTCACCGGTGCGTGTCTGCCTGCGGACGTGTAGAAAGCCACCAGCACATTCTCGCTGCCGGCCTGAAAGCCCGACGTGTTGTTCCAGTCCACGACCGCAGACCCGGAGAAGATCGTGCCCAACTCGTCGGGTTCAATAGCATCGGCAAGTTGCTTCCAGTGAAGCATGTCGCGACTGACCGCGTGTCCCCAGGTCATATTGCCCCAGTTAATGCCCTGGGGATTGTGCTGAAAGAACATGTGGTATTCGCCTTTGTAATAGACCAGCCCATTGGGGTCGTTCAGCCAGTTTTTCTTTGCCGTGAAGTGGAACTGCGGGCGATAGGTCTCCTGGTAAAGCTTATCGACGACAAACAAAGTGCCTTTGGCTTTGTCGCTCTGCGCGACGCTGTCGTGAATAACGCAAGTACCGTCGGCTACCGGCAATTCCTCGATTGTCAGTTGGCCCGACTTGCCTTTCAGCTTCGAAACATCCCAGCTGATCCAGTATGCCTGTTCGCTATTGGTTCCCTCATGCGAGCGAACAAGCTCATTGTCTACGACCAGGCTTACAGAGGACCGAGGCCCTTGTCGCGCACCAACGCGAAAACGGATATAGTCGTGCTCGATGCGAACGTCCCTGACTGTGGAAACGACACCTTTCCGGCGGTTGCTTTGGACAATCTGGTCGATATTGATATGGCCCCAGCCACCGGTGACTATGTCGACGATCTGAATCCGCGCTGTTTTGCCTCGGAGGTCGCCAACGTCCCACGTGTACGGGTCGAGGCGCTCGGTCCCGCCGGGTTTGCGGTTTGGGCCGGTGGCCGTTCGGACAACCTCGCCATTGACGAGCAGGTTGATACACGCCTTGCCGGGATGCCAGCCGCCACCGATCAGGAAGTTGATATGCTTGCGCTCGATGAGAAAGGGCGGCGAGGTCAGCGTGCCGGTGGTTCCATCGCGGCCATAGTAGCTATTAACCAGCCGCTCGCCCTCAAACCCGCTGACTTTCATCTGGTCTGGGAGCGTGCCTCGGGCTGGACCCGGGCCAAAGGCCTCGCCCGTCACTTTCCAGTCGCCATAGTCCTTGCCTTCGAAATCGGCGACCAAGACGTCCTGCTCGGCGGCAGTCACGACAGCGCACAGGCATAGAATGGAACAGAGCACGCGACTGCGGATCGCCCGGTTTGTCATTTTCAGCTCCTCGTCACAAACGATTCAAGGGCGCGATCTCGGAGACATGCCACGAGACGAGCAGAAGCAGAAGCGACATCGCGGCAGCAGATTGTCATTTTTTAAAGGGCAGTGCCCCCGCCGTTTTTCCAACTCAATGCGCGTGCAATGGCATTTCTACGGCGTAAAACTATTACATCACAATCAGTATTATGATTCCTATGTATTAGGATTCGGCCCCTTTTGCGTTCCTATTTCGCTTTGTTGTGGGCCTCTCTGCCAAACACTCATTGGGACCATCTACTTCCCAAGATAGCCACATCAGACCGTCGCGGGATGCGTTCACTCCGCTACTCCGGCTGCAGAAGACCGTTGAACGTGTAGCTTCCTCCCGCCTCAGTCTCGAGGCGTGCTACGTTTTCGCCATATCGAACCTTGCAAGGGTGCCCGAGATTCGAACGCAGCGTCGCACTGGCCAGCTTGCCGTCCTTCCAGGCAATGTCCACCTCGAAGCCGCCGCGCGCTCGCAGGCCAGCCACACGCCCATTTGGCCAGGCGCTGGGCAATGCCGGCAGGAGGTGAATCTCTCCGACGTGACTTTGGAGAAGCATCTCTGCGATGCCCGCGGTGCCGCCGAAATTGCCGTCGATCTGAAACGGCGGATGGGCATCGAACATGTTGGGATAAGTGCTATCGGAGATCAACCCGGCGAGCATCTTGTAGCTGTGATCGCCATCGCCAAAGCGGGCCCAGAAGTTGACCTTCCAGGCCTTGCTCCAGCCGGTGCCGCCATCGCCGCGGAATTCGAGCGATTTCTTTGCCGCCGCGTTGAGCTGCGGCGTGCCGCGGGGCGTGATCTCATTGCCCGGGTGAAGACCCCAGAGATGCGAAACATGGCGGTGCTGGTTTTTCGGGTTGTCCTTGTCCTCCAACCACTCCTGCAATTGACCGTGTTTGCCGATCTGGTTGGGAGCGATCCTCGCATGTTTCTCCAGCAGCGTCTGGCGAAGGTCTTCATCAACACCGAGAATTCGGCTCGCTTCAATCGTACTGGCAAATAGGTTGCGGATGATCTGATGGTCCATAGTCGGCCCGGCAACCAGCCCGCCCTGCTCCGGCGAGTTGCTCGGCGTGCTGATCAACCAGCCTTTCTCGTTGCGCGGGTCCTCGATGAGAAAGTCCGCAAAGAACAGCGACGCCTCCTTCATGATCGGATACGCGCGTTTGGCGAGGAACTTCTTGTCGCCCCCGAACTCATAGTGCCACCACAGATGCTGACAAAGCCAAGCGCCCCCGGTCGGCCAGATGCCGTGGTTGCTGTGGTTTATGGGTGCTGTGCCGCGCCACAGGTCGATGTTATGATGGAGAACCCAACCGCGGCAGTCGTAGTGCGCCCTGGCCGTTCGCCGACCCGAGACAGCCACCTCTTCGAGCATGTCGAACAGTGGCGCTGTCAGTTCGGCAAGGTTGCAAGTCTCGGCTGGCCAGTAGTTCATTTCGGTGTTGATATTCACCGTCCACTTGCTCTCCCAGGGCGGGTCGATGCTTTCGTTCCAGATGCCCTGGAGATTGGCCGGCTGGCTGCCGGGACGCGAACTGGCGATCAAGAGGTAGCGACCGTACTGGAAGTAGAGCGCCGCCAACTGAGGGTCGCCGCCTTTCTTGAACGCCCTCAGCCGCTTGTCGGTCGGTTGGCTGACCGCATCCGTAGCGCCCAGATCAAGAGTGACGCGGCGGAAGAGACGTTGGTGATCGGCGACATGGGTCTCGCGCAGGTCGCCATACGGCTTCCCCTCGACCGCCCTCAAAGCCGCAGCGCAACGCGCCGCCGGATCACCACTGACGTCCTGGAAGTTCTTGTGGCTTGTTGCGGCAGCCAGAATGAGCATTGCTGCGTTGGCGTTTTTCACCTCGATGACACCGTCTGTAACTTTGGCCGATCCCCCGTCGGCCAAAACCTGTAAACGGGCTTCGAACTTCAAGGGGCTCGTGAACCTCGTGTTCGTGTGTTTGTAAAAATCGCCCAAACGACCGCGCAAAGCGAACTGCCCCTCGCCGACAGCGACCGTGGAAGCATCGGGATGGGGAGTGGCGAGCGTGGCGGAGAAAGTCACCTTGCCTGGCTTGTCGGCGGCGACGCGGACAACGATCACGTCATCGGGCGCGCTTGCGAACACCTCGCGCGTGTACGTTACATCGCCGACTTTGTATTGCACGTCGGCAACGGCTCGATCGATGTCCAGTTGGCGACGATAATCAGTTGCCTCGCCGTGTCCCGCGAAGCTTAGCCTCAGGTCGCCGAATGGTTGATAAGGCATCTGTCGCAGCGGCACGCTCATGAAGTGTTCCATGGCAAGCCGTTCGGCCTCGCTTTGCTTGCCGTCGAAAAGCAGATTGCGGATAACAGGCAAGTACCTGGCTGCACCGGGATGCGAATAGTCGTGCGGCTCGCCGACCCAGAGCGTGTCTTCATTGAACTGGATGCGTTCCTTTTCGGTGCGGCCAAAGACCATCGCCCCGAGCCGCCCGTTGCCGACCGGCAGAGCCTCGACCCATTCCTCGGCCGGCTGCTCGTACCAGAGCACCATCGGGCCGGGATCGGCAAAGCCGGCGGCCGCGCTCGAGACGACAAAGGCCATTGCGATCACGTAATTTCGTCCACGCATGATGGGATCCCCCGAAAGCCAAAAGCACCGCGAGTGAAGAACTGCGAGTCCAGTCTTTAGGCTCTCTCTTGATGCCCGGCCGACAGTCTGAAGCCTGCACTCCGAACAATCATCCATCAAACCCGATGTGACACACTGCTAGCGGGCGCGCTCGATGCCGTCCCAACAGTAGGTACACAGCTTCTCTTTGGGCAGGCCAATTGCCGCGACGAGATCGTCCAGTTGTTGGTATTTCAAAGTAGTCAGGCCCAAGCGCTGTCGTATTCTCTCAACCATCGCGCAATACTTGTCTGAAGAGGAATTCATGTATTCGTCCAGGTTCGTCTCGGCCTTGCCCTCAATCTCTTTGATGGCTCTTCTGCCCGCCAGGTCCAGTTCCGACTTGGAGCGGGAAAAGTTCAGAAACTTGCAACCGAACACCAACGGCGGACACGCGGGCCGCATGTGGACCTCTTTCGCGCCGTGATTATAGAGAATCTGGATCGTGCCCTTCAGCTGCGTGCCCCGAACGATGGAATCCTCGCAGAAGAGGATACGTTTGCCCTGGATCAGTTCCCTGACGGGAATCAGTTTCATCTTGGCCACAAGGTCGCGGGTGGCCTGCACCTGGGGCATGAAACTGCGCGGCCACGTGGGAGTGTATTTCACAAACGGACGTCGGTAGGGAGCGGCGGACGCATTCGCGTAGCCGAGCGCATGGCCCGTGCCGGAATCGGGGATCCCGGCCACGAGGTCAATCTTGATATCGTCCCTTTTCGCCAGCGTCGCGCCGCATCGGTTGCGGACATCCTCGACGTTGATCGCCTCGTAGCTCGAGGCAGGAAATCCATAGTAAACCCACAGGAACGAACAAATCTGCATTTTCTCGCCCGGTGCTTTCAGGCCTTCCACGCCCTCGGAAGTCAGACGCACGATCTCGCCCGGCCCCAGGTATCGCTCGATCTCGTAGCCGAGGTTGGGGAAAGAACAGGTCTCCACGGCGGCGGCTCGCGCCCCTTGCTTTGCGCCAACGACCACCGGCGTCCTGCCCAAACGGTCGCGCGCGGCGTAGACGCCCTCGTCCGTCAGCAACAGCAGCGAACACGATCCCTCGATTGTGTTCTGCGCCATCGCGATTCCCTCTTCAAACGTTGTTCCCTGGTTTATCAGCGTCGCGATCAATTCGGTGGGATTAATCCCCTCGTCGCTCATTTCAGAGAAATGGGCATTCGTTTTCCCGAAGGCATCCTTGGCCAGATCCTCCAGGTTTGTCACGACACCCACGGTCACGATGGCGTAGACACCCAGGCGCGAGCCGATGATCAAAGGCTGGGACTCGTAGTCACTGATAACACCGATGCCGCTGGTGCCGCTCATCCTCGTGATGTCTTGCTCGAATTTCGACCGGAACTGCGTCGATGAGATATCGTGGATGTGGCGTTGGATCCCAGCGTCGCCCTTGACGGCCAATCCCCCGCGACTGGTCCCCAGATGCGAATGATAGTCCGTCCCATAGAAAAGGTCCCTGACGCAGTCGTTTCTCGCGGCGACCCCGAAAACACCTCCCATGTCGATACATCCTCCATGCCTCTCGAGTTCGATTCTGTTCTTCCGGCCCCACCCCAAGTCTGCACGTTGAAAGAAGGTCGCATTCTTCCGTTGCGAATCATCCAAGCAAACCAAAAACAACGACTCGAATTTGAGACGGGAAAATGCGCGGGTCAACCGGAAGTTTTTCCAACACGTCCGGATCAGGGAAACCGCGAACCTCGGCCCGGAAGGCTCGGGGATTGAAAACAGGATAACGGCTGCAACAAGCCGAACACGTCGGCTGGAAGCAAGACGGGATAACCCCATGCGCCTTGCGCCATCGTGTTCGGTCGATCAGGAAGGCGGCCGAGATCAGCCAGGCACGCCAACCCGCCTCACGGCCACGATTCGGCGCCGGCTTCGTTGCTTGCGCTTGCTTCAGGCTCCTGGTCCGCGGCATCCGCACGTTCGACCGCCGCATCCCGGGCGGCCTCCGAGATCCCATCGCCAACCAACCGCACCGGGAACGGCTCCGTGGCCAGGCCCGCGTACAACGTCCTATGGGGAAACGGGATTTCGATCCCTTCGGCATCGAAGCGTTCCTTGATGTCGCGCAAGATCGTATTGCGAACCTCCACGTAATCTTCCTTCGCAAACCACACACCAAAACGAAGTTCCAGAGCCGAGTCGCCAAAACCCGTGAAGAGCAAGAACGGCTTGGGCTCGTCCAGACAGTGGGGATTCTTATCGGCCACGTCGCGCAACACCTTCATGACCCGCCGAATGTCTTCCTTGTATGCCACACCGATGTTGAAGTCCATGCGCCGAATCGGAAACCGCGTGATATTCGTGACCTCTGTCTTGATCAAACTCTCGTTCGGAATGCGCACAAACCGATTGTCCAGCGTTCGGAGTTTGACCGACAAGAGGTCGATCGTTTGGACGTACCCCGTCGTATCCCCGATTCTAATGAGGTCTCCAACTTGAAATGGCTTTTCCGAGATCAAAAATAGGCCACTGACAACGTTCGAAAGACTGGTTTGTGAGGCGAAACCCACGGCCACGCCAACAATGCCTGCAGCACCCAGCAAAGCCGTCAGCTTGAAGCCGAGCTCCCGCAGGACCATGACGAGTAGAAGCGCGGCACAGGAATAGCCAATCGCTTTGCGCACGAGCATGACTGACTGATCGGACACGCGCTTTCTCAGGGTCTTGCCAACCAGCGCGGTGAGAATCCGAATCAGCGGGAATCCGATGGCGACAAGTAACAGCGCCCGCAAGAAAGACCCGAGCGTCTCCGGGGTGGTCCACCTGGACCAGTCGATCGTGCTCCAATCCGGCATGATCACAATCTCCTCTTGAGAATTTAAGGCGGCCTTGGGGCCGCAACCAAAGTCAAGAGCCGGAAGCCCTTCACGTTCACGGGTTTCCGCAATCCAAGCAGGCAGGGATGCCTGCGCTACGGTAATCCGCCTTCGGCGGACAAGTCCGCGATCCACCTTCGTCAGGTCTTTGGCGGACAAGTCCGCAATCCGAAATCCGCAATCCGAAATTCAAAAGCCGAGCACGAGTACGAGAACGAGAAGATCTATGCAAAACGCACAGAAGGCTTAGCGAAAGACGCTAAATGCCGCTGAACGCCTTCAGGCTGGAGAAGCTCTTGCGCAAAATGCCTTTTACCGCGGGAAGCCTCGACTCGCTGATCAATTCTTTTGCATCGCTGATCGCGGGCGCAGCGTCGGCAAAGTCGATCTGAGCAAGTTGTTCCTCGCCCCTGTAGGTCACTTCGACCTGGTTGGTCCAAAGATGGGTCTTGCTGCCGAAGATCTTGAGATGTTCGACATGAAGGCACAGTCTCTTGAAATCCAGCTCCTCCCTGGCGAAATTCCTTACGGGACAGATGACTCGATGGGGCCGAATGGGCAGCGTTTCCAACGAACGTCTTGCTTTTGTCTTCAGCGCGTAACACAGTTCGCCGGAAGCCGGGCCGCCAAACCAGGATTTGGAAAGCACGACTGTGGGCACTTCGCGCAGCGTCACGGGCCTCTGACCCACGATGCTGATCCGTATCCATACGGGGATGCTGACAAAGAACGCCGCCTCACCTCCCGCGGGGATGATGAAATCGGATTCGGGCCTGACAATTACGGGACGATCCGGCATGACGGGCACGAATTGAACGGCTCTGTCCGCCTCTCCGACCACCCAGCGGTCCCATTCAAGTTTCTCTTCCGATTCGGTTGCGGCCTCTCCAACGACAAGAGTCTCCTCATCCTCTACAGCTCGCTCCTTGGCGAGATGGAGCTCGTCCTGCGTTCGCCTGATCCAGATTTTCAGGGGACCGATCTGCCAGTGGAGCACTTGGCCCGGTTTTAACGCCCTGGGCTTCCAGACTCTCATCTCCTCCTCCTGTCCACGATCCAAACGGGCCTTGTTCCGGTGGAGCCGAGCCGGCCCGCCGACCTGGCGCAAGACCAACGGATCGTTGCTTCCGACTGCAAGCACTCACGCCGGTCTAGACCGGGTTCTTCTCAGTATCCTGTGAGTGCAGCGCTGGTCAAGCAAGATTCGGTTCCCCCACCAAAAAGCCATGATGTCGCCAAGACGGCAGGGGTTGCCAGAACGGCAGGACCCAGTTGCGTGGAAGCCGAACCCCGTTGTCCCAGGATCCCGTTGCACTGCTGTCGCCCAACAGAAAGCCCGACGCTGCCGGACCCATATTTTTCTTGCGCGGCTCCGCTCGGCGGCATATCCTTCGACTAAGGCTGGAGGTTTTGGTATTCTATCCTTACGAAGGGAGGTAGGGCCATGGGAGACGCGATTGAGCAGTTCGCACAGTCGGTTTGGGCGTACGTCCCCCAGCTTCTCGGCGCGCTGGCCATCCTCATTCTCGGTTGGCTGGTCGCGCTGGTAGTCGCCACTGGCGTCCGCAATCTCCTGCGCCGCGCGGAGCTTGACAATCGAATAGCCAAGTGGCTCCGCGGCGAGGAAGAGGCTGAGGCGGCGGACGTCGAGCGCTGGGTCTCGAAGGGCGTGTTCTGCCTGATCATGCTCTTCGTGCTGGTTGCCTTTTTCCAGACGCTGGGGCTGACACTCATCACGGAACCACTCAACTCGCTTCTCGTCCAAGTTCTGAACTTCGTTCCTCGTTTGCTGGGAGCGGGGCTTCTGCTGCTACTCGCGTGGATGGTGGCGAGTGTGCTTAGGGTCCTGGTCTCAAGGGGACTGACTGCCGCCAGACTGGATGAGCGTCTTGGCAGCCAGGTAGGGGTCCCGGAAGAGCAGCAGATCCCGCTCTCGAAATCTGTCGCGGACGCCACGTACTGGCTGGTTTTCCTCTTGTTTTTGCCGGCGATCCTGGGGGCGCTGGCGTTGGAAGGACTCCTCGAACCCGTCCAGGTGATGATCGGCAAAATTCTGGATTTCCTGCCAAACCTCTTCACGGCGGCCCTCATCCTCGGGCTCGGTTGGTTTCTTGCCCGAATCGTGCAGCGAATCGTGACTAACCTGCTGTCTGCTATTGGTGCCGACCGGCTCAGCGAGAATCTGGGGATGGCATCGACCCTGGGCGAGAAGCGGCTTTCCGGGGCCGGGGGTCTTATCGTCCACATTTTGATACTCATCCCGGTTTTGCTCGCCGCCCTGAACGCACTGCAACTGGAGGCCGTCACGGTACCGGTCAGTAGCATGCTCACCCTGATCGTCGAGGCGATCCCGTCTATCTTCGCGGCGTGCCTGGTATTGGCGATCGCCTACGTGGTGGGCCGACTGGTTTCGGGACTGGTTGCCAACCTTCTGACCGGCGTCGGCTTCAACAACATCCTCCTGCGCCTTGGACTAGCCAAGGAAACGGCCGAGGGAAAGCAAACACCATCGGCCATTGTGGGAACGCTCGTTCTGTTTGCGTTCATGTTGTTCGCCATTATCGAAGCGTGTCGGCTGCTTGGCTTTGCGGCACTGGCAGACCTGTTAGTCGTGTTCGCCATTTTTGCCGGCCACGTCATTCTTGGCCTTGTCATCTTTGCAATTGGTCTCTATCTGGCTGGTCTGGCGTCCAGGGTGATTCTGGCCAGCGGAGCCACCCAAGCCGGTCTTTTGGCCCTGGCCGCGCGGGTCTGCATCATCGTCGTGGCAGGCGCGATGGCGCTGCGGCAGATGGGACTGGCCAATGAGATCATCAACCTTGCCTTTGGCTTGCTGTTGGGAGCCGTCGCCGTGGCCGTGGCCATTGCGTTCGGAATTGGCGGGCGCGAAATCGCCGGCCGGCAGCTGGAGCAGTGGCTGAAGGCGGTGAAGACTGACAAACCGTGAAGACAAAAGCCTTCGAGGCCGTTTTCGAACGCACGCTCCATCGGCCTCGCAGGACTCATCTGGCGGCCAAGAGCGCTTGCCGGTTCATGATCCGCAAGCACCCTCTCGGCCGCAATCTTCTATCTCCGGCCAACTTGCAGCCGCTGGACAAAACCGAATCGCCTCAAGAGGAACAACAAGACAAGAACGGTGCGATTGCTGGCCTGGAACTTGCCACGGAAAACGCGGACAGCTTCTCATTTCGTCGTTGCCTCCTCCGAAAACATCCAGATTGTGGCAGGAGGCAACTCAGCTGTTCCCGCGTTTCGTCCGTCTTCGTCTTTTCTAATCGTAGTCCCAAAACGCGAGCGGTCTCTCGCGCCAGCGCCAAGGCGCGCTGCTGTAATGGAGCAGTTTCCAGGTCCAAACCGCCCCCGCAACAGCCAGCGCCAGACCCAGTATTGCCGCACGAACTGGCCAGAACCGCGTTCCCCCTACTAACTCAAAGTGCCCGTTTTTCATAGGTCATAGAGATGGTTCTCCTGTGTTCATGCGGCGTGAAGCAGGTTCATGAAGCGCGCCAACGCGTGTGGGGATCGGGCTTTCTGCACGGCGATTTTCTGGATGTCGCAGAGTACCAGGTAGCGCAACTGGGCCTGGGCCGCACCCAAGGAAATACGAGGAATCGTTCGGCGTTTGGCTTTCGCTTTTTCACGTCGCGCCTGGGGGAGACGAACGTGGGTCAGCAGGAGGTGGGCACAGGAGCCCAGTTGGAGGTCCCAGTCCCAACATCTGCTTGGCTTCCTTGAAATACTGCTCGATGGCCCATCGTTGTGCATAATGCTCGATCAACTGGCGGTCGGTGCCACAGGGGCTGACCAACGCCAGTGGGGTTTGATTGCGTTTGGCTTTCGAAAAGACCACGCGCACGGGTCCGACCTTCGACAGGTGCACCGACCGTGCCCGGGTGCCCCAATACTGTTTCTGCCGTCCGAAGGCGCGAACCGTGATCGACCGGAATCCCTTACGCCAACAGGTTCGCCGGTAGGTGCGAATCTTGGACTTTTGCCCGTGGGCCAAGAAGACGTTTCGATTCGAACTGGCAACGCTGACCCACGACCAACCGCGCTTGCGGATGGCGGCGAGCACCGTTGGGTTCAGGAAGTAGGCATCGAAAAGCACCACGACTTTCAGCCCCCTGGGAACCTGAAGATTCTCGATCATCGCCGCCACACACTCATTCAACGTTCGGAATGCGTAGCCAGCCGGGACATTCTTCTTCGGCCAGTACATCGACAGCGCGGCCGGCAGAAAGAAATCGCGAAACCAAAAACCCAGCGCCACAAACTCATGACCGAAGATCCACCCCCCTGTCGAGGGGTCCTTGAAGTAGCCAAGCCCCGCCATCTTCTTCGCCCGCTTGGCCAGGTGGCTTGCGTCAACAGGCACATAAAGCGTCTGACCCGGGCGTGGGTGCAACCGCTTGAGCGTGGACAGTGCCAACTGCATCAGCGCCTTCGACCCATCCCACGGCGCCCACGTCATGAACTCGTTGACCTTCTGGCGCCACGGACCGCCCTCGACCAGTCGCCACACCGATGCCCAATTGTGCCGGTCCCACGCCACGGCCAACGCCACAACCAGAAACCGAAAGTGCCGCCATTGCGGCTTGTGAAATAACTCGTACACGGGTTGAAAAAACCCTTGAATCGAGCGGGGAACTCGCAGCAGTCTCAGCAACGGGAATCACCTCGGCAGCAGCAGCGTTATGAACAGGAGCGTGTACATTCCCCTGTTGTTGCCGGTGATTCTCCTTTTTCATTTCGCCCCTTTCACCAAAATTCGGGCACTTTGAGTTAGATAGCGTTCTGCCTTTTCATCCAATCTGATGGACCGAGCTCTTTCCTCCTGGAGCCCCTCTTTTGTTAGCCTGTAAAGTTCCTCGTACTTCCTCAGGT
>Ga0111193_1021_pt1 | contig 23335 bp, 19 predicted proteins | sample DeeMarSWOR324_28_FD_80361 | JGI IMG/M metagenome (GOLD analysis project Ga0111193, IMG submission 80361) | candidate division BRC1 bacterium SM23_51 | reverse complement strand
AGGTCGGCGGTTCAAATCCGCCCGCCCCGACCAGACCATCCGAACACAAAACTGACAACCGACAACGGACAACCGGCAATTTACAACCCATCCCGCCGCCGCGTCTTTCTTTCGTTATCGGACGTTGGTCTCCCACCTCAATCCAGGTAGAACGCAACGCGTCGCGCCCCAGTAGCCAAAACGCACTCTATGATTGTCCGTTATCGGTTTTTCATCATCGGTTGTCCGTTGTCCGCTCCTCAATGTCCGTTGTCCGTTGCCCATTGTTCATTGTCAGTTTTTCATTGTCCATTGTCGGTTGTCCGTTGTTAATTGGCCGTTGTGTGCTACCGCTTGGCGGGAGAGATCGGTCTGACTTGAGCGGCGCTGCGGCTGACCTCGATGGCATACCGCCGGCCTCTGTGCTGGATCTGCGTTGAGGCGCTCTTCCACGCGCCGGGCAGGCTCGGGCGCACTGTGGGTTCGGGTCCATCCGTGCGCAGCCCGAAAAAGCCCCTGACGACAGCCTGCCATGTCCCCCCGAACGCCGCACAGTGGAGTCCCATGTCGGTGTTCTTGTGGAGATCGTGGATGTCGAGGAACGCAGACCGCCTGAAGTATTCATATGCCTTTCGGGTGAGGCCGAGATCGCTGGCAGCAATGGAGTGCGTGCTCGCGCTAAGCGACGAATCGTGCGTCGTACGCGGCTCGTAGTAGGCCCAATTGCGCTGTTTCACCCTGCGCGGGAACTTGTCCGGGAACAAGACCATCAACATGATCACGTCGGCCTGTTTCAGGATTTGTGCACCGTGAATTTGCCCCATGCGCTCCTTTTCCGGAGCCAAACTCACAAGCGCGGACAAAGACCGCGGGTCTGTGTCTCTGAGGGCGAAAAAGCCCTCGTGCTGCTCTAGGGCTGGCGGGGCCTCCGGCCCCTTAGGCCGATCGGTTAGGCCGGGGGGGCTTAGACCAATCGGCAAAAGCATGGCATCCGCGATTGTGCGCCAGCGGCTGACCTCTTCGTCCGTGACGCCGGGCGGATCGAGAGCACCCGGCGCGGCGTCGCCGGTTTTGATTCGGGCAACCTCATCCGCCGCAAGCCGCAGATTCCAGGCGGCCATGTAGTTGGTGAAAGCATTGTTGTTCACGTGCTCGTGATATTCGTCGGGGCCGATGACGTCTCGAATCTCATAGCGGCCCGTGCGGCGATTGCGCCAGACGCGACTGGCCCAGAAGCGCGCCGTCTCGACCGCCAGGACAAGCAGTTGGTTGTTGCGAAAGTCGGTGTCGCCCGTCGCCAGAACATACTTCCACGCCGCATATACGATGTCGGCGCTGACGTGTTGTTCGATCTCGCCACACCACACGCGCACGGGAGCACCGGTCTTCGGATCGGGCACATAGTGCGGCGTTGTCTCGTCGCCCGTATCCGCGCTTTCCCATGCGAACATGGCTCCCGCGTAGCCGGCGGCGCGCGCCTTGCGCCGGGCGCCGTCAAGCGTATGGTGGCGGTATTGCAAAAGCCTCCGGGCCACCGGCGGATCGGCGCAAACGAAGAAGGGAAGCATGAAAACTTCCGTGTCCCAGAAAACATGGCCGCGGTAACCCTCGCCGGTCAGACCCTTGGCGGCGATGCTGACCGTTGGATCGTGGGACGGGCTGGACTGAATGAGATGAAAGATGGCGAACCGTAGGGCGCGCTGATCGTCTGCCGGCCCTTCGATCCGGATGTCTACGCGATTCCAGCGCCTGGCCCAGGCGCGAACGTGGCGCCTGCGATGGACGCCGTAGGCTGCGCCCTCAAGGCCCCGGACATCTTGGAGACAACAACGCTCGACGGACGTCGTCGCCGTATCGCGCGATGTGTATGTTGCGACAATCCGGTCGAAGACGGCGCGCTGGCCGCACTCCAGACACGCGTCGTAGCGCAGCCCGAGCCTCTCGCCGCTTCCGACGTGAAGCGGCTTTGGGGGAGCCGTTTGATGGACCCAAGCGCGGGTGCGACAAGCATGTCCGATCCGGATACGCGTTTGCTCGGTCTCGGTGACAAGCAGAATGCGGTCACGCGCCACATGGCGCGAATGCAGCAGGCGCAAGTGCGGTTTGCTGATGTTGCGCACCCGCGCGTCCATCCACATACCGACCGAGACTTCGCCGCGCCAGTCCAGCGGCGTGATGCGCACGGACTGTCCCGCGAGATGGCCGCTCGAGAGGCTGACGAACCTCTCGAACTCGATCCTGGTCGTGCGATCGCTTTCTCTGTAGATCAGTGCGCGGCGCAACAGCCCGCGCTTCAGGTCGACCATCCGCCGATAGTCCTTCAGGCGATCCGCTGTCAGTTCGAACCTCTGTCCCTGCAAGAGGATTTCGACCGCCATGAAGTTGGTCACGTTCACGATCTCGGGCACACCATCGGCATCCGGGTCAAAGACCCCGGCCACATAGATTCCGGGCAGTGTCGGACCTGCCTCGAGCCCTTCCTCCGGGAAACCGCGAACGCCCAGGTAGCCGCTGGCAACGGTGAACAACGATTCCCACACTTGGTTGCGCTCAGGCTGCCAGATGGTCTCCTCGACCACCCACGCGGGCGGGCTTGGCGTCTTTAGGAGAACCCGGTCCCACAACCTAGAGTCAGGCCCCACGGCCACAAGCCGCGCCATTCGGCGGGCAAGCCGCTGAGCATCTGATGGCGCCTGTGGCATGGCTCACGTCCCCGCCTATCTCAGTCTGTTCATGCTTTCTCTTTTGCCACCATCTCGGCGACCTTCGCCTGATCGTGGCGGGGCAGCGACAGGAAATAGTCGAGAAAAAACCAATAGCCGCGAACGTGGTGGGTCGATTGGTCGGCGGACATCGTGTAGTCATGGGGCGGATCCCACGACCAGTAGCCCCAGTGGGTGGCGGGGTCCTCGATGTACGGCTGCCCTTTCCTGCCGGGCAGTTGCTGCTGGGTCAGCGAGTAGCGGAGGGCTTTCACCGCGCTCACAACATACTTGAGCTCCCCGGTTGCCCTGTGCATCTTGAGCAGGGCAATGGAAATATTTGGGACGTCGCCCGGCCCGACGTACTCGGTGACTTCCTCGCCCCAGCGATCCTCGCTCAGCGGCCATGTGGCGTTGGCCGCCTGGTTTTCGAGGTGCCAGTCGGCGAAGCGAACTGCCGCCGCCAGAAACCGCTTGTCGCCCGTGTGCCAATGCATGAGAACCAGGGCACGGATTTCGTCCGCGGCGATGTCGCTGCTGTAATAGTCGTTGTTGATCAAGTAGAAGCAGCCGTTCTCGGCTTGAAGGCTCAGACCATGTTCCGCCCAGACTTTCGCCCGGTCGTGCCATTTGCCGTCTTCCGTGCACTCCGCCAGTGCGAGCATTGCCACGACAACCCGCCCGAACGACTGCCATCCTCTCTCGATCCACCGCTCGTGCCAGTGGTCGTACTTTGGGGCAAAGTCGTGATTCTGGGACTGAAGAAGGAACTTGCTGCCCCGGATCGCCCGCGCCAGATGCTCCTCATCGCCGAGCCTTTGCCAGAGACCAAGATTGAGGGTCACATAGTCGGCCGTGTATTTCGTCCATAGCTGGGTCGGCTTGATATTGTCGAGCACCCCGCCGAGCACGAGGCTCATCGGGTGGGTCTCGACAATGTTGGCCTCAATCCAGTCCGAGCTTCGCCGCGCCATGGCCAGAAGCTCCGCATCTTCGTAGCGGTCGAACGCAGCCATAAGCTGGAACGGCGCGATCAGGTTAACCGTCTGCGGGAGGGCCAACGTCCTCGTGCGTGCATCGTAGAACCCGTGAAATGCCCCGAACTCGTGGTTGAACTGACCCCGGAGCCAATCGTACGTGTTGTGGCGAGCACGCGACTCGAGATCGCGCTTGGCCAACCCGATCGCCGCCAGGAACTTCGAATCGCGCTTGCCGGCCGGCTCCAATCCCCAACCCAGCGGTGATATCGCCATCTGCACCTTGAGGTTTGAATTCTCGCTCCTCATCTTCCCGCCTCCGTTGATGCTTGGACTCCAAGTGGCACCACCTTCTCCACTGTCTGCCGAAGCGCCAGCCTATAGCGCGGGCGACGGTGACCGCCCGTCGCCACATACAAGTTGCACCCGCCACGATACCTGAAAATCGGATTTCTACGTGCCATCAGAAGATGACTTCTCAGAAGGTGAGACACTCGCATGCCGCTCCCGGGCGCGCTGGTAGAGCCGGGCCGTGTCGCGCGTCATTCGCTCGCGCGAGAAAACCTCGACTGCGCGCTCGCGACCGTTGCGCCCCATCTCTGCGGCCAGGTCCGGGTTGCTCAACAACGTCAGTATCTTCTCGGCAAGAGCTTGAGAATCTCGCTTCTCGATGACAAAACCAGTCTCGTTGTCCACGACCGATTCTATCATCCCTCCGCTACGGGTAACCACGGTCGGTCTTCCGCACGCCATCGCCTCGACGGGCACCAAGCCGAAAGGCTCTTCACCGATCGTGGGATAGGTCACAACGTCACAGTAGTTGTAAACCCACGGCAGCTCCGTGTAGGGGAAAGGCTGGGTAACGATGTTTTTCGACAGTCCCAACGAGCGGATCAACTGTAGCACCTCTTCCTTGTAGCCTTGCAGTTCCCGAATCCAATCGACGATGTCGTCCGTGTCCGTGATGATCAGGAGGGCATCGGGGAACTCCTTTCGAATCGTCTTCATCGCATGAACGCTATAAACCACGCCTTTCCAGGGCAACATCCTTGCCGGGTGGATGATCACCGGCCTGTCCTTGAGTCCGAGCCGATCGGCCCACTTCGGATCTTTGTTGTCCGGCGAAAAGCGCTCGACGTCAATACCCGGGTAGATAACCTCCATGTTATCCAGATGCGGGGCTTGTTCGAGGATACCCCTTGCCACGTGCTTGCAGAACGAAATAATGTAGTCCCACTTCGCCCGCGACAGCAAGTCCTCGCAAATAAAGTCGCTCCATACCTCATGCACGGTCAGGATATTCGGCATGCCGTCCTCCCACAGCTGGGTCAGTGCCAGCGCGTGCTCCGGGACGAAGTGGTGGAAGTTGTGCCCGTGCACCACGTCAATATCGTGTCGTTCGATGAAGTCAGCGAACATCTGCCGGACGGCCTCGACCAACCCCGGGTCTTCCTCGTCGGCAGCAATGTTGCGTTTCGCCTTCTCCTCGCGAATCCATTCGGGGTTCATGAGATCGGTTCGATGAACGCTGATGCCTTCGACGACCTCGTGCTCGGGCCGCCTTTCCAGAGAGCCGACCAAGGCATGGACCTCATGCCCTTGCCCGACCAGCTCACCACACAGATCCAGTAGATGTGATTCCACACCTCCCGTTGTGGGAAAGAACGCGTAATGTGCCACACAGATCTTCATCGCCCACCCCCCTTTCGCTTGTCGCTCAAATAATTACTTCCCCCCGACGTCAGAGCACAAGGCCGAGAGACTCGACGCCTTCGGGCAAAAAACGTTTTCTCCGCCACACCCCCGCGGACACCCTAAACAGAGGTAACTGAGACCCTTACGAACGCGTGGCAAATGCGCAGCCCGGAGACAAATCCCTTTTGTCTTTCCGATTATAGACGCTGCGAGACGCGCGTCAAGAATATTCCCGTCGCACGAAACCCGCGAGCACCCTGACATCGCTCCGGTTCTCGTACGGCTCGAGGCAAAGGCCCGTCCTTCCCCCAGAGAAGCCATTTCCACAAGTTGATCTGTCCTGTGTCTTCTGCTCCCATTAATAACTATGGCGCGTGGAGAGTACCGCCGGACAGCAAGTATCGGCGATCGGCGCGTTCGGCGATCGACGCCTCGTGCGTCACGATGATAAGCGTTCGGTCGCGCCCGATGGTTTGTTGCCAGAGCAGATCAACGATTGCCTGGCCCGTTTCGGCGTCAAGGTTGCCCGTCGGCTCGTCGGCGAGAACGAGATCAGGGTCATTGATCAGGGCGCGGGCGATGGCGACCCGTTGCTGCTCGCCGCCCGAAAGCTGGCTGGGACGGTGCCTGAGACGGTCGCCAAGGCCGACGGCGCCAAGCAAATCGCCAGCGCGCTGACGCAGGCCACGGCGCGATCCGCCGGCAATCAGCCCGGGCATCATCACGTTTTCGAGCGCCGAGAACTCCGCAAGCAGGTGGTAGAACTGGAAGATGATGGCGATCGAGCGATTGCAAAAGCGCGCCAGCGCCTGATCGCCCATCGTGGTCAGGTCGGTTGAGTCGAACAGGATGCGCCCGCCCGTGGGCCGATCGAGCCCGGCCAGAAGATGCAGCAAGGTGCTCTTGCCGGCACCCGAGGCACCCGCGACCGCAACCGACTCGCCTGGCCGAACGCGCAAGTCCACGCCGCGCAAGACATGCAACACGCGCGGCCCATCCTGGAAGTCGCGCTCGACCCCCGTCGCCTCAAGCAGTATCTTCTCGGACACCGCCATTGTGCCTCCGTTTACTCGTAGCGCAAAGCCGTCGTCGGCTGGAGCCGCGACGCGCGCCACGCCGGCAGAAACGACGCCACCAGGCAAATCGCCAGGGCCGACACCACGATGATCACCACCGTCTCCCACCGAACCAGCACGGGCAGCGTCGCGATTCCGTAAACCCCTGCCGGCAGCTCGATGGGAAACCATGTGTTCAAACTCCAGCAGATGAAGAAGCCGATCGCCATGCCCAAGAGGATGCCGAGAAAACCGACGATCAGGCCCTGAAGAAGGAAAATCAGAAGAACCTGGCGATGGCTGCTTCCCATCGAACGCAGGATTCCGATCTCGCGCGTCTTCTCGATGACGATCATCACCAGCGTGCCGATGATGTTGAATGCGGCCACGAGAACGATCAGCAAGAGAATGACGAACATGGCGACTTTTTCGAGCTTGAGCGCGCCGAAAAACTCAGGGTTCAACTCGTCCCAGCCGATGACTCTCAGCGATCGCTGACCCAGCTGCTGTTGGAGCCGGCGCTTGACCGGCGCGAGCCGATAGGGATCGCGCACGCGCAAGTGGACCTGGTCGGCCACGTCGTCGAGCAGGAAAATGCGTTGTGCCGTTGCGAGCGACGTATAGGCGAAACGGGCATCCACGTCGTAAAGCCCTGTCTGAAAAACCCCGCAAACGCGCAGCTTCGCGATCTTGGGGTGCGGCCCCGTGCCAAACTGTCCCAACCTCGTGAACGCATAGATCGGATCGCCGACCATGACGCTCAGGCGGCTGGCCAGGACCAGGCCAAGGACGATCTCATGTTCGCCTGGCTCGGGGCTGCCGATCTTCACATCGCCGATGAAGCTGGTCACGTTCCCTTCGCGCTCGAGGTCGAATCCCTCAACCAGAGTACCGACCTTGTTAGCTGCCGCGATTCCCATTTCGGCTTGAAGAACCGCCTCGCGAGCAACCAAGGGCGATGCGCCGAAAACATCGGGATCGGCTTCGGCTAACGCCACAACCTGTCGGTAGTCGCTTATCCCCTCGGCCTGGCGCAGCCGCTGAATCGTGACGTGCGACGAGGAGCCCATGATCCGCTCCATCAGCTCCTGGTCGAAGCCGTCCATGACGCCAATGACGACGATCAGAGCCGCGACGCCAACTGCCACCCCGCCGATCGAGATCACCGTGATCAGGGAAATCAGACCACGCCTTTCGCGCGAGGCAAGATAGCGACGGCTGACAAACAGTTCGAAACGCATCGTGACAACGACCCAACCCGCAGAATTCGCGTTCTGACCAGTCGTGGTCAGTTGAGACGGGCCCCGCCCCAAGATGCAAGCAAGAAATCGCGCCACAGCCCGACCTGCACTTTGCAGTTGACTGCCGCCGTCGGTTTGCTTAGCGATTGGCCAAGCACGTTGATTGCACATTGCGATGTTGTGAACTGTCAGGAGGAACAAGATGAGAGTCGCTTTGGGCATGATCGAGACACGTGGGTTGGCTGCCCTGGTCGAAGCGTCGGACGCGATGACCAAAGCGGCCAACGTCACGCTCGTCGGCTACAAGCAGATCGGGGGCGGCTATGTGACAGCGTTCGTGCGCGGCGACGTCGCGGCGTGCAAGGCGGCAACCGATGCGGGAGCCGCCGCCGCCCGCAAAATCGGCGAGCTCGTGACGGTCCACGTGATCCCGAGCCCTCACGAGCAACTCGAACAGCCCTTCGGTATCGCACTGCCTGGCACGTCCAAGAAGTCCTAGGACACCACGGCCCGTTGGGGTCGTGACAGACAGGCTCAGGGACTGGCCCGGATGAGGCAGCCGGCGCGTCCCTGAGTTTGGTTTTTCTCCTGTCCGACTGCTCGACCGCGACAGACGAGGCCGAGACCATGGCAGCAAGGAAAACGGCTCTAGTCACCGGGGCGGCACGGGGAATCGGCAAGGCAATCGCCCTCGAACTGGCACGGCGCGGCTTCGACGTCGCCATCAATGACATTGTCCCCGAGGAGAAGACCGGCACCACACTGGCCGACTTTGTTGGCCTGCAAGGGCGCGCGATCTACGCCCGGGCGGACATCAGCCAACGCGAGCAACGCGCCGCGCTGGTCGACCGAGTGCGCAACGAGTTCGGACGGCTCGATTTACTGGTGAACAACGCAGGAATTGCACCGCGCCAGCGCCTCGATCTGCTCCAGGCCACCGAGGAAAGCTTTGACGAGGTCCTGGCCGTCAACCTCAAAGGCCCTTATTTCCTCACACAGCTGGTCGCGCGATGGATGATCGCGTTGCAAAAGACACTCCAGGACTACCAGCCGCGGATCATCAACATCTCCTCGATGTCGGCCTATACGTCCTCGCCCGCACGCGGTGAGTACTGCATCTCGAAAGCGGGCGTCAGCATGATGACCAAACTCTATGCCGACCGCCTGGCCGAGTTCGGCATTCCCGTTTTCGAAATCCGCCCCGGCGTCATCCACACGCAGATGACCGCGCCCGTGCGTGAGAAGTATGACAAACTGATCGGCGAGGGCCTGACACCTATCCGCCGCTGGGGCGAGCCACAAGACGTCGCTCAGGCCGTGGCAGCGATCGCCGAAGGCTACCTGCCTTTTTCGACCGGCGAGACGATCAATGTTGACGGTGGCTTCCACCTGCGCCGTCTATGATCGCGCCCCGTCGCCGTGGCCCGGCATTCCATTGCGTCACTCCGAATCGATTAAGGCTAAGAGCAGTCTGCGAATTGGCCCGCCAGACGCAACGTCAGTCGAGCGCACTCGTTGGACTGCCGGTCACAACATGTTGTGGATTGCAATTCAGATGTGACGCGTCGCTACTGGGCGCGGGAGAAAAGGCTAATCACAAAATAGACCACAAGGGCAGACAGCCCACCAAGTGCCAAAGTCAGAAAGGTCCGAAGGAATATTGCTCCCTGGTCGCTCCAGTAGTCGTCGCCGAGCTCGTAATAGCCTATCAGATCGAGTGAGTAGCGGTGCCCTACCCATGCGCCAGCACCGAACGCGATAATCGACAGCCACCTTCGCACCATTGCCCTCGCTCCCCCTGTGCATTGGCTGGTTGTTACCACCGATCGCCGAGCGGAGGCAAATGCTTTCTTTGCGATAAAGCCCGCCTCTCTCGAATCGGGCGCTTTTTTGCTTGACGTGGCGCGCCGAAACCCATTCACTTCTCTTTGCATCACCGTCAAGAGCGCCGCCACCGACGCGCCAGTCGGGGCGCTCGTGTTTCACGGTGAGTCCCCACCACCGGCAAAGGCGGCACGGTGGGAAGGGCTATGCAGCATCGGTCCAGTTGTTGATGTCGCTGCAGAGCGAGACGGGCTTCGGCCAGTCGCAAAAGTGAACGTACCAGCAGGAAGCCTGAACCATGGTGACCGAGTTCGGCCGGTCGGCCTACGGTGAACCAATCGTCTGCGAGGACGAGTATTTTGAGCGCCCGCGGCAGATCGAGGCGCTCGCTGGGTTTCTTGGGCGGGCGAGCCGCGGCCAGATCGGCAGTGGACTGATCGAGGGGTTGCGCGGCGTCGGCAAGACCGATCTGATCCAGCGCGCAATTCCCCGCCACCTGAGGGAAGAACCCTCGGCCACTCTGATCTACTATCAGATCCAACCGTATACGCTTGAGCTATTCGACCTGACGCGCAGCTACTTTAACACCTTCATACGCCAGTATCGCTATTCACGCCACCACGACGACGTGGATCTTCAGGAATGCGTGGACCTGTGGCACAGCCGGGCGGCACAGTGCCAGAACTGCCCCGAGCCCGTGTTGCGCGAGATCTGCGAGGCCATGGGGCGGGCCTTCCTCCAGCGCGATGCCACCAACGCGCTCTCGCTCCTGGTCAACATGCCCCACTACTTGGCGGAGCTGCAGGGCCAGCGCTGCGTGATCGTTTTCGACCAGGCGCGCTACTTGTGGCAGGTTCATCACCGGGGCCAGACGGTGCCACTGCTTCGCCACCTGACGGCCAATCTCGAATCGTCCGTTGCACCGCTGTTTCTCGGCGATTCACCCGTCGCCCTTCGGACGCTGCTCGGCGAACAGGCGGCGAGCGATCGGCTGGCCGTATTCGAAGTGCCGCGTCTCGATCAGCACGAGGCGATGGCGATGTTGCAGACACTGTGCGAGCGCCTGGGCGTGGAGCTGAGTATTCGGCTGGCCGACACGATCGCCCCGCAGTTGGGCGGCCTCCCGCTCTACCTGCACTGTCTGGTGCGGCGCGCCCAGCTGACAGGTCTCGCGCTCGATTCGACCGAGCGATTCGGCCAGGTCTATGCACACGAGATCCGCGACGGGACGATCCATTGGTATTGGCGTGCCCAGTTCTCCACACAATTCCCCCGCTCCGTCGACCGACAACAGGCAGCCGAGCTGTGCTCCTACCTGGCTGGATTCTACCCGCAGCGCATCAACCTCGCCCGTCTCAGCCAGCGCCTGTCGCTCAATCCGCCGCAGCTCCAGGAGACAATCACGCGCCTTCAGCTGATGGGCGTCCTCGACCGCTCGTTCGGGACAGTCGGACTGGTGGACGATCCGGTGCTGCGCGATGTCGTAACGGTCCTGGCATGGGGCGAAAGCTCGGCGACCAGCGACTCGGAGTTGCTAAGGCGCCTGGCGGCCCGGCGCGTGCGCGGGGCCAGCACGCCACCCGTCGAGGAATCGATCGCCGAGTTCCTCGGCCGCCTCGAGCGCCTGCTCGAGAGCTTCCGGGGACAGTACCTGCCGACCGAATGGTTCCGTTATGACGAGGACTACGGCGCCGGTTGGGTTGGGCGCGAGGGGATTCGCCGATGGCTTGGAACATCGGACACGATGCTGCGCCTGCCCTATCTGGTGGCGGTTTCGCGCATGGACCTGGAGCCTGCCACCGACGAGCAAGCCCCGGTCCGGCCAATTCTTCTTTGCGGCTCGGGTTTCCGCGACAAACACCTGACACCGGGCAATGAGATCCAGTGGGTGACCGCTGTCTGGCCGATGACCGATCCCGTTAGCGCCGAACACGTCCGGCAGACTATGCGCTTGCGCAACGCTGTGAAGCAGCGGACGGGACGCGAGGTCCGCTACACCTGGTTGGTCGGCAAGGCCACATTCACGCGCGAGGCGCGCCAGCTTTGCTCGCGCTTGCAGATCCTCTCGGGCAACATGGACATGGTGGATTACATCTACGACCAGATGTTTGCCCAAGGCTCCCCCTGGCGCTCGGCGTCAGCGCCCCCATCGACCGCACCCGAGATGGTCGTCGTGGATTCCGAGAACGAACAGGCCGGAGAGGACAGCGTCGAACTTTGTCTGGCGGCGGGCAGCTATCCCGAGCGCGTGGCGACAGAAACACTCGAGGAGGTCGCACGCGCAGCCGGTTTTTCACTCGCGCGCATCGGCCAGATGAAGATGGCTGTTCTCGAAGCCGTCATCAATGCCGCAGAGACGAGCGCCGACCCTTCGGACAAAATCCGGGTCCGCTACGTGGTTTTGCACGACCGTCTGGAGGTATTTGTGCGAAGTCCCGGTCGCCACCTGTCGCCGCAAACGGACGACGATGACCAACCCGCCGACGCCGAGCCCCGCGAACCCTCTTCGCCACCACGCCCTCTGAAGGGATGGGGCCTGCGCATGATTTACACCCTGGCCGACGAGGTGACGATCCGGCCGGTCGAGAATGGCACGGAGATTCAATTGATATGCAAACGCGAGTCGGCAGGCTGACAGGCACGCTCGCTCCACGGTGCCGAGGCAAGGAAACCATCGACAAGGCCGTCCGACTGACAACGCCCGGCTCGGGCGAAGCCGTTCTGCTTCGGTTGAGCGGCATCGTCGGTTCGCGGGCGGCCGCGAGGGCCGAGGCCGTAGTGGCAATGTTGTCCCGTCGCGGCCATCGCGACTTTATCTTCGATTTCTGCCGGGCCGCGCGGATCGATCGTCGCGCCGCCTCGAAGCTTTCGCGCCTGGGCGAGCAGATCCTCGAAGCGCAAGGACTGTTCGCCCTGGCGGGGCCCGAACCGCTCCTTCGCCCCCTGCTCGGCAAAATGCGGTCAGCCCAAGAGGCCGCGGTGTTCGCGAGCGGCGAGAACGCACTCGACGCGTGGGAAATCTCGCGATCGGTGACCATGGAGGTCGAATAATGTTCGAGGCCTGTACCGAGCGGCAAACCCAGCGGATTCTCGATTATTTCCAGTCTTTGGGCAAGTTCGGGCGCGAGGTGAACCCGTCCGCACAGATCGGCCAGACGTTGGACTCGGCCGTCGCCGCAATGGTCGATATGTTCAGTTTGCGCCGTGCCGTGCTTCTGGCGGCCAATGACTCCGAGGGCCAACTGGCCCCGGTTGCCGTGCACGACCCGGGAGCGACGTCGCTGCGGCCGCTGCGCGTGCCACGCACCGTTCGACGGACTCTGATCGCCCAACCGCATGTGCGCGCGTTCGAAGCGCTCCCCGCCGACCTTGCCGACCCGCTCAAAACGCAAGTCGTCAATGGGTTTGTCGAAGAGCACTCGGCAGTGATGCCGTTGGTCAGTGGCAGCGAGTTGGTCGGGCTGTTCATCTTCGAGCGCGGCCCGGAGCTGCCGCCTCTCGACCAGCACGACTGCATCATGCTCAGCGGCATGTGCCAGAACGTCGCCGTGTATCTGTACAACCAGATCGTCCTCGAGCGCCTCACCCAGAAGCACCGCGAGCTCGAAGGACTCTACGGTCGCACGAAGGAAATCTACCGCGAGGCAGTCATGGCATTCCTGACCGCGATTGATATCAAGGATGACTACACCAAGGAGCATTCACTTCGCGTTGCGCGACTGGCGGCCAATCTCGCCCAAGAGATGGGTTTCACCGAGCACGAGGTCGAGGGGATCTATTTCGCCGGGCTATTGCACGACATCGGCAAAATCCTTGTCGATCGGCAAATCCTTACAAAACGCGGCGGCCTGGACCTGACCGAATACGCCGAAATGAGCCAGCATACTCGCTTGGGCGCCGAAATCATCTCCAACATCCAGTTTCCCTGGGAAAACCTCGCCTACGCCGTTCGCCACCATCACGACCGCCCGGCCTTCGACGAGTTCTCGCCCCGCCACTCCGGCAATCTCGAACAGGGCACCAAGATCATTGGACTGATCGACGCGTTCGATGCAATGACGTCCAACCGGCCTTACCGCCAGGCACTTAGTCTCACCGAGTGCTTCACCGAGCTGACCGATGGCCTGACCGACCAGTTCGATCCCGAGGTCACGCGGACATTTCTCAAGATTCTCGCACGCGACCTGGATCGCCCACCCCACATGCGACGCGTCCTGACCGACAGGCTCCTGCGCGAAGACACCGAGCGGTTACGCCAGGCACTGGCCGACGCCCTGCGGCGGGTCGAGCAGTTCATGGGTGTGATTACCGCGCACTAACGGGGAACGATGAATGCTGCATGACGACGCGAGGTCGTCCGGAGGCCTTCATCGCTCATCATTCGCACTGCAGCGCCGCACACGGTTGCCGCGTTCTCGGGCATCGAGCCGATGCCGGCGGCTCACCGTTTGCCGACAGGCCGGCGTAAGAAAGAAACCTGCGAACGCGCGTCGGCCAGTTTCTGCTTCTGCTCCTGGACCCAGCGATAATAGTCGGCCTGTTTCAGTTTCGAGGCGGCCGCCTTGTCGAGCGCGACCACCGCGCGCGGGTGGAGCTGAAGCGTGCTCGCGGTGATACGAGCGGTCACCGGCCCCTCAATGAATTCGGCACAGACCTTGGCTTTCTTCTCGCCGTTGGCGATCAGGAGAATCTCGCGTGCCTCGAGAATCGTGCCGACACCCATCGTTATGGCGAACCGCGGAACGTTCTCTTCGCGGTCGAAAAAACGGGCATTGTCGCGGATCGTGAATTCCGCCAGTGTCTTCAACCGGGTGCGCGAGCCCAACGACGAGCCGGGTTCGTTGAAAGCGATATGGCCATCGCTGCCGATCCCCAACAGTTGGAGATCGATACCACCCGCCTTCTCGATTTGCTCCTCATACCATTGGCAATGCCGGTCAACGTCCTCCGCCATGCCGTTGGGAATGAAAATGCGACTGGCGTCGATGTTGATATGTTTGAACAGATTCTCATGCATGAAGTAGTTGTAGCTCTGGTCGTGAGTGGGCGGCACGCCGAGATACTCGTCCAGGTTGAAAGTGGTGACCTTGGAGAAATCCAGACCCTCTTCGCGGTGCAATCGTATCAGTTGCTTGTACGTGCCAATGGGTGTGCCGCCCGTAGCCAGTCCCAAAACCGAGTCGGGCTTGCGGATGATCTGGCGACGGATGATCTGCGCTGCCACCCAACTTAACTCGTCATAGTCGGTAGTGATGATGACTTCCATTTGCCCTAGCCTCCACGTTGCACTGGTTTGAACAGCAATCCCCCTCGTCCGCTCAGCCGTTCGAACGGGTGTGTAGAATCCTGGCCGGGAGGTGTCAACCTGCAACTGGAAGATTCCAATCTCTCAACAAGCGGTTGAGGCGGTTGAGAAGGGGCGCTGCTCAGCGAATCGTCCGATTGTCGGACACAATTCTGGCGAAAAACTGCTCGCAGACGAACTATTACATGCCCGTCGTCGTTCTTGCTTGGATTTCAGCAACATGAGCTGGCTGATTCCTGGTGATTCTATTTGGCCCCCTTTTTGCACCGACTCATGGTGCGTGTAGCAGAAAACCTCAAGGAGGTGGAAAAAACGATGAGAACGCGAGAACTGAGACACCTGGCGCTCGCGGCGGCCGTCATGCTGGTGCCGTGGGCCGTGGCAGCCCAGCCGGCCGAGGACGCACCTCGTGACACCCGGCGCGATCGCCCGTCGAAGAAGGAGGACGTACGCGTCCCCGACGAGAAGGTGCGCCAGGCCATGCGCGAGGTCCAATTGCAGGCCCGCAAAGAAGCCGCTCATGTGCGTGCCGAACTCGAGGTCGCCCAGATCGAACTCGAGCAAGCGCTGTCGGCCAAGAGAATCGACGAAGAGAAAGTCATGGGAATCGCCGATCATATTGGCGGAATGCAGGCCGAGCTGCACAAGATCCAACTGCGCAGCCATATCGCCCTGACCAAGGCGCTCGGACCCGAACGTGCGCGGGCCCTGTCACGCATGCGCGCTGCCCGTGCCGAAAGGCGTCCCTTCCTCGGACGCCGCGCGGGCCGTCAGCTTCGAGGACAGCGCGGCGTGCCGCCCGCACTGGGCCAAGGGCTGCGCCGCGGCCAACGCCCCGGCGCCGGACCCGCCTTGCAGCCGCGAGGCCGCTCAGCGCGACCGGGCCGGCCCGAAATGGGGAGAGCGAGCGGCCGGTTCGGGCAAGCACCGTTCATGGCCGAACGTTTCCAGCAGCGACTGGGGCGTCGTCCGCTTGCCCGCGAGTGGCTCGAAGCGCAGCGACGCGGCCGTGCTGGACTTGACCCCGGTTCTGGCCAGCCGTGGATGGGTGGCCCGCCCTGGGCACAGCCTGGCATGCCACCTGGACCGCCTGCCCCGGGTTTCGGAGCGTGGGGTCCCGAAGCTCAGCCTCCCATGCCGCCTGCCGTGAGCGAACCACAGCCTCGCGAGCAGCGTCGTGACGCACCTGCCGTGCGACCGGAAGAGCGCCCGCCCAGGCCAGATCGGCCGGCTGTCCGGGGGCCAGAGCGTCCGTCTCGGCCCAAGCCCAAAGCTGAACGCCCACCCGCTCGAAGGCGGCCCGAACAGCCCAAAGAAAAAGAGCAGCCCCCGCAGCAATGAGATCGGTTGAACCGAAGTAGCGCAGTTAGATTGGATGACTCCTGGACACGCGCCCCCGCAAACCGCGGCGGGCGCGTGCTCGTTTTTTCATCGTATCGGGCGAGAATCTACTCCACCACGAACCACGTAACGCCCCTGGGCGGCACGGCCACCGGCACGTAGACGTTGTAGCCGCGATCGAGCTTGTATTCCTTCGCTTCGCCTTCTTGCTCGCGAATTCGCGCCTTATCCGTCAGGCCGGCATAGTAGAGCGGTAGTTTCAGGGTACTTATCACCTCGCGGCGGGTCGGATTGTAAACCATGGCCAAAGCCCGCTCGCGCGCGCCCGCGTTGACGTGCATCATGCAGTCGATGCCTTTGCCGTCGGCGCGCCTCACGTGGATGATGTCCGAATCCAGAATTCGTCGATGTTTCTTGTAGAAATCCACCCACTTTTTGACCACCTCGCGGGTCTCGGCCGTGTCATAGAGTCGCGGCCCGCGATAAGCCGCCATCACACCGCTGCCGAAGTTCTGCGCAAGGTGCCACTCATACTCGCCCAAGTGTTCGGAAAGCGGCTCCATGGTGGCGGCGGCCCCGCCGGCGTGATACTGCACCAGAGGGACGAACATCCAGCCCATGCTGGGGGTTTTCTCAAACGTGCCGTCGTAAATGTTCTGGCGGGCGTGCAGGATCTGGCGCCAGCGCGGAAGGCTGAAGTTCGACTCGCGGTAGCCCATGGCGCACTTGTTGCTGCCGTTGAGATAGTACCAGTCGGGCGAGTTGATGTAGACCCCGCGGCCGCGGCATTCGTGATAGAACCGAACGCACGCCTGCCATTGTCGCCACTGCGAATCGGCCAGGCCGCGGTGGTGCTCGTGTTGCGTCGAGGCGCAAACATCGCCGTGATAGGGCCCGTCCGTTTCAATGACATCCATACCGGTGGCATCTAGAAAACTCAGCACGCGGCGGAAGTAGCCATCGGCCCATGCGCTGGCCAGGCAGGCGCTCTGGCCGAACTTGCTGCCGGGCTTGCCGGTCTCGGGTGAAATGCAATTGTACTTCGGTCCCACGTTGCGCGAAGCACACATCAACGTATAGCCCCCGAGTTCGATCCCCTTGCCGTGGGCATACTCGACCAGCGCCTTGTAGCGGGCGATGTAGTCCGGATCCTCGTTCTCGATGTTGAAGCCGCTCCAAAAGGTGATGATGACCATCTCGAAGCCGACCTCGGCACACTGGTCGATGGCGCGCCGGACTGCCGCCGGCTTGGAATCCCTCACGTGCATGAAGATCGGGTTCTCGGTCGCCTGCGGCGCAAGGGTGCGGTACATCCGCCGGCGCGCCAGACCCCGCCGCTCGCGGTCGTCGCTGTCGTAGAGCAATTCAAAGGTCCGAAAAGATTCGAAGCTGTCGCCGGGCTCGAGGTGTACGCCGGGACCGAGCGGGTAGCGGCTCGTCAGCAGAACCGGCGACTCGTATTTGTAGCTCACCTGCGTCTTGTACTGCTTGTCCGGCCCCCAATGCGTCGTGTTCATCCCGGCGAAGGCGAAGTCGCTCTCGACGTGCAACCGGTGCTTCTCCTGCTCGGTAACGGCCAGGATTTCCGACTCGACCGAGTCCACGACGACCTTGCGCTCGCTGCCATTCGTCACGGCAAGCCACTTCGTCAACACCGGAATGCCTTCGTACATCTCGTAGCAAACCGATACGGTCAGACCGTCGAACTTGGCCGCGACGCTCTGGGGCGGCTTGCAATCCACCTTCAGCGTCAGACCGCGCGGCGGCCAGGGAACTTTGGCTGCGTGGCGTTTTGGCTCCCAAGGGTAGCACGCTCTGGGTTTGCCAACACTGTAGCCCGTGAACTGAAACGCCTCGGGATCGCTGGTCAGCCGTTCGACGCAGGCGGGGTCGAGATAGCCATAGTCGGGCTGTCCCTTGAGCCCACCGATCTCGAGCCGCTGGCCGTCGAGCTCGATAGCCGCCTCGGGCTTGACACCCCGGATGACTGTCGCGCCGGTCATAAGATTCGTGTAATCAATGGTGGCAAAATTCGGCGCGGTCCGAAATGTCCGGCTGACCAGGCCATTGGTCAGAACAATCTCTTTTCGGTCTGCGTGCTTCTCGAGTCGGACCGGGGCTTTCACCGCAACGACAAGCCAATCCGACTCCGCGCGTTCCTCCGCCCCCACAGCAAAATCCGAGGTCATACCTGTCAGAGCGAATGCGGCCCATACTGCCGTAGTTTTGCGTCTCACTTGGCTTCTCCTGGCGTGTTCTTTCGAACATTCCCCGCAACGGGAGGATCTAGTGCTCCGTCCAGGACGGAATGTCGGGTTCGGGGTCGAACATTCATAGACTGCCGCATGAGCAATGGAACAAGCCAATCCCAACGTGTCATTGCGAGGAGTCCGCCGTAGCCGCCCTATCCGCCGTACGGCGGATTGCCTGCACGTTCGCAGGATTCTTGGGCCGAAGGGCAGGCAGGGATGCCTGCGCTACAAGTTCTCCGATATGCTCCTGGACTCTCGTTTTATCGGGCCACAGGGAACGCCTGACCCACCGCGCACATCCATGCGCGGAGATTGCCCTTTACACCGCGCCGGCGGCAAGGCAAAAGAGGGAAACGTTGTCGCTCTGTCGACAGCGCTGAATTCGTGTCTTCGAGTAGGATGAGCAAGAGAAACACAGGCAGGATGCCTGTGCTACTCGATCGATAATGACCGAACAACTGCTGCCCGCCGACGCCCTTGCGAAGAACGCCCCGCGGACGATCCTGCCCCTGGCAGGGTTCTGGTTTCGCTTAGGCGCCCTGCTGATCGACATCTTCATCCTGCGCATGGCGCTCCAGCTCACCTATTCCGCGCTGCGCCCATTCTACCTTTCGTTGGGTCCGGGTTCGACGGTTTTCGGCCTGCTTGTCGCTTTCGCCTATCTGGTCCTGGCCGAAGGACCGGTCGGCAAGGGAATGACGCTGGGCAAGGCGATCCTGGGAATTCGCACGACGGACGCTCGCGGCGACGAGCCAACAACCACTGCGGCGGCAATTCGAGCAGCGCTTCTACTGGTGATTGCACTGCCATTCCTGGCCGGCCAGATTGAGGCGCCGCTGCTGGTGGGCGGCAACCGAAGCGGCGTTGTCGCAGCGCGCGCCTTGTTCTCTTCGCTACCAAGCGCGTTTATTATTTGTTCTCTTCGCTACCAAGCGCGTTTATTATCGCGAACGTCTTTCTCGTCGTTCTCCACCCGTTAAAGCAAACCGTTCCCGACCTCCTGGCGAAGACACTTGTCGTTCGCCAAGCCGGTGAGCACAACCTCTCGGCCTTCTTGGAGCAGGCGGCGGAGCAGATCGAGCCGCTCGAGCGACGCGCCTTCCGTGTTGCTACGATTGCCTTTCTGGCGTTTGGTGCGCTTAACTTGATCATGTCATCCAAGGACATTTTCTCGCCCGACGGTGAACGGGCATTGCGTTTCCTCAGGTCGTTCAACCAGGAATTCCGGTATGGCACTTTCACGCCGTTGTTCCAGCCAGCGCTGTTTGGCTCGGTCGAGAGACGACTGGCACAGGACGGATTGACGAGCGAGTCGTGGGCGACGCATCTCGCCACGTCGGTGAACTCGGCCCGCCATGCGGCGGACTGGACCTCGCAGTCCCATACGTTGGTCATCGAGTTCCGATCGCGCAGACCCATCGCACCCGACGCTGCGGGAACTCCCGAGCAGATGGCGGCTCTCCGGTCGCGGGCGCTTTCCTGGACGGAGCGCCAAATCAAAGAGGACATCTACCCGCTCGACCGCGAAACGCGAACCCGCAAGCGCAGCCGGGACGATCGCGCGGGCGGCCAGAACGATCTGCTCATGTTTCAGCCACTGTACCTGGCCTTGCTTTTTGTCGAGGACATTAACTTGCTGTTGTTCAGGCGCGACAAGGTCGTGCATGCCGAGATTTTGCCGCTTACATTGCCGGCGGGATTCTACGAGAACGAGGAGCGTGCAGCCCGCAGCGGCGAGGCAGCGCTTGCGCCAGACCAAGACGAACCAATATCACCCTCCGCAGCGCTGCCGGCGACCCGAGACCCTTGAGCGCTCAAATGCAAAACTGGCAACTGACAAGGAGACCGGCGAAATGAGTGTGGTCGAGAAAATCGTCGCCAAAGCCAAGCAGCGCAAGAAGCGCATCGCGATCCCCGAGGCCGGGATTGACACGCGCGTCGTTCAGGCCTCGCGCAAGATCGCCGACCAGAGCTGGGCCAGCCCGCTCCTGATCGGGCGCGAGGCCGATGTGGAACGCCTCGCCAAGGAGGCGGGCGTGTCGATCGCCGACCTGGCTGTCGTGGACCACACGACACACCCCCGACGCGAGGATTTCGCGGACGAATACAACATCATCCGCCGCAAGGAGAATCTGACCAAGGAACAGGCACTCGCGCTGTTCGACGATCCTTTCCACTTTGGCGCGATGATGGTCCACAAGGGAATGGTGGACGGCATGTGCGGCGGTGCGGCCACCGCCACGAGCGATGTCCTGCGGCCCAGTATCAAGATCGTTGGCCTCAAGGAAGGCGTTAAGACCGTGTCGAGCTGTTTCATCATGGTCGTACGCGACTGCCGGCTTCCGGGCGACGGCATCTATATCTTCGCCGACTCGGCGGTCCTGGCCGATCCAACGGCCGAGCAATTGGCAGACGTCGCCATTGCATCGGCCGACACCGCCAAGGCCATGATTGACCTCGACCCGCGCATCGCCATGCTTTCGTTTTCGACCAAGGGCAGCGCCAAGCATCCGATGGTGGACAAGGTGCAACAGGCAACCGAGCTGGTCCGCCAGCGCCGACCCGACCTGCCCGTGGATGGCGAGCTGCAAGTGGATGCCGCAATCGTCGAATCGGTCGCCAAGCGCAAAGCGCCGGGCAGCCCCGTCGCCGGCCGCGCCAACATCCTGATCTTTCCCGAGCTGAACTCGGCCAACTGCGGCTACAAGCTGGTCCAGCGTTTCACCGACTGCGACGCGCTCGGGCCGATCATCCAGGGACTGGCCCAACCGGTCAACGACCTGTCGCGCGGCGCTGACGTTGACGAAATCGCCCTGACAATCGCAATGGTCGCCGCCCTGGCCTAGGAGCGTGTCGGAGAACTTGTAGCGCAGGCATCCCTGCCTGCCCTTTGGCCCAAGAATCCTGGAAAAATGCAGGCAAGATGCCTGCGTTACGCTCCAACCACTTGCTTCTTTTTAGTTCTCCGACAGGCTCCTAGGAAGAGGTTGGAGGCGAGAGGTCAGAGGCAGGACTTTCTCGTCTGTCCCGTGAACGTTCCTGCAAACGTAAGGAAAGATCTGTCAGCGTGCGGACAACAGCGTGTCGGCGGCACGGTCAGCCCTACTTCTCTCTCAAACGATCTCTTCTTGGCGCTCGGGATCGAATCGCATGAGCTTATTCTGCCGATAGGCCTTGACGCTCAGGGCGATGGGGACCAAACTCGAACGTGCGTTGCTCAACCTCGTCCTTGAACGGCTCCTCGGGCGTGAGGGTCACCGCCGTTTTCTCGAACTCGATCGTCGCCTTCTGGCCGCGGATCATTTCCGGGGCGCGCGTCTGGTTGACCTGGGTGCCCGTGAGCGCGACCGTGTGGTTGGTCGGATAGTCGATCAGGACGTGGAACGTATCGGGCACCTCGCGATCATCGTCCTCCAGGGTGAAAACATAGTTACCGCCGGTGGCAGCAACGCGCCTGGGAAACTCGGGGCCCAGCGCGATCTCCATATGCGACAGCGAATGGTAGAAAAGGTCGGTCGCTATGCCGCCCGAGTAGTCCCAGTATTTGCGAAAGCGGAAAAACCGTGCGGGCGACCACGAGCGGTAGGGCGCAGGGCCGAGCCACCTTTTCCAGTCAATCTGGTCGAGGCCGGTGTTGTCGGGACCGGCATTGCGGTGAATCCGGTAATTCCAATCGCCCGAACGGACATTGCGGTAGCTGCCCGTCTGGCTCCAGATGACCTTGCCGATCCCACCGGCGGAAATCACGCTATGGGCTTCCCAATAGCGCTTGTCCGAAGCCGACTGGGCGCCGATCTGCGTCACGCGGCGCGTCTCGCGGGCGACGCGAGCGACCTCTTTGGCTTCCTCCCAATAAAGCGTCATCGGCTTCTCACAATAGACATCTTTTTCCGCCCTCATGGCATCAATAGTCATGCGCGCGTGCCAGTGGTCGGGCGTGGCGATGGCAACGGCGTCAAGGTCGGCATGGTCAAGCAGATCAGTGTATTCGCGATAAGCCTTTGCGCCGCTCTCGCTGGCCGCTTCCTGGACGCGCCGCTCGTAGACATCGCAGACGGCCACAACCGCGATGTTGAATTTGTCACTCTTGGCGAGGTCCATCAGCTCGCCCATGATGGCCCTGCCGCGCCCACCGACACCGATGATGCCAACGTTGATCCGGTCGTTTGCGCCGACGACGCGGGCTCGGGCGCAACGCAACGCACCCATACCCACCATACTCACGGCAGCCGTCCCCACGGCCGAGCGGCGCAGGAAATCGCGGCGACTGAGAGTTCGATGCTTCATGGAGCTTATTCCTTTCTCGAAAATGGTCTTGCCGGCCCGCCATGTGCGCTTTTTGGTCTTCTCGCGACACGAGGGGCTGATCAATCCTTGAAAAAGCCCTTCCACTTCTCCTCGAGCGCCTTTTGGCGGTCGTCTTGGGATTGTTGAGCCCTGTGACGGTCGGCCATCTGGAACTCCTCGCACGAGTTGGCGCCCTCCTTGTCCGAAGGCGGATCGGTCGTCATACTGGCGCAGCTGCGCGCTTTCATGGGATCATACACGCGGCAGTTGAGACAGCAATGCATGTCGGCTCCGCACTTCATGCAGGTCTCATTCCGGCCCGGTTCGTGCTTTTCCCCCCACGCGGCCCCACAGGCATGACAGGTTTTCACAGCGGGCTCCTCATGGTTGCCACAGGCTGTTTTGATCGTCAATAGACCAGTTTAGCGCGGGTACGCCGAATGGAAAAAGTTTGACAGTCAGCCGCCCCGCCCGAAGCCTCTTTCGTGCTCATGCTGGCGTAAAAAGCGCGGCCAGTCAACTGGAGAAAACAGTGCGCAGAGATCTGACAGGACGTAGACCGCGTCGAAGACCGTCAGCGCTGGCAACCGTGGCGCTGCTCCTTGTCGCCCTTTACGCGACGCGCGTGATCGCCCCTGCGCAAGAGCCGAGCGGGCCAACGCCGACAGCCGCGGTTG
>Ga0111193_1009_pt1 | contig 23712 bp, 17 predicted proteins | sample DeeMarSWOR324_28_FD_80361 | JGI IMG/M metagenome (GOLD analysis project Ga0111193, IMG submission 80361) | candidate division BRC1 bacterium SM23_51 | reverse complement strand
AAGTGGCCGAGCGGGCAGAGATTGAGACTTACTGCTACTGACTGGGGGCGTGACGACTTCGCTTGGGTCACTCCTCTTCGGTGCCGCAGAAGAGCGGGTTTCCCCAGGTGAAGTTGCCGTATTCGACCTCGCCAGCCCAGATATGACCGACGTTGGTCGTGATGTTCTCGTCGGCCTTGGGAAACTCGCGCTTGTAGCCGAGGTCGCGCAGATGGCGGGCGGCGATCCGGCGCGCTGCTCGTTCGACCACGTTGAGCTTGAAATTGGGTACGTCGGGCCTGATTACATGCTCCCACTCGTCGGATTTGACCCCGTACTCCGACAGTTCATAGCGCGCGTAAGCCGATTTGAACCCGATCAGTTCCTCGCGGTAGAAACTCACCAATTGCTGCGCCATCGCGGGGCGGTCCAGCCAGTGGTGGACGTGAATGGCGTTGACCAGGGCCAGACAAGCCATGACGACGCACTGGTAAGTGGTAGGCTTGAGCGGCGACGGCCGCCACAACGATCTGCTCGTCGGTCAGTTCGGCGCCGCGCAATCCATGCAAGAGCGTCTCGGGCGCGAGAACGTGTAAGTTTAGATCCGATTCCGACATGTCGAAATTCAAGAAATGCTCCCGCCAATAAACGTAGGCGTATGCAATCAGAAACCGTTCAACGTTCTGGTGCTTGATTCGTTTGTTGCTGGTCGGCACGAGGTCGGCCAGGACCCGCAGCATGCCGGGGCCAGGCCGGTCGTACTCGCCACGGACCGTCTCGAAGCAGTTGCGAATCATCCGGTTGAAGGCGATTTTCCAGCACTGCGGACCGGGTTCTTCTCTGCGTCCGTTGCGCGTCTGGCGAAAATAGGGGTGGTTTTCATCAACGATCTTCGTTTGCCCGTTGCTGTCCAGCAGCCCCTCCCAGCGTCCGAGGCTGATGTTGTTCAGGTGCCAATCGCGACAGGCCGTTCGCTCCTTGAGCTGCACCGTTTGGGGCTCATCGGTGCCGCACCCGTAGCGGCCGAGCAGCTTGCGTCGCACGAAAACATCGGGCGAGACGGGCAGGTAGCCCAACTCGGTCAGCTTGACGATTTCCTGCTCGAAGTTGGGAGCGGTCTTGGGGTTGAAGCACAGCGCGTGGAGATCCTGAAAATGTGCCCAGCAATAGTCGATTTTCTGGGCGTTCAGATCCGAATCGGCTTTGGCAATCGTTCGATCGAGCAATTTCTTGACCGACGGGTTCGAGTAGGTCACCCAGTCGCTGAACGTCCGATCGCGGAAGACCACCGAAACCGTCCTGTTGCCTCTGCTGTCGAGAGGGACGACGTTCCAGGACTTCATCAGGGAATCGCCATTGCGCTCGACCGATTGCTGCTGATCGAGGAGGATGACGAGGTGGGGTTGCGAGACTTTCTCTTCCTTGCACTTACGGATGAATTCTTCGTGTACGATCTCAAGCGCCCGGGTGCTGTAGCCTGCCTCCGGTAGCCAGAACGAGACCACAAATGCCTGCTCGTTGTGCACCTTGCTGACAAACCGGTGGTAGCGCGCCACAATTGGCCAGTAGAAGTTCAGCCCGATGCGCACCAGAAGGCGGAGATCTTCCTCGCGCTCGAACAGGGGCAGGATGATCTGGAACGGTGTGGTCAGACAAGGCGCCACGACTCCCGATCGCAACAGATCGAGAATCTTGCCATAGATGTTTTCGCCCAGTTCGTAGTCCATCTCGATGATGCGGTGGAGTGTGTCCGCGTCGAGGTCCAGCGACATGAACGGCACCATTCCGCGTTCGCCGAGCTTGGACTGGACGATCTGATGGATTGAGAGGGTAATGCGGGCCACGAGCTGCTCGATCACGCGCAAGCTCTTGACCATCAGCTCGGTCGAGTTTCTGCCCCGCACGGTCTCTTTGCCGATCTGCGTGGTGACAGGTGCCAGGCGCTCGATGAATCGGGGCGGCTCGGACAGGTCGTCGATCAGCAGATCGCAGTCCTCGTTTGCGAGGTCGGCCGGCAAGATGCGTTCGATATCCGTGCGCGAGCCGATATGATAGCCATGAGCGTGATAGATTGGATGAAGCAGGTTCATTTGAGTCTGTCTGAATCTGCCCTCCCCGTGGTTTTATTGAGAATAATTCGCAAAAACGCGACTCTTCAGCCCCGTCTCACAATCCAGCTTCTTACATTCTAATCCCACCGATCTGTTCCGTGTCAAGCCTTTTCCTTTCCAGGACATCCCCCTACGGCTGTATCCCAACGGCTGGTCGTGCTTGACTGCCACGCGCGTGGGAGCAAATGATCGACGCTGTTGGGGCGAAAAGGGCGAGGGCGGCGGCTTCGATGCACGAGTATGCGATCGCACAGGCACTGGCCGAGCAGGTCAGCAAAATTGCCCGCGAAAGAGACGCGCGTGCCGTCACGCGGGTGGTCATTCAGGTCGGAAAGCTAAGGGGCGTGATCCCCGAGATCTTGCAGTGGGGTTTCGAGGTCGTTTCGGCGGACTCGGTCGCTGCGGGGGCCGAGCTGGTGATCGAAGCGGTCGCTATTGCCGTTCGATGCCAAACCTGCGGCGCACACAGTGAGCTCGACGCCCCCCTGTATCTTTGTCCGATTTGTGCAAGCACCGACGTTGTGCAGATCGCAGGTGACGAACTGATTTTGAAATCCCTGGAGATTGGCGATGAAAGAGATTCCAGTTCTGCAGAACATCCTGCGAGCGAATGAGGAACTTGCCGGGCAGGTGCGGCGGCGATTGGCCGAAGCCGGGGTTGTGGCGTTCAATCTGATCGGCTCGCCGGGCGCCGGCAAGACGTCGCTCTTGGAGCGCACAGTCCCGTGCCTCAGGGCTGACCTTCGTGTGGCCGCGATCGAGGCCGACTGTGCCACGGCGCGCGACGCCGAACGCGTTCGCGCACTGGGCATCGAGGTGCTTCAGATCAACACCGGCAAAGGGTGCCACATTCCAGCCCACCTGGTTCTCCAGGCGCTCGACAATCTCGCACTCGGCGAGGCCGATCTCCTGCTGATTGAGAACGTGGGCAATCTCGTTTGTCCGTCGGAGCTCGACCTGGGTGAAACGGCCAAAATCGCCGTGATCAGTGTTCCCGAGGGCGACGACAAGCCGCAGAAGTACCCGATGCTCTTTCGCCAGTGTGAGGCGGTTGTGCTGAACAAGATAGACCTCATTTCCCACACGCCGTTCAGTCGCGAGCGGTTCGAGAGCGATTTGCGCGCGGTCAACCCGCAGGTGCCGCTGTTTGCGGTTTCGTGCCGCACGGGTGAAGGGATTGATGCCTGGGCCGGGTGGGCGCGCGAGCGCGTGCGCGCGGCAGGAACAGGCCGAATCTAACCCCTCCTGGCTTTCCTCAACGTGCGTTTTTCAGCGCTTCGAGATCCAGACCGATCAGTTCTAGCATTTTCTCGACGTCGAACGGGTTGGTGACGTTTGTGTTCAGCTCGATATCGCCGATCTCAATGCTTTCGAGAATCTGCTTGGTGAGGTAGAGCTCGCCGCCGCTTCCCTCGTAGGCCGCAGCGACCGCTTTATCGCCGACAGCGGTCGCCGTAGTCTTGGTCAATTCGCCGGCGGCGATCTGTTGGCGTTTGTAGCTTTCGGCTTCGGCGATCACCTTCTGCGCTTCGAAGTTAGCATCGGCCTCGATCTGGGCGATTTCCGCGTCGGTCTTGGCGATCAGTGTTTTCCGTTCCTTTTCCAACTCCGCCTCAATCGCCAAAACGGTCGCCGACGTTTGTTTTTCGATCATCTGGGTTCGTTCTTTGGCCTGCTCGACCTGCTCTTGCGCTTTGGCGAGTAACTGGCCCTGGTCAATCAGCTGCTTGGCGAGCAGCTTTTGCTCGAATTCTTCTTGATAGGTGATGTCGCGAATCAGAACGGCGAGAACTTCGAGGTGATAGCCAGCGAGAGCACGGTTGAGCTCGTCGCGCGTCAGCTCGGCTTGGGCGGCGCGCTTCTCGGCGTTGTAGAAGTCGGGGCAACTGAGCTTGGCCAAAACCTCCCAAATGATCTTGCGTGCTTGCTGTTCGAGGATTCCATGAAACCGGTGGCCGGAGCCGATTTCAACCAACACCTGGTGGGCTGCACCGGGACGAATCCGATAGAGAACCGTGATGTCAATAGCCACGGTGAATTCATCCTGCGTGCGAAGGTCAATTGGCTCGCCCCGGGCAAAGTGCAATTGCGGTCCGGAGAAAAGCGATCGCTCGGTGGGTATTCCTACCTCGGGAGCCATTGTGTAATCCTGGATGGTTGGGTCCATCAGGAAAAGGCGCTGCAAGCCGGGAATGACGAGGCAATAACCTGGCAGGTAGTCTTCCTCGATAACACCCTTGCCCAACAGGTTCTGCTTGACGCCCACACGGTCGAGCGGAATCTCGCGCACACAAAGCCGCGCCAGACCCAGAATGACGACCAAGGCGAGAAGCCACAGATGACTGCGATAGTTACCTTTCATTTTCTTCCTCCCGGTGGGGCAACCGTTACCGCCGCGCCACCCTCTGTCTCGATCCGCAGTCGCTCGACGTGGCTGTCGAGCGTGTAAGGTTTTCCCTTGATCTGTTTGCCGGCATACTTTGCGGCCAGCGTTTCCCGGATAAGGGCCAGGCCGCCGGTGCGGTAGGCCTCGACCATTCGTTGTATACCTTCGGCCTTCTTGAGGCCCTCCTGCTCGACGGCACGGGCCTCGTTCAAGGCGACCTCGTATTGCTGGTCGCCCTCTTTGCGGGTCTTGTATGTTTCCGCTTCGGCTTCCTTCAGGATCTTGATCGCGTGGCCTTCGGCATCAATGACGCGTTTTCTCTGTTCGCCGCGTATCTGCTCGATCATGGTGTTCTTACGACGGTCGGCTCCTGCTTTGGCCGCCAGTTTTTCGCTCTCTGCGGTTATACGCGCCGATTCCTGGTTGAGGATTTCCTGTTCGACTTTGAGCCGTTCAGTGATTAGCGCTTTGTATTGCTCGCTGTAATCCAGGTCGGTGATACCTAGCGAGGTGATAACCAGACCAAACGTCGAGAACAGATCGTTAATGTGGATGATCGCCTCCTCGGCTTTCGCTTGCCGCTTAGGCGCCGCGCTGATTTCCTGGAGCGAGAGCTGGCCGAGCGTGTCGCGAACTCTTGACCGCGCCAACGAACGGACAAAACCGAGCTTGTAGGCGTTGCCGCGCCCGAACGTCCGAATGATCGTTTGGGCCATCTCGGGATTAATGTTGTATGCCAGCTCGACGTCCACGTAGACATTGGTCCCGTCGCTCGTCTTGATCCTGACGTTGTCAACACCCTGGCGGTCGCCGACACCACGCTGCGCCGTCATCCGTACGGGCACCAGCGTCTTGTCGAGAACGTAGACACGTGTGATGCCGAGAGGGGCGTGAACGACCACACCGTCCGTGAGCTTCAGTGTCTCGCTTCCCGTCAGGTTGTTCTTGATGACGGCAATCTCACCGGGCTTGACGTAGTGGAATGTCGAGGAGAGGACCGCGAGCACCAGGAGAATCCAAACCGCCCAAAGGGCGCGCCCGGCGTATCGTCCGATGACTGCTCTGCCTGACAGTCCCTGCGAACAGGGAACGTAGCTTTTCTCCATTCTTGCCATAGTCAACCCTCCGGTAACATCAAATGGCGGCAGCTTGAGACTGCGACGCTTGGGTGATTTACTCACGCCTTCGGGGCGCGTTCAAGCTTCAATTGACGGAAGGGCCGACGTGGGTGTCTTGCAGGGAACTGCCCGGAGTGTCACGCGCAATTCCTCGTCTGGGATCACTGGAGGGCGCTGGTTTGATAGAACGTTCGATTTGCAGTACTCACCGGTTTTGGTGCGCCGGGACGAATTGCCGATCGTTGCTCCAGTTCTCGAATCGGATGCCGTCGCCAATACGATCAAAGGTAGGGGCACTCCCCAGTTGCCCCTACCTTCTCGATGGCATGCGAGTTTGCGCTCTAGAACTAAGAGGAGGGCTGAGGCCCCTGGTCGCCAGCTTCCGGGGTCGCAGTTATGACGGCTTCACTTGCCGGTTCCTCCGCGGGGGGCACCTCACCCTCTTCTGTTTCCGGCGGTGTTTCGGTCGGCCCTTCGGGCACGACGTCGATATTGCGGTAGAGAGGCAAGCCGGTTCCTGCCGGGATCAGAAGCCCCATGATGACATTTTCCTTCAGACCGCGCAGGTGGTCCTTGCGGCCGCGCACTGCCGCGTCGGTCAGCACGCGGGTCGTCTCCTGGAACGAGGCGGCGGAGATGAACGACTCGGTTTCCAGCGATGCCTTGGTCAAACCAAGCAGGCGGGCGCCGGCGGTCGCCGGCTGACCGCCTTTCGACTCGACCTGAGCGTTCTCCTGCTGGAAGCGGAACTTGTCCACTTGCTGGTCATAGAGGAAGCTCGTGTCGCCCACGTCTTCGATGACGATCTTCTTGAGCATCTGTCGAATGATGCACTCGATATGCTTGTCGTCAATGCTGACACCTTGGAGGCGATAGACCTCCTGAATCTCGTTGAGCAGGAATTCCTGGACTGGGGGTTGAGCGAACCGTCGGTCAGGGCATCGCCCGCCGTAATGCGGTCGCCCTCTGTGATGATCAGCTGGCGGTTGACGGGGATGGAATAGCCGTATTCCTCGCCGGTGTCGGTGACGACGGCGACTTTGCGGGCACCGCGCGAGATGCCGCGGTAGTGGATCAAGCCATCCACGTCGGAGATGACGGCGCAGTCCTTCGGCCTGCGGGCCTCGAACAGCTCGTCCACGCGCGGCAAGCCGCCCGTGATGTCGCGCGACTTTGTACGGGTCTGCGGAATGCGAGCAAGCACTGTTCCCGTCTGGACTTCAGAGCCATTTCGGATGCCTCGTGAGACAACGGTTCCGGCAGCCAGCTCGTTTCGGCTTATCGCCTGGCCATCCAACTCGATGATCAGCCGCGGGTGAAGTTCCTCTTTGTGCTCTGTGATGACCGTTTGGACGTTCTCGGTGATCGGGTCGACCTCTTCACGCATGGTCACGCCGAGAATCAGGTCCTCGAACCGAATCGTGCCTTTCGTTTCCGCAACGATCGGGATCGAACGTGGATCCCAACGGATAAAGATCGATCCCTTGGTAACGCGCTCGCTGTCGGCCACATCGATCGTTGCGCCATAGGGGATACTGGGCAAGATCTGGACGTCATTGCCTTCTTCTTCCTCGACGTGGACGCTGCCCGTTCGGTTGATGACCGTGCAGGATCCCTCGGGGTTCTTGACCACGCGCAGATTCTTGTACTTGACGATCCCGTCCACGGTGGCCTGATACCAGCCCTCGAGCATGATGCCGGCAACGCCGCCGACATGGAACGTGCGCAGCGTTAGCTGGGTGCCTGGCTCGCCAATAGACTGGGCGGCGATGACGCCCACCGCTTCGCCCATCTCGACGATTCTGCCCGTTGCCAGGTTTTGGCCGTAACAGCGGCAGCACACGCCGCGACGTGTCTCGCAGGTCAACACCGAGCGGATCATGACGCAGTCGATCCCCGCGTCCTCGACGGCGGTTGCCAGTTCGCGGTCGAGCAGAGTGTTTCGGGACGCGATCAGCTCGCCTGTCTTCGGGTCCAAAATGTCCTCGGCCAAGCACCGGCCCGCGATTCGGTCGCCCAGGGACTCCAGGACACGTTCGCCTTGGCTGGTCACCTCCGTAATTGGTCGCACGGTGATGCCGTTTTGCGTGCCGCAGTCTTCCTCGGTGACGATCAGGTCCTGAGCCGCATCCACGAGACGGCGCGTGAGGTAGCCGGCGTCCGAGGTCTTGAGCGCGGTATCGGCCAGGCCCTTGCGCGCCCCATGTGTCGAGATGAAGTATTCCAGCACCGACAGGCCCTCGCGGAAATTCGACGTGATGGGCGACTCGATAATCTCGCCCACGCCGCCCGTGACTTTCTTGGTCGGTCGTTGCATCAGGCCGCGGATGCCGGCGAGCTGACGGATTTGCTGCTCGTTGCCCCGGGCACCGGAGTATGCCATCGTATAGATCGGGTTCATGCCGTGCTGATCCCGCTTGAGCAGCTCGAGCATATCCTCGCCGATCTGCTCGCTGGCACGCGTCCAGATGTCCACAATCTTGTTATAGCGTTCGCCGGCGGTGAGATTTCCACGCTCGTACTCGCGCTGCACGCTCTCGACCTCGCGCCGCGCTTCGCCGAGAAGCTGCCCCTTGTTTTCGGGTATCTTCATGTCCTCCACCGAGATCGAGATGCCCGAGCGGGTGGCGTATTCGAGGCCGATATCTTTCATGGCATCGAGCATCTTGGCCGTGCGGTGCGACCCGCAGGTCTCGTGAGCAAGCTCGATGATTTGACTCAGCGTGCGCTTGTTGAGTATCTCGTTGGCAAAGGTGTAGGTCTCATCGAAATAGGAGATCTCCTCGGGCAGAATCCGATCGAAGAGAATTCGCCCTGCCGAGCTCGTGCGACGCTTGCCGTTCAATCGCACCGTCACTTCGGCCTGCAGGTCTATGGCGCCCGAGCGATAGGCCAGGATGCACTCCTGGGGGCTGGCGAAAACCATCCCCTCGCCTTTGGCGCCCTTCTGAATTTTGGTCAGGTAGAACAGGCCCAAAACAATGTCCTGCGTCGGTGTGGCGATCGGCTTGCCGTTTGCCGGCGAGAGGATGTTGTTCTCGGCCAGCATCAGCATCAGCGATTCGTACTTCGCCTCGATCGACAGCGGGACATGGACGGCCATCTGGTCCCCGTCGAAGTCCGCGTTGAATGCGGCACACGCGAGCGGATGAAGCCGGATGGCCTTGCCCTCAATCAGAACGGGCATGAATGCCTGCACACCCAGGCGGTGGAGCGTCGGCGCGCGGTTGAGCATCACCGGGTGGTCTTTGATGATGTCGTCGAGGATATCATAGACGACCGGGTCCTCGCGCTCCATCATCTTCTTGGCGCCCTTGATTGTATTGACGTAACCGCGTTTCTCGAGTTCATGGATGATAAACGGATCGAACAGCTCGAGCGCCATCTTCTTGGGCAGGCCGCACTGGTTGAACTTCAGCTCGGGCCCGACGACGATCACCGAGCGGCCCGAGTAGTCCACGCGCTTTCCGAGAAGATTCTGGCGAAACCGCCCCTGCTTGCCCTTCAGCATGTCGCTCAGCGATTTCAGCGGTCGGTTATTGTGTCCCTTGGTTGGTCGTCCCCGACGGCTGTTGTCAAACAGCGCGTCCACTGCTTCCTGGAGCATTCGCTTCTCGTTGCGCAGAATGACATCGGGTGCCCGCAACTCGATCAGGCGCTTCAGGCGATTGTTCCGGTTGATCACGCGTCGGTACAGATCGTTAAGGTCCGACGTGGCGAATCGCCCGCCATCGAGATGGACCAGCGGGCGCAGATCGGGCGGGATGACGGGCAGCGTGGTTAGAACCATCCATTCGGGCCGGTTGCCCGAGCCGCGAAAGGCTTGCACCACCTTCAGACGCTTGACGATCTTGTTACGCTTTTGCGCCGAGGTTGCCTGGCGCATCTCCAGGGACAGGCGCGTGTAGAGGTCCTCGATGTCGAGCTGGGAAAGCAAGTCGCGGACCGCCTCGGCACCGATCATAATCTTCACGCGATCGCCGTAGATCTCGGTGTACTTGCGTGCCTCTTCGTCCGAGACGATTTGCTTATGCTTCAGCGGTGTATCGCCCGGGTCCACAACGATGTAGTCCTGGAAGTAGACGATGCGGGCAAGGTCACGGGCACTCATGTCCAGGAGGTTGCTGATGCGACTGGACGTGCCGCGATAGAACCAGATGTGGCAAACCGGGGCGGCCAGCTTGATATGGCCCATGCGCGCGCGGCGAACCTTGGATTCGGTCACCTCGACCCCGCAGCGATCGCAGACGATTCCCTTGTACTTGATCCGCCGATACTTGCCACAGGCGCATTCCCAGTCCTTGACCGGACCGAAAATGCGTTCGCAGAACAAACCGTCCTTTTCCGGTTTGAACGTGCGATAGTTGATCGTCTCCGGCTTGCGCACCTCGCCGAATGCGCAGCGGTCTTGTTCCTCTTGCGATTTCCCGCACTTGCAAATGCCCCGTCGGTCGGTCTGGCGGCAATAGCGCCTCGACCACATGAGGACTTGCTCGGGCGAGGCAAGGGTGATTCGGCAGATCGCCATCGCATCGGACAAGTCGAGCGAGCCCGCCTGGGTTTCGCTCTCGTAAGCAATTGCCATTCTTACAACCTCCCGTTTCGATTCTCGCCTCTCGCTACCAACCTAGAACTCCGATCCTTGCGACTCGGTTGCGGTTTCCTGCTCTTCCTCGGCTTCGTCGAGATAGCTGATCTCCTCGGCCGTATCGAGGAGCGACTCGAGGGCGGGCGCCTCCGAGGGTTTTTCTTCGCGCAGTGCATCCTCGGTCAGCAGCTCCAGGTTCAGGCACAGACTCTGAAGCTCTTTGACCAGGACGTTGAACGACTCGGGAATGCCGGCGGTCAGGGTGTTCTCACCCTTGACGATCGATTCGTAGATTTTCGTTCGGCCATCCACGTCGTCCGATTTGACAGTCAGTATTTCTTGAAGGGTGTACGCGGAGCCGTACGCTTCGAGCGCCCAGACTTCCATTTCGCCGAAGCGCTGGCCGCCGAACTGGGCCTTGCCGCCAAGGGGCTGCTGGGTGACGAGTGAATAGGGCCCGATCGAACGGGCATGCATCTTGTCGTCCACCAAATGGGCAAGTTTCATCATGTAGATGTGCCCCACGGTTACAGGCCGATCGAACGGGTCGCCCGTTCGCCCGTCGTAAAGAGCCGTCTGACCCACTTCGGGCAAGCCCGCCTTCTTCAACTGCTCTCGGATCTGTTCCTCGCGCGCACCGTCGAACACCGGCGAGGCGACCTTAAGCGACAGGGTCTTGGTTGCCCAACCGAGGTGGCTCTCGAGGATTTGCCCGACGTTCATGCGCGATGGAACACCCAGGGGGTTGAGGACGATATCCACCGGCGTTCCGTTCTCCAGAAACGGCATGTCTTCAATCGGCAGAATCTTCGCAATCACGCCCTTGTTGCCGTGTCGGCCTGCCATCTTGTCGCCGACCGACAGTTTCCGTTTGACCGCGACATAGACCTTGACCAGCTTGAGGACCCCTGTCGGCAACTCGTCGCCCGTTTTGATCCGGTCAATCTTGTTGCGAGCAATATCTTTGATCTCCGATTCCTTGTTGGCGAATTCCTGATAGAGCACCTTGATGTTGTGGCCACACTTGCCATCCACTGGGAGCACGCCTGTTTTCAGGCTCCGGTAGACATAGGCCAGGTTTTGCTCGGTGATCCGCCCGCCGGGTTTCATCTCGACGTGTCCCGTTTCCAGGTTGATGATCTCGCGGTCCAAATCCTTGAGGATCTTTCTCAGATCGCGGTAGAACTGCGAGCGCAAGCGCTCGACTTGCGCGTCGCAGTCACGCTCGATCTCTTCGATTTTCTTTTTCTCTTCGCGATCGGTCCGCCCGGCACGCTCCTTGCGCGAGAAAACCTTCGTGTCCACGACGATACCGCGGCTGCCCGGTGGCACGCGCAGCGAGGCATCGCGCACGTCGCCCGCTTTCTCGCCGAAGATCGCACGCAGGAGTTTCTCCTCACTGGTCAGGTCGGTTTCCCCTTTCGGCGTGACCTTGCCGACGAGGATGTCGCCCGGCTCGACCTCCGAGCCTTTCAGAACCAAGCCGTCCTCGTCGAGTTTTGCCAGTGCTTCCTCGCTGACGTTGGGGATGTCGCGCGTGATTTCTTCTTTGCCCAGCTTGGTGTCGCGCGCTTCGATCTCGAATTCCTCGATATGGATGGACGTGAAAACGTCGTCCTTGACCAGCCGCTCGCTAATCAGGATCGCGTCCTCGAAATTGTAGCCACCCCAAGACATGAATGCGACCAGAACGTTGCGTCCCAGCGCGAGCTCGCCGTGGTCGCAGGCCGGGCCGTCGGCGATAACCTGGTTCGCGCAAACCCGTTGGCCCCTGTCAACGATCGGTTTCTGATTGATACAGGTGTTTTGGTTTGACCGCTTGAATTTCGCCAGGCGATAGACGTCCAATCCGCCCAGATCATTGTGTACGCGAATCTCGCTGGCGTCCACATACTCGACCACACCATCGTTTTCCGCGAGAAGGCACACGCCGGCGTCCACTGCCACCTTGCTCTCGATCCCCGTGCCGATCAACGGGGCCTCGGTGGCGATCAGCGGAACCGCCTGGCGTTGCATGTTCGAACCCATCAGGGCGCGGTTGGCGTCGTCGTGCTCGAGGAACGGAATCAGGGCCGACGAGACACTGACCAACTGCTTGGGTGAGACGTCCATGTAGTCCACCCGCTCGCGCGACGTGATTGGGAAGTCGCCGCGATAACGGCACAACACCGTTTCGTTGACAAACCGCCCCTGCTTGTCCAGGGGTGCGTTTGCCTGGGCGATAACGTGCTCGTCCTCGATGTCAGCCGTCAGGTATTCAAGCTGGGTGGTGACCCTGCCTTTGTTGACCTTACGGTATGGGGTTTCGATAAAGCCAAACTCATTGATCCGTGCGTAGGTGGAAAGCGACGAGATCAACCCGATGTTTGGCCCCTCGGGTGTTTCGATCGGGCAAATCCGCCCGTAGTGGGTGTGGTGGACGTCGCGCACGTCAAACCCGGCACGCTCGCGGCTCAAGCCGCCAGGGCCCAGCGCACTGAGCCGCCGCTTGTGGGTCAGCTCCGCAAGCGGATTGGTTTGGTCCATGAACTGTGAGAGCTGGCTCCGGCCGAAGAAGTCGCGAATTTGCTGGGCGACCGGTTTCGGATTGACTAGGTTGTGCGGCAGCAGGTTCTCCAGATCCACGATTCCCATACGGTCGCGGGCCGTTTTCTCCAGCTCGGCCAGACCGAGGCGGATTTGATTCTGGAGCAACTCGCCGACTGACCGCACGCGCCGATTGCCCAGATGGTCAATGTCATCCACCTCAGCCTGTTCGCTGTGAAGCGTGATCAAGTACTTCATAACGTCCACGATGTCCTCGGGAGTGAGGATCCGCGGTCCGTCGGTGCCGCTGCGTCCGAACCGGCGGTTTATCTTGTAGCGTCCGACTGCGCCGAGGTCATAGCGCTTCTGGGTGAAGAAGGTCTCTTCGAGCAGGCGCTTGCCGCTGGCGAACGATAGAGGATTGCCCGGGCGCAGCCGCTTGAAGATCTCGATCACCGCTTCTTCGTAGGTTTTCACGCGGTCCTTTTCGAGTGTGGCGAGAACGACGTCGGTGCTTTCGTCCGCTACCGAAAGGACCTTGATTTTCTTGATATGGCATTCGGCACAACGGCGTAACAGGGTCGTGGCCACTCGGTCCCAACACTCGGCGAGGATCTCGCCCGTTGAGTTATCCACGACATCGGCGGCGAGAATGCGTCCGAGAATGTCCTCGTACCCTTCGGCGGTGTCGAGCACGACCGCCTTGATCTTGTACTCTTTCAGCACCTCGATGGCGCGACGGGTGACCTTGGCGCCGCGCTCGATCAGCATCTTGCCTTGGCTCGGCTCGATCACATCCTCGACAAACTCGCTCCCGATGTGTTTCTCCAATGTCGAGACTTTGGTCATGCCCTGTTTGAAATCGTCGAGCGTGATCGTCTCGATCTCGAAGAACTCCGAGGCAATCCGTTCGTCGCTTTCGAAACCGAACGCGCGCAGGAACGTCGTCGCCGGGATCTTGCGCTTGCGGTCGATCATCACCGACATGACGTTGTAGATGTCGATCTCCAGTTCGACCCAAGCGCCGCGATAGGGAATGACCCGTGCCCCATAGGTCGTACGACCGTTGGGATGGACACCCGAGGAAAACGACACACCGGGCGAGCGGTGAAGCTGGCTGACGACGACGCGCTCGGCGCCGTTGATAATGAACGTCCCTTGCGGCGTCATCAGGGGCATGTCGCCCAAATAGATTTCCTGTTCCTTGATGTCGCGCACCTCGGTTTGCCCCGTGGGTTCGTCCGTTTCGCGCACGATCAGCTGGAGCCTGACCTTGAGCGGGGCGGCATAGGTCATCCCCCGCTCGATGCACTCCTGAATGTCATACTTGGGCATCCCGAAGTCATACTGCACGAAATCGAGCGTCGAGGGACTGCCCGTGGTGGAGATCGGAAAGACGCTCTTGAACGCCTCTTGCAAGCCGATCTCCTCGCGTTGGTCGCTCGGGACGTCATGCTGAAGGAATTGCTCGTAGGATTCCTTCTGGGTCTCCAGCAGGTAGGGCATCTCCATGATTTCGGGAATGCGAGCGAAGCTGACCCGTCCGTTCTGTTTTGAAGATGGGGCGAGTTTCGCGCCAGCCATAAGCGACTAACCTCCTCGCTTCCAACCGGGGCGGTTTTCTCCCGCTCCCGGCAAGCAGTAATGGCAAACCGTGCACGCAATGGCGGCGTCCGGCACGATTTGGCGAAAAGGCGAACGTCGGCGAGGGAAAAGTGTCTCAGGTTCCCGCGCCGTCGCCTGCGATATTCTATTTAACCTCAACCGTTGCACCGACTGCCTCGAGTTGCTTCTTGGTTTTCTCGGCCTCAGCCTTGGGCACGTCGCGCACAACCTCTTTGGGGGCACTTTCGACCAGGTCCTTGGCCTCTTTCAGTCCAAGGCCCGTGATGGCTCTTACTTCCTTGATTACTTTGATCTTTTCGCTGCCGAAATCCTTCAGGACGACCTGGAACTCGGTCTGCTCCTCGGCAGCCGGTTCCGCAGCCGCAGCCGCAGCCGGTGCTGCCGCGGCTTGCATCGCCGCCGAGACGCCGAATTTCTCCTCCAGACTCGAGACCAACTCGTTGATCTCCAGCACGGTCATTTTCTCAATTGCCTCGAGAATTTGATCTATGGTTACCTTTGCCATTGTCGTTGATTTCCTCCGTTTGGTGTTGGGGCCGTTAGCTGGCTCTTTGCGCGGCCACGGCTTTCAACGTCGTGGCCAGTTGCACCGTTGGCGCACGAAGTACCCACGCCAATCGCCTCAGTGGGCTGTGCAGACTACCCACCAGGCGCGAAAGCAAGATCTCGCGTGGCGGGATCTTCGCCAGCTGCTCGACGCTCGCCGTGTCCAGCCAGCGCTCACCCAGGAATCCCCCCTTGATTGCAAGATGTTCGCAGTCTTTGGCGAACTCGGCCAGTACGCGCGCCGGTGTCGTTGGCTCCTCCCAGCCGAAGGCGATCGCCGTCGGCCCGCGCAGAATCTCCTCCGGTGGTGCAACGCCCGCCTCGCCGAACCCTCGCTTGGCCAGACGGTTCTTGACGACCTGGAAGCGAACGTTGCTCTGCCGACAGCGCGCGCGCAGTTCTGTCGCCTCTTTGACCGTCATGCCGCGGTAGTCGGCGAAAACCATCACCTTCGCCTGCCGAATCTGCTCGGCGAGCCGCGAGGCGATTTCGATCTTTTCCTCTTGGACCATCCACTCACCCCCTTGTTCGCCGGGTGCCGAACGTCGGCCTCCCTACCTCCAGATTGCGCGGGTTCGACACAGCGAACTTCGGGGGCGACGATGGTCGGTCATCGCTCGCCACGACCCGTTGGGTCCGCTCGGCCAAACCTCGGTAGGCGGTCACAAGGACCTTTATCCCCGCAACGCGGGGACCTACGGTCTTTGGCTTCAAGCCGTCAGACGTGCGTTTGCTCGATCCTCCGTATTTCGGCGGTTCGGTGCGCGCTGCCATCTGTTCGTCCACTGCTTGCACCCTCGCGCCGTTTTGCCATAGGCTCGCAGTTGCCGGCTGCTTGCCTACGCCGCATAGTCCACGGCAACACCTGGCCCCATAGTGGAGCTCAGCGTCACTGAACGGATGTACTGTCCTTTCACGGACGCCGGCCGAGCTCGAACAAGAGCATCGAGCAGCACTTGAGCGTTCTCGTGCAGCTTCTGTGCCTCGAAACTCACCTTCCCGATCCCGCAGTGGATGTTGCCCGCACGGTCCACGCGGAATTCGACCTTTCCCTTCTTGATCTCCTGTATTGCCTTTGCCACCTCGAATGTCACGGTGCCCGACTTGGGATTGGGCATCAGGCCACGCGGGCCGAGAATCTTGCCCAGTTTCCCCACATCGCGCATCATGTCAGGCGTGGCGACAGCAGCGTCGAACTCCAGCCAGCCCCCTTGGATCTTGGCGATCAGCTCTTCGGCGCCGACGTAGTCCGCGCCTGCCTCCTCCGCTTCGCGTGCGCGCTCGCCACGCACAAACACCAATACCCGCTTGGCTTTGCCCGTCCCATGGGGAAACGTTATGGTCCCACGCACCTGCTGGTCGGCATGGCGCGGGTCTACGTTGAGGCGAACCGCCAGATCCATGGACTCGTCGAAACTTGCGTAGCTCAGCTGCTTGACCAGTCGGCAGGCTTCCTCGAGGGGATACTTACGTCCCTGGTCGATTTTGGCCTGCGCATTGAGGTATTTCTTACCGGCTGTCACGTGTTCCCCCTTGTGGTGCGTGCGACCGGCGATTCGAGCCCGCCGATCTCCCACGGAACGTTGCGCCGCGCCCCAAACAAGCGCTTGCGCGGTCAGTCTACAACTTGAACCCCCATGGAGCGAGCGGTACCGGCGATCATCCGGCATGCCGCCTCGAGCGATGTGGTATTGAGATCGGGCATCTTCGTTTTTGCGATCTCTTCGATCTGCGCGCGGGTGATTTCTCCCACCCTTTCCGTGTTCGGCGCCCCCGAACCCTTCGCCAGACCTGCTTCTTTCTTGATCAGCACAGCCGTCGGTGGGGTCTTGGTCTCGAACGTGAACGACCGATCCTGATAGATGGTCACGACGGCGGGTACAATGACACCCGCTTGGTCCTTGGTTCGGGCATTGTACGCTTTACAGAATTCCATGATATTGATGCCGTGCTGGCCCAGGGCGGGGCCGATCGGGGGGGCGGGGTTGGCTTGTCCCGCCGGACACTGGACCTTGACAACGGCCAAAACCTTTTTCGCCATGCGACGACCTCCACTGCTTAAACCACTTCGACCTGCAAAACGTCCAGTTCGACCGACGTTTGCCGGCCAAAAATCGAAACCATCACCTTCAGTTTGCTTTTTTCTTCATCAATCTCGTTCACTTCGCCCACGAAATTGGCCAAAGGTCCCTCGATCACTTTCACCTGTTCGCCCACACGGTAGCGAATTTGCGGTTTGGGCTTCTCGCTCTTCTCCTGGACCAGATCGAGGATGTGCTTGACCTCCTGCGCGTCCAGGGGCGTTGGGTGCGTTGCATCGGGCAGAAACTGCGAAACGCCGGGAATCTTGGTGATGAGATTGATCAGTTCCTCGCTCGGCTCCATCTCGACAAGCACGTAGCCGGGATAGAGATTGCGATGCGTCTGGCGCTTTTTGCCGCTCTTGATCTCGACATAGGTCTCTGCCGGGATGAGCACCTGGCACAGCTGGTCGCGATAGCCCTCGATGGTCGCCCGATGCTCAATGTTCTGGCGGACCCGATTTTCGTGCCCCGAGTAGGTCTGGACCGCATACCATTCCGGCGCCATGATTTTCTCGCTTCCATTGGGGGGATTCAGCAGTGTCGTCTCAAAACCGGGCTAGCTCGAAAGAAGTGATAGGATCAAGCCGAGAATCCCCGAAAGGATACGATCCTCGATCCCTATGGCGATAGTGAGAATGACGACACTCACCAGAACGACAAATGTTGCCCCGTAAACGTCCTGCTTGCTGGGCCAGACAACTTTCTGCATCTCGACGCGAACTTCTCTTAGAAAAACCTGCGCCTTGTTGTACCACTTCTGGAGGGTTTCCATGGAATAATAAAGCAGCGCACCCAAACCGACCACTGCGACCAGAATGAGCAACCAGCGTCCCATTGCTCAACACGCCCCCGGCCGCCAGAAGTGGGAATTGGCAGACCAGGAGGGACTCGAACCCCCAACCCTCGGTTTTGGAGACCGATGCTCTACCAGTTGAGCTACTGGTCTGCTTCCACGAGGATTGAACAAGGAAAGATGCCTCAGATGCGCTTTTTCGCGCCGCTTAGAACGAGCCGAGAAAAAGATCACTCCCATGTTTGTCCGACTACATAGAAGGAAACTAATAGCCTCCCGCACGATCGGCTGTCAAGCGCTAATTTTCCCAGCCCGCGAACTTTTTTCGGGAGCGCAGAGCTTGGCCGTCGAGCTGTAAGCCCACGGATTTCAACACTCTACGGCGCACCTCCGCCGGCGCCCTTCCACGGCTGGAGCCCACGACCAGGATCGAACTGGTGACCTCACGCTTACCATGCGTGTGCTCTACCGGCTGAGCTACGTGGGCCCGCTCCGTACCTCCACGACTCGCTACCGTTTCTTGGTTTCTTGCCGTGGCCGATCTCTTGTCAAGCCCAAACTCGCGGAACGGCGTCTCGGAAAAGCACCCGAGATGCGCTCATGGCGCAGGGACGGGAGAAAAGTGCTTGACCGGCCAATCTGGGCCAAGCAATCAACGTGACCGAGAAGTCGCAGGCTCTTGGCATTGCAGCTCTACAACCAGACACCATTTCTCAGCGAAGTCGCATGAGGAGGAGAGGTCAGTGAGAGTTTTCGGAATCTTGCACGCGTCGAAGCGACCCAGGGCGATCTTTGCCGCAGCTGCTTGGCTCGGCCTGTTGACTGGGCTCTCGTGTCGCTGTGCCGAGCGCATTTCACCGACGCCCGCGCCGCCGCACGCCGTCGTTCCCGGCGAGATGCTCCCGCGCGATCTGTCCGGCGGCTTTTCACTGGCGGTTCCACTCGAACGCTATGGCCCTTCCGATCTTTGGAAGAAAATCAACGGTGGGGCTGAACTGTTCATTTCTTATGGTTTTCGAGAGCTTCTGGCTGGCAGCTTCGTGCGCGCGCACTCGCGGCTGCCCGAGCTGGAAGCCTCGATCTACGAGATGGGAGGAGACTTGAATGCTCTGGGTGTCTATCTGGCTGAAAAGTCCGAGGGCGCTGACAAGGCGGCTGTCGGCTGGGAGGGCTACCAGAGCGGTGACGGCCTTTTCTTCTACAAAGGCTCCTACTATGTAAAGATCATTGATCTTAGTGAAGATGGCTCGCTCGGCAACGTTGTGCGCGAGATTGCTCAATATGTAGACAGCGCGATCCGCGTTCGGCGGCGGGGCGTCCCGGAGATGGAGGTTTTCCCCCGCGAAGGCATGGTCGCCGGCTCGATTCTCTACGTCCATCGCGATGCGCTGGGGCATGGTTTCTTGAAGCGGGTCTTCCAAGGCGAATACGCGCTGGAGGGGAAGACCGCGACGTTGTTCTATTGCCGCCAGGAAGGCGCCGCGCAATTGCTCGCCAAGTACCGCGACTACGGCGAGGAGTTCGGCCAGGTGGAGCGCGAGTGGCAGGCCGGCGATCTCCGTCTGCTGTCGGTCCGGGCTTTCGGCAACCCGGAGCTAGTCTTCGTTCGAGGCGACATTTTCGGGGGAGTTGTCGGGTGCCCCGACCAGTCGGCCGCGCTTCGCCTCATACGCGCTCTGCTCGCAAACATAGACCGCCAGATCGACGGATCGTGACCCCAACTGGACTGACCCACCGGGGAAAAGGAAACCCCGCGATTTGAGCCTGGATCCGCCGAACCGCAGAACAGCAACTGACGTGCTGATTGCTGCGTTTTGACGGGGTCAATTGGAGTAGGGGCGCAAGTTGTCTGGGATGAGCCACGCCATCGCAGACAGGACTGCCCACTCGTCTTCCTCTTTCTCTTCTTCTTCGGGCGGATCGGGCCAGGGTTCCAGTCCGATGGCGCTCTCTACGAGTTCGGCGATTTGCGCCAAGTGCCCGACTAGACGAAAGTACAGCGCGAAGTAGTTGTCTAGCGTTTGTTTCGCTTTGTAGACCACTGCGATGCATTCCGTCTGCGGAAGCCCTCCGGTCACGTACCTTCCCAACGTCGCCCCAGCCTTGCCGTGCTCAAATGGATACGGGTAGAAATTCAGTGTTCGGAAAACTCGCTCGATGGGTGTCCTGCAGGAGGCCATCTCCCTGGAGAGAGCCACTCGCAGTTTCTTGTTCCAGCGCTTTCTCTCGCACTTCTTGAGCAAAACGGATAGAACCCCAAAATGCTGCTGGAGCGACTCAATGAGACCATGAGCCCGCCCGAGCGCAGCAAGGGCCGCGCACAACCTCTCAACCTCTGCGATTTCAACGGAGTCTTCTCCAATGCGCTCACGGATCTTTGGGTGATGCACCAGCCGCAGAGCAGAAAGCAAGCGAGTCTGTGCCCATTCGTTGAAGCACTTCATTTGTCCGCGAAACTGCTCCACGAAGCGCGTCCGTTCATGGACGACGCGCTGGATGGCCTGGCGGTTGGAATCCGTCAGGCCGAACTCCTCGGGCCGGAAAGGGAATCCAACATTGCCCAGTACCAGAGCGGTCTTAGCTTTTATCAAGGCCTCGTATTCCTCTTGGTAAAGCCCGTACGTCGTTCGGATTGAATCAAGCGCAGCCTCCATGAGATCGCGCGCGGATACCAGATTCCTCGCCGTTGCGTTGTAGTCGGCAGGTGGCAAGATCCGAGTTTCCTCGATCTCAGGGAGAAACAGCGGCGTCCAGATGTTCTGGCAGTAGCGAGCCTGAACCTTGCGCGCCTCACCCGCTCTGCGCTGGCTTTCCTCGAGTTCCTTTATCGGCGTCAGCATGTCGGGATTGACGCTTTTTCCAACCACCGCTGCATAATACATGACGCTGGCGAGGCGTGCCAGACTGGGGTAGTCCTGAAAGAGATTGAGTGACAAGATCTCCAACCGAAACACACCAGGGGAGTGCGCCTTTTGCGCACGCCGGATGCGCGCTCGATCAGACGGGTGGGTGTCAAACAACCGCGTGCGCAGCTGAAGGCCCTCGGTCTCGATCTGCTCGCGCTTCTTCTTGGGGATCTTGCGAGCGTTTGCCACGATCAGGGAAGCGACATCGTCGCTCAGGCGACCTTCTCCCCATGCTTGGCCCAAATCCTGCATGGTGCCGAGGAATGCCGCGTTGAGAAGGTTGAATCGCCGTGCAGTTGCCGCAAAAGCGTCGCTGCCCGCGAGTCGAATCTGATACTGATCTGCGTTGTATTCCATTCGGCGGGACAGCAAACAACTGATCGCGTGGCCGACCATCATGAGTATCCACAAGATGCAGCGGACAAGCCAGATCATGAGACTGGCAAGCCAGACCGCCAACCCGACGGTCGCACTCTCGCTTTGCGAAAGAACCAGCAAGCGTTTGTCCCAGGTATCGCGTTCGGAGACAACCCGCCCAAACCAATCGTTGACAGCACCGACCAGACCGAACAGTCGCATTGCGCTGCCCTGAGAGAAGTGCCCGAATTCGTGGGCCAGCACCCCAGCGAGCTCACGTGTATTTTGGCTAACCACCAGCGGCAAACCGAGCGTGAGGACCAAGCGCCCGCGGAGAAAGCCGCCGAGGCCGTGATCGAAACAGGCCGATGCGTTTGGCTGGCAATCGACCATAATCCTACGAGGCATGGGAGCGTGCACGGCTTTACACACACTTTGCACAAATGTGAACAAAAGGGGTTCCTCGGCCCGATCGACCTCGATACTGCGAAACTCCAGAGCGCTCTTGGCCGAGAGTGGTTTGAACATGAAAACCACCAGTATGACACCTGCCAGAATCGGGACAACAAAGAAAGAGGCGAGATAGACCCTGGCGAAGGGGTTGTCCGATGCGAAGATCACTGAATAGTGGTGCGTGGCATGATAGTAAACCGCGTAGGCTGAGAGACAGATCAGGCCGATATAGATCAGCGGCAACAAGACCATTGCGCCCGCAACGACCAACACCGCAAGCCGATAGAAGACTGACACACGCGGGCGTCGAATTCGCCCCTCGAAAGCGGCGTGGATCTGCCTGGCCAATTGGCGTTGCGACCGCCTGGCTCCAATGCCGGCTGATCCCTGAATAGCCGCTTGCCCGGTCGTCGCGGACGGTTCGGGCATAGGCCCTGCCTCTGGCCTGACTGCGACCAACCAAACCACCCAAATGGGTGGTCCGAAATCCCGACCTGGCCCTTGGCAAGCCCAGGCCTCTTTTTCTTCTGCTCGGATCTTGGCCTTTCCGACCGCCAGGTGCAAGGAAGTTCCGCTTGGAGGCGTGTGGGTTTCCCCCTTAGCTGGCGGTAAAGCTAGGTCTTCAAGGTGGAACGTAGTTCCAAACGGCTGAGTTTCTCATTCTGCGAAATGTAATGATTGAAGAAGTCTACTCTTGGAAGAAGTCGAGTTGTTCGGCTTCGCCGTGGGTGGCCAGGTCGGCTACGCCGACACCGACCAGGCGAATAGGGCGGCGGCCGGCCTCGGTCCGTTCAAGCAGAGCGAGGGCCGCGCGGTAGATCGTCTCGGCATCATCGAATATGTCGTCGAGGTGGCGGGTGCGGGTCACCAGGCGAAAATCATCATACCTGATCTTGACTTCGACGGCGTGCGCCCGCAGCCCGCGCGCAGCCAATCGCCGCGCAACCGACTCACAGTGGTGACGCAGCGTCTGGCGGATTTGCTCCAGGTCAGTCGTGTCACTCTCGAATGTCCTCTCGCGGCTCAATGACTTCGGCGCGCGGTGGGTGACGACCGGCTGTTCGTCAATCCCTCGCGCGTATTCGTAGAGCCGTCCGCCCGCCTTGCCGAACAGGCGCTCGAGTTCTTCGCGCGTCAGGCGTCTCAGTTCGGCGATCTTGCGGATGCCGAGTTGATGGAGCTTGCGCTGGGTCACCGGCCCGATGCCTGGAATCCGCTCGACGGCGAGGTCGGCCAGGAAAGCCTCGACCGACTCGGGCTCGACCACAACCAGGCCATCGGGCTTTTTCAGGTCCGATGCGATCTTGGCCAGGAACTTGTTGGGCGCGATGCCAACCGAGGACGTGAGGGCCAGTTCGTCGCGGATGCGCTGTTTCAGCTGGTGGGCCAATTCCACCGGCGAGTTGATTTCGAGCTTGTTGTGGGTGATGTCGAGATAGCACTCGTCCACCGAAACCGGTTCGACCACGTCGGTGAACTCGCGGATGATGTCGAATATGCGGCGCGAGACTTCGCGATAGCGTTCGATGCGTGGACGAACGAAGACACCATTCTTGCAAAGCACCCGCGCCTGCTGGGTCGGCATTGCCGAGTGAACACCGAATCGGCGCGCCTCGTAGCTGGCGGCGGAAACCACGCCGCGTGCCGTCAGGCCGGCGACGATCACCGGCTTGCCGCGGAGCGACGGGTTGTCGAGCACCTCGACCGACGCGTAGAAGGCGTCCATGTCGAGGTGTATGATCTGGCGCGTCGCGTCATCCACGGTTCACAATCGTTCCGATGATTTGCGATCAGCCAACTGCCCGGGAAAAGAGGGGCGGTCCCGTTTCCCGTCCAGATGATAGCCACTCGCACGGACGGCGATCAATATGTAAATCTTTTTGGCGGTCGTTTGCGCAAAACCACTGGTCTTTCAAGCTTGGAATAAGGCTCACTCTGGCAGGCGGGACTTTCGTTTCCCGCGCTCGCTGCCCGAAAGGGCAAGGGAGCAATGGCGATCGGGATTGGGCCTGTCGCAGGCTACTATTACTTGACTGGCCCAGCCGAGGGGAAAACCATTCGTGACGGGAAATCCGGCTTTTGCACGCGATGTTGGAGAAAGGAGACGGACCAGATGGATCGGGTGAATAGACGGCGTTTTTTGCGAAATTCGGTTGGGGCGGCCGCAGGCGCGAGTGCGCTGGTTGCTGCCCGGCGTGTTCCCGCCAGGACCGCTTGGCCAAACGAGACGGTGATTGTC
>Ga0111193_1003_pt1 | contig 24963 bp, 12 predicted proteins | sample DeeMarSWOR324_28_FD_80361 | JGI IMG/M metagenome (GOLD analysis project Ga0111193, IMG submission 80361) | candidate division BRC1 bacterium SM23_51 | reverse complement strand
AGGCGTACTCGACGTGGCGGAGTTCGTGCGTGCGGACGAGGGCACGTTTGCCCTGCGGGTCGAGGGCGACAGCATGGTCGGTGCGGGAATCTTCGACGGCGATCTGGTGATCGTACGGCGCCAGCCCCAGGTTCGCGATGGAGAGATCGGCGTGCTGCTTGTGGACGGCGAGACAACCGTGAAGTTCGTCCACTACGAAGGTGGCGAGATCGTCCTGCGTCCTGCCAACGAACGCTATCGCGAAATTCGCATCGCCCGCAACCATCCGACGCTCGAAGTGTGCGGCCGCGTCATTGGCGTCATCCGGCGCATCTGAGGCCCACGGCTTGTGCGAACGGTTTTTCGCTTGATTTTGCCTGCAGGTCCCCCTTTTATGGCGTTTCCATTTCTCCGGAAGCGATAGCGGAACCGATGGCACTCGAAATCCCAGACCACCTTCGTGAAGAGTGGGAAATCATCCATCGCGGGACGGCCGAGGTTCTTCCTCAAGAGGAACTGTTGGCCAAGCTGCTCGAATCGAGAGAACAGAATCGGCCGCTGCGCATAAAGTATGGCGCCGACCCCTCGGCACCCGACCTCCATCTGGGTCACATGGTGCCAATCCGCAAGCTCAAGCAGTTTCAAGACCTCGGCCACCAGGTCGTGTTCATCATTGGCGACTTCACGGCGCAGATCGGCGACCCGTCGGGCCAGTCGCAAACGCGCCCCCAGTTGTCGCGCCAGCAGGTCGAGAGCAACGCCGCAACCTACCTGGAACAGATCTACAAAATACTCGACCGCGAGCGCACCGAGGTCGTTTACAACTCGTCGTGGCTGGCCCCCCTGACCGCCCGCGACGTGGTCGAACTGGCCGCGAAATACACGGTCGCGCGGATGCTCGAGCGCGACGATTTCCAGGCGCGCTTCACCGGTGAGCGTGCGATCTACATCCACGAGCTGCTTTACCCGCTCTACCAGGGTTTCGATTCGATCGCCATTCGATCGGATATCGAGATCGGCGGCACGGACCAAAAGTTCAACTTCATGGTGGCGCGCGAGCTGCAACGCGCTTACGGCCAAAGCCCCCAGATTGTCCTGACCACACCGATTCTCGTTGGCCTGGACGGCGAGAAGAAGATGAGCAAGTCGTTCGGCAACTACATCGGGATCACCGAGCCGGCGCGCGAGATGTTCGGCAAGACGATGAGTCTGGCCGACGAAGTAATGCTCGACTACTACGCGCTGGTTCTCGACCATGACGAAGCCCAGATCGAGCAGTTGCGGCGCGCGTTGGCCGATGGGCAAGTGCATCCGCGTGAGGTGAAGGCCCGCCTGGGTCGCGGGATTGTCGAGCTCTTCCACGACGCGCACGCCGCCAACGCGGCTGCCGAAGAGTTCGACCGCGTTTTTCGTGAACGCCAGGCGCCCGAGGATGTCGAGACCATCCGTGTCCGCAGCGAACAGGGCATGATCACGATCACGGATTTGCTGCTTGCGACCGGGCTGGCCGAGTCGCGGCGCCAGGCGAAGCGCTTGATTCAGGCCGGGGGCGTCGATCTCGACGGGCTGCAATGCGATCACTTGCAGCTGACGGTCGAGCCGGGCGAGCACCTGCTCAAGGTGGGCAAGCATCGTTTCCGAAAGGTTGTCATCGCGCCAGATTGACATTGACCGCCCGATGGTCGTTTTCCTAGGCTTTGATAGGTCGGCAGGAGAAACCCAAGGATGGGATTTGAGACGCGGAGTCACGCGGACGGACAGGTCGCCCGATTGTCGGGTGAAGCCGTCCACGCGATGAGAGATAGGCCATGCTGAAGCAGCTGCGTTCGCGAAGAGTAATGAAGCGGATCATGCTGGGGACGCTGATCCTGATCATCCCGCCCTTTGTCTTCTATTTCGGGTGGCAGTCAACGTCGGGACGGGGGGCGGAGGCGCGCAGGGATCTGGCGCGTGTCAAGGATCGCTGGTGGGGATTGCGGTGGCGGCCGATCACCGCGGGCGAGTGGCAGTTGGCCCGAGACTCGCTCGAGCGCGAATACGCCCGCATATTTCAGAGCCAGGGGCTTGACTTCTCGCCCGACCAGATGCGCAAAGAAATCGGTAGCTACGAGATCGCTCGCGAGGCGATTGACTCCTACTATCTGCAGCGGCTGGCGCGCCGCGAGGGCCTCGAGGTGACCCGGGGCGAAATTCGCGCCTTGCTCGAAGAGCTGTTCCCCGTCCAGCCGGCCGAGAGCTTCCGCAGCTACCTGGAGCGCGTGGGCCAGAGCGAGGCCCAGTTCATCAGAGATCTGGTCTACCGACAAACACTATCCAAGGCGGAGGGCTATATCTTCTCGCGCGCGAAAACGTCGCTGTTCGAACTCTGGCACGAATATCTGATTAGCCAGGAGAAGATCCAGATCCGCTATGTCCGTATCCCGAGCATGGATTTTGAAAAGGAGGTCCAACCGACCACCGACAGCCTCTCACAATTCTACCAGGATCATGCCGAGGACTACCGCATCGGGGATCGTGCGGAGTTCCGCTATGTCGCCATCCTCCGCTCGGACGTCGAAAGAGAGACAGAGCCAACGACCGAGTCTGTGAGAGCGTTTTACGAGAAGCACAAGGGGGATCAGCTGCGGCGCAAACGCTCGGCGCGAGTCCGCCACATCCTGATCGAGGCCGCCCCCGACGCTCCGACCACTGCCGTTCAAGCCGCCGAGCAAACAGTTCGCCAGATCGCCGAGCGGGTCAAAGCAGGCGAGGATTTTGCCCAGCTGGCCGACCAGTTTAGCGAGGACAGCGCCAACATTGTCGATCCCGACGACCCAACCAAGAAGCGCGGCGGACTGTTGCCGATGGAGATCACCGAGGGGATGCCGAGCCGCTTCGGCGAGGAATTCACGAGCGAGGCGTTGTCGCTTGCTCTCGACGAGGTCAGTTCGCCCGTGCGCTCGGCGTTTGGGTTTCACCTGATCAGGGCCGACAGCGTGACGACGGCCGGTATTGTTCCATTCGACGAGGTCAGGGAGCAGGCGCGACGGTTGCTGCGCCTCGATCTGGTCGATGCCGAATTCCGCAAGCGTGGCGAGGCTCTCCGGGAGCTGTTCGCCGAGCGGTCCTATTCCACGCTCGACTCTTTCGCAGAGGCGGCCGGGTTGCAGATCGGCCGAACGGGCCTTGTGGATCTCGAGGCGGGTTTCCTGCCCGAGATCGGCTTGATTCGCGACGACCTCGAGCTGATCCGGGAGTTCTCGGAAGGCGAGTTCACCGAAGGCGTGCTCAAGAATAGCGGTGCCTATTATGTACTCGAGCTGCACCGCAAGGTGCCTTCCCATATCCCACCGTTCGTGGAAGTCGCCGACGACGTCCGCGACGATTACATCACCTCGCAGGCGGCCTACTTGGCGCACGAGGTCGCGTCGGAGTTGTTCCGCCAGGCGGAGAATCTCGAAGATCTCGAGCAAGCGGCGCAACAGCGCGGGTATGAGGTCACCCAAAGCGACCCGTTCACGCGCGATCGCGCGGACACTGTCTTGCCCGCTCTCGATCCGCGGTTTGCCTATACAAGTGTGCGCTACAAGGTCGGAACGATCTATTTGACCACCCAGGGCGATCCCGAGCTTCCCACGGCTTGCATTGTCTGGTATTTCGAGAAGCGCGAGCCGCCTACGCTCGCGCAATTCCGCAAGGACCTGCCCGCTCTTCGCGCCGAGTATCAGCTTCAAATTCAGCAGGCGTTGGTTCAGGAATGGCTTCGTGACATGCGCCGTCGCATCCGCGCCGAGATCAATCCGGTCTTCGAGGCAGCGGCGCAGGAGTCGGAGGGCGAGAGCGGATAGTGCCAACGCCAAGAACGTTATAGTTTCCCCAGATAGTTCGCAATCGTAGCTTATGGCTGGCATCTCCCGGGAGGGACAGCCCACGGGCCGCCGAATTCGCGCTCGACTGCTGAAGCAGTATGAAGGGCCGAAAAAGGCAAGGGGCGAGGGTAACAGCTTCGCATCCCGATGCACCGAAGCCCGAAGAGAACCGCGCCGAGCTGTCGAGCGGCACACGCCGAGACGGCGGGGCGCAATGGGGCTTCGGGATATGGCTTTTCCTGCTTTACCTCGCCGCGGCTGTTCCCATCGCGATGCTCCGTTCCAGAGATTTCGCGATGCGTGGAGGACTTAGACAAAAACGTGTCTTAATCGCCAACGCTGCTCATCCAAGTCACGCTGGACCGTTACGTCTTGAAAAGGATTTCGCCTTGCGGCGAAGTGTACACACGCTTTGACCAATAGGTTAGTCACATGGCTATTGTTGGCCGGATCGGAGAGCTGATTGGGACCTTCCCGTCTGCGCCACATCACTTGTTCCAGTCCAGATATTTCATCCCAATTTGCCTGGTAGCGGCTTTCGCTGCAAGAGTGACCTGGATAGTCATGGTTGACGCCGAACCGGTCAGCGATTTTCAGGTCCATTTCACGACAGGCGTGGAGATTTCGGAAGGCGCGGGTTACCACATAAACGGAAAGCCCTCTGCGTTCAGACCGATTGGATACCCTGCCTTCCTCGGTCTTCTCTTTTTCCTCTTTGGGCCCAATGTATTCCTCGCAAAGCTGGCCAATGTTTTTCTCTACATAGGTATTTTGGCTTTGTCATATTTTGTGGCCAAGAAGCTATACAAGTCCGAACTCGTTGCCAGATTGACCATTCTCATTCTGGCATTTCACCCAAATCACATCGCCTATACTTCTCTCCTTGCAACTGAGATACTGTTCCTCTTTCTTCTCATGCTTGCGATAGCATTGGTCCTGCTTGAGAAAAGGGAACCGTACGGCTCGTTTGTGGCAGGTGTTGTGTTCGGCTTGGCGTGCCTGGTGAAACCACAGGCAGTCTTTGTGCCTGCAGTGCTTTTTGGCCCCTTGTTTCTGAGACAATTCAACAAGAAGCAGTGTATCCGAGTGGCAGTCATTTATGCTGGGTTGTTTGCAACTGTCCTGCCTTGGTCCATACGAAACTATAGGGTGTATGGTCACTTCGTGTTCGTATCGGCGAACGATGGGGCCCCGTTGCTGGTGGGTAACCATCCGTATGCAACTGGCGGCTACGTGTGGAACGAGTACATCGTTTCTATTATCCGCCAAGAACCAGAGGAATACGCCAGAAACCGCATAGCTCGCAAACACGCATTAGACTATATGCTGGCACATCCATTCCGAACAATCAAATTGTGGCCTGCCAAGGTATGGTATCTGTGGAAAAGTGACACCGAAGGCATCTACTGGACTGGAAGAGGCCTTGGGGCAAGAAAAAACAGCGGTCCCAATTTGTGTTTTCTAATGAGGCAGGTTGCTACTCATTATCATTGGTTGATTGGGGGATTGGCCTTCTTGGGCGTCATTGTTACCTTTCACAGAACAAGAGAGGCTGACAAGGAGCATTCCCCCTTGGCGTTCCTGGGGATCTTGCTTATAGGCTACTACACATGTATTGCTATCATATTCTTTGCTGACCCGAGATATCATTTTCATCTCATTCCGTGGGTTGTTATGTATGCCGCAATATTTTTGGAGGAAGGCAGAATTCCGAGACTCGCTCCAGGGAAGTTCCACAAACGGTGGGACGAAATCGCGGGCGCGACGAGTGCAATTTCGGGAAAGCGGGTGGCCTTCTGGGTCGCTTTGTTCATGATCTATCTTGTGGGGGTCTTCCCGCGGCTTCGTGCGGCGGGCTATGACGAACCGAACGCGACGAATGCAGCAGAATCTATGATTCTTGACCAAGCTGAGGCTCTCTTACACAGGCCAGAAGGTACAGTTAGCGATTTGTTCTCAGCGTCTGCCACAGCAAGGTTCTTTGCCCTCACATATCGACCCTACTACTGGCTTCTCAAGGGACGCTACGAATGGACGTCGATCGATGACGTGCAGTTCTGGAGGGTACGGCGCTACTGGCAGATGTTAAGCATACTGATAGGCGGCCTAGTCATCATTCTGATCGGGGCAATCGGCGCAGCCGCTTTCAGCCGGACCGTTGGTCTGATTGCTGCGGCGTTCTGTGCAACTTCCCTGCGGTGCACGCTCTGGTTCTGTTCGGCAAAAGAGGAAGCGCTTGTTGCCGCGGCGTGCGGCATCGTGGTCTACTGTGCCTACCGAGCCCTACGAAGCGGATCGACGTTGCGCCTATGGGCGGCCCTCGCTGGGATCGCGTCCGGAACCGCCGTGGGTTTCGCGCACTATGCGGCTGTGATCGTCCCTGCATTTCTGCTGTCGATTCCCTTTGCCCCGATTCAGTTGCCTAGCGGTCCGCGTACAGTCACAGGCTGGAGGCTTCGGTCTCGGGTCGCCGCTCTTGTTCTCTATTTGCTCCTGTTCATAGGTACATACGTTTTATGGAATCCTCACGTCGTACTTGCGGACGGCAGCGTTTCACAAAGTATGTCAGCGCTTGAGCGTCTTGGTATCTCGCGCCTCTTGCCCCAGCAGGTCCCACCGATTCGATCGATTCTATCCGAAGCCGGGAGAACCTGGACGGAGGTCTTCTACGAACGGAACGTAGCGGATGGTCAACCGTTCTGGATGAGTCTGCTGCTCTGGGTGATTCTGATAGTGTCACCTGTCTATGCCTTTGTCCGTCGTCGTTACTTCGTTCTGATTCTCTCTGTGCTTCTATGGTTGACGTATTTCACGTTATGGTACAAGAAGACATCCTGGGGCTACCTTACACATGAGCATTTTGCCCCGGCACTCGTACCGTTGTTCCTGTTTTTGGGATACGTGTTGAACTGGCTATGCGAGGCGCTGACGGGCGGGGGTTCGCAACAGACGCCGTCGCAGCGACGCACAGTCCGAGCAGTCTTGCTGCTGTTGCTTTGTCTTTGGCCGCTGGTGAATTCGATGGAGTATTCGCTCAGGCTGCTTGACACCATTCGTGGCGACAGCAAGGCGCGAACAGAACGACGGGAGATCGTCCATCGTCTGCCCCTCGGCTCGAGAGTCTTTCTAACACGATTCTGGCCGAAGCCCCATATCTCAGATGCACTCTTCGAGAATGTATACACGCCCCACTTGTACGTCGGATTGGACAAAACACATGGCTTGGACGATGTGGTCCGGGAAGAATGGGAGTACGCGTGCATATGGGAGTATCAGTTGGAGCCATCGACGCAAAGCCCGCCGTACCTGAAAGAGCTCCTGTCAAGGAATGTCCAACCAACTTACAAACTGCCTCATGTATCGCGATGGCTGAACGGGTTTGCCTATCTCCCAGTTCAGCCGGGCAACGGCAGCTGCTTCAACTGCGGGCTGTACTTTCGCGAACCCTGTGGCGGCGATTACGCGGGAGTTCGGGGTGTTGTACCTGATCCGCCAGGGAGAACCAATGCGCAAACGATGCATCGCCTCATATTGAAAGCCAGACTGTCCAATGAGCAGAAATGGTATCCCAAGTTTCTCCGATGGGAAATCCTGCTGGACGGCCGGTCCATCTGGCAAAGAAGCGCAACGACAACGACAAAGCGACTCGAGCTATCGCTCGCCTTCGGCGCGCGTGCCGGATCGGAAATTCTCATTCGCACGATCCGTACCGATCACCTGCCGAAGGCGACTTGGGGATGGGGTGGCAAGCTCTCAGATCTCAAAATCAGTGGTTTGAAACTCATCGACGCTGCTTCGAGCCGTCCTATCCGAATCGATTGGGAATACGTTGGTGAAAATGGAGGGCCGGAGCCGGAATACGCCATGCGCCGCGACTGGCTGAACAATGAGAGCCCCGCTACTTTGCTCGACATGGGCTTTGAAGGCGAGCAGCCATTGGCCGAGGCATGGCGTTCCTATCGAATGATCGAACCCAAACCCTACGAGGAGTTCCCGAAGCACTGGATCTGCCGAGAAATGTCGCGGGTCGAAAAGGCTCCCGGTCTTGGTCTCGACGGCTCGGATGCGTTGCGATTCATCGTGGGGTATCCGGCGAGAGGATCGGCCACGCTGGGCATCATGCAGCCGATCGCCTACCCGGCGTCTCGGCAAGTTCGCAAAATTCGTGTCCATTATCGGACCGATGGCGCGACGCGCCGGCGCGGCAAGGTCGATCTGCGGCTTCTTGCGCGGGCGGTCAGTCTTTCGGGTGAATATATTGATCGCGCCGAGACCAGCGCGACCGTCAAGCATGATCCTGATCGCTGGGAAACGGTGGAACTCGACGTGGAAGGAACGTGGAAACGAAAGCACACACGCATTGATCTGATCGAGTTCTTGGAGGTTTCGATCGAATTCGTTGGCGGTCCTCGCGCGGTGTACAACTGTTTGACAGACAATATCGAACTGGAGTGAGTGCAACGGAGGGGATGTCCCAACTTGCTCCGACCACAACCACCTTGACAGAATGCGAGCCACAATCGAACACTGATCCGGATCGCGGAACCGAAAATAAAAACTTGTGTCAAAAAACCTGTCGTCTGGCGTTGAGATGAACCTCACGGAAGCGGAAAAGACCATGGCAAAGCTTCCGCTCACAGACTCGCCGAAACCTGAGGAAAGTTGTGTCGAACTGTTGAGCGAGGCACGCCCCAGTCGCCGCGCGCGATGGTCTTTTTGGATAGCTCTTTTTCTGCTCTATCTTGCGGCAGTCATTCCGCGCCTTCGCGCCGCTGGCTTCGACGAGCCTGACCTACCATATACCGACGAGCGTTCGACAATCGGGCAAGCGGAGAGGTTGCTACGCAATCCGGACAGCAGAATTGAGATTTTCCAAAAAGGCCCAGGAACAGCCTACTTTCTATGCTTCGCCTTTAAGCCTTACTATTGGGTGGCGAAACACTACTTCGATTGGAAGTCGGTCGACGACGTCCAATGGTGGCGGCCACGGCGCTATTGGCGGTCGTTGAATATTCTTCTTACCGGTCTGACAATTATCCTTGCGGGAGTAATCGGCGCAGGTGCCTTCAACATGCGGGTGGGGCTGCTTGCCGCTGCTTTCTTGGCCGTATCGCGATTATGCGCCGTCTGGTTTACGTTCATGAAGGAAGACGGGCTAATGACCTTGTGGTGCGCGGTCGTTCTCTACGCCGCCTATCGGGTCGTGTTCTCGTGCCGACCGGCACTGCGTTGGATAGTCCTTGGCGGCCTCGCGACAGGGAGCGCCCTCGCCTTCAAACACAACTCCGCCCCCGTGATTGTGTTCTTCCTGTTTGTCATTTATGTTTCGCCTGTCCCGCCATACGAGAAATGGAGAATATTGAATCGGCCATGCCGATTTCACTGTCTGCAAATTCTCACATACTGTGCCGCCATGCTTGTGGCTCTTCTTCTCTGGTTCCCGCAGCTTGTCTTGAGAACGAACGATGTGTGGAAGAGTGTTTCAACGACACGTGAGTCTGCGGCTCTGGATATTCGGCAGCTGGAAATCCCATCCGCGAAAGTGCTCTTGATAGCTGCCTGGGATACATGGAAAGGGTCTTTTCACACGGGAGCTGGGGCGTCGGACATCTACCCCTTTTGTTTCTCCCTCTTGATGATAGCAATCCTGCTTGCCGTACCGGTCTATGCGATCGCCCGTCGTCGTCAGTTCCTCCTGGCCTTATCACTTCTTGTTTGGGTCATGTATCTCACTGTTTACTACCAATGGGTCTTCACCGGAAGAAAGCACAGCCACTATTTTCTTCCTGCGCTCACAGCAATCTATGTCTCGGTCGCTTGGGGGTTGGACAGGATTTGCGAGAAATTGGCGAATTGGGCTAATCGGCGAACGCCATTCAGCACCAGGATTCTTCAGCCTCTTGCACTTGTTTTGATTTGTCTATGGCCTATGGCGGGTTGCTACAAGGCTTCGCTCCAGGCCGTTGGCTGGATTCGCGGCGTCAGTGACGCCCAAGCGCTGTCGCGAAAAACCGTGGCCAGCCTCCCAGTTGGGTCAAGAATCGCTGTACAAGTGGAGTGGATGGTACCCCATATTTCAGACTCGCTCTATGAAAAGGTATTCTTTTGGCCCCACCGTCGTGAGGAATGGAAGAAACATACATTGGATGAGCTCGCTCGCCAAGGATTCGACTTTCTATGCATGGAGAATTACAACCCAAAAGCCCAGGTGACGGAACCGCTGTATCTTAAGGAACTGACAACAAAGCAAGTGGAACCGGCTTTCACCCGACCGCAAGTATCTATGTATCGCCGCCGCTTTTCTTATGTCCCCGTCCAACCGACCAATGGGGAATCTTTCAACTTGGGGCTTCATTTCCGCGAGCCATCCTCGGGCGACTATGGCGGTGTTCGCGGGATTGTACCTGCTCGGGCGACGGCAAATGGCGAGGCGACGACACGACGCCTGGTTCTGAAGACCCGACTATACAACGGACAGAAATGGTGGCCGGGCTTCATCCGCTGGGAGGTCGCGGTGGACGGCAAGCCGATATGGCACGGGAGGGATACGACGGATGTGAAGCAGGTCGCGCTCTCGCTCGATTTTGAAGCGCGCGCAGGTTCGGAGATCCTGATTCGAACCATGCGGACCGATCATCAGCTAAAAGCGGGCTGGAACTGGGGTATGGTATTCTCGAATTTGAAGGTCGATGGGCTGAAAGTGATGGACGCCGAGTCGAGCAAGCCGATCTCGATCGCGTGGCGGTACACGGGCAGGCACGGTGGTCCCGAGCCCGAGTATGCCATGCGCCGCGACTGGCTGAACAATGAGAGCCCCGCTGCTTTGCTTGATATGGGCTTTGAAGGCGAGCAGCCACTGGTGGCGGCATGGCGTCCTTATCGAATGATCGAACCCAAACCCTACGAGGAGTTCCCGAAGCACTGGATCTGCCGCGAAATGTCGCGGGTCGAAAAGGCTGCCGGTCTGGGTCTCGACGGCTCGGATGCATTGCGATTCATCGTGGGGTATCCGGCGAGAGGATCGGCCACGCTGGGCATCATGCAACCGATTGTTTATCCGGCGTCCCAGCGGGTTGGCAAGATTCGTGTCCACTATCGCACCGATGGCGCGACGAGCAGGCGCGGCAAGGTCGATCTGCGGCTTCTTGCGCGGGCGGTCAGCCTTTCGGGTGAATATATTGATCGCGCCGAGACCAGCGCGACCGTCAAGCATGATCCCGATCGTTGGGAGACATTGGAACTCAACGTCGAAGGAACGTGGAAACGAAAGCACACACGCATTGATCTGATCGAGTTCCTCGAGGTTTCGATCGAATTCGTTGGCGGTCCTCGCGCGGTGTACAACTGTTTGACAGACAATGTCGAACTGGAGTGAGTGCAACGGAGGGGATGTCCCAACTTGCTCCGGCCACAACTCTCTTGACGCAACGTGGGCCGTAATCCAATACTACCTCTGAATAGTGAGACAGAAGGTACGGAGGAAGACCTGATCTGGAGCGGCTCACGGTCGACAGGAGGCCACAGGCACAGTGAGGGACTTCGGGCTGCAGCGATTGAGAGAGGTCAACTGGCGGATCGCGCTTCCGATCATCATCGCATTGGGCGCGGTCATCTATCTTGTTTATTACGCGGTCACAGCAAGCCCCGGCCGTGAGATCCAGCAAACCCTGTCGGTCACTTTGCAACGGTTCGGCAAATGTCTTCTCAAACGCGACACGGACAAGCTCCTGCGCTACTGCTCGCGCCCGGCAGTCAAGCAGTGCGCTGACCTGCTGGCCGAGATCGCCGCTCGCGAACGCCGCGATCCCACGTTTCGCTTTGCTCGCTTTGCGATACTCCCGATTCAGGGAGGACCTACCACGCAATCCACCTCGATCGACCTGCGCGACGAGTGGGGACAGGCTTTCCTGATTCTGGAATGTCGGGTCGTGCGATTTCCCGACAACAGCTGGAGGATCGTCGAAGTAAAATGGCATTCCGCGATGCAATTGTGAACGTGGGCGCAGACAAGGATAGAGCCAAACGGCTGGCCGTTCGTCCGCCGCGCGGGCGGCCGGTTTTTTCGCTCGCGGTGCTGTTGGCAGCGTTCACGCTGGCCCCACCAACGGGCGTAAACGCAGCAGCAAAAGGGCGAGATTCGAGTCGCGCCGAAGAGCGAACCTGCTTCCAGGCTGCTTCGCCCTATCGCCCCGAGATCGACATCCAGGCCGATGTAGCCATCGTTTACGGCCACGGCCGCTCGCTCGCCGAACGCGCCGAGCAATGGCGAAGGCGCGACTATGTCATCCACTTCATGACCGGTGTCGCGTGGGGCGGCTATCAGGACTACTTTTCCGGCAAGTGGGACGGCGGCGACCATTGGGCCGAGGTCCAGACCCGCCGTGACGGCTCGCGAATGCGTCACGGAGGCAGCCGCGACGTTTTCTACAACGTCCCGACACCCGGCTACACGGAATACCTCAAGTCGGCTGTCAAGCAGGCGATAGACGCCGGCGCGACCGCCATCCATCTCGAGGAGCCTGAATTCTGGGTCGCTGCCGGATACAGCGATGCCTTCAAGGCAGCCTCACAGGCCGAATACGGTGAGCCCTGGCAGCCGCCGCACAGCTCGGTCGAGGCGCGCTATCGAAGTGGGCGGCTCAAGCAGAAGCTCTACACCGACTGCCTGGCCGAGCTGTTCCGCTACGCCAAAGCGTACAGCCGCGAGCGCAGCCGCGCCGTCCGCTGTTTCGTTCCGACCCACTCGCTGATCAACTATGCCCATTGGGGCATTGTCAGCCCCGAAGGCAACCTGATGGCCATCCCCGAGGCGGATGGCTACATTGCCCAGGTCTGGACCGGGACGGCTCGGACACCCAACATCTATAGTGGCCGCCCGTGCGAACGGACTTTCGAGACCGCTTTCCTCGAATATGGCCAGATGGTCAACATGGTCCGTCCGACGGGACGGCGATGCTATCTTCTGGCCGACCCTGTCGAGGACAACCCGAGCAGACACTGGGGGGACTATCGCAGGAATTGGGAGGCCACTGTTGTCGGTTCGCTTTTCCAGCCCGAAGGCCACCACTTCGAAGTGATGCCCTGGCCGAACAGGGTTTTCCGCGGGCGCTATCGCGCCAACGGCAGCAAAGAGGCGGAACGAATCCGAATTCCACCCGACTATGCGACCGAGGTCCTGATCGTCACACAAGCACTGCGCAACATGAAGCAATCGCGTGTGCGATGGGATTGCGGCACGCAGGGCGTAGGTGTTCTCGTTTCCGACTCGATCATGTTTCAGCGCGGCCGCCCTGCGCCGGGCGATCAACATCTTTCGTCGTTTTTCGGTCTGGCACTGCCGCTGCTCAAGCACGGCGTGCCGGTCGAGACCATCTCGCTCGAAAATGTCACTTGGCGCCGTGCGTTGCGTCCCTATCAGGTGCTGCTTCTGACCTACGAAAACCAGAAGCCTCTTCGGCACGAGTATCACGATTCGCTGGTGAAGTGGATGCGCCGGGGTGGATGCTTGCTCTACTTCGATGGCGGCGAAGACCCGTTCGACCGTGTGCGCGAATGGTGGAACGATCAGGGTCGGACGACCGCCACGGCGGTTCAGGCCTTGCTGCGCGCCGCCGGCCTGGGTGACGAACTGCGCGAGGGGTTCCATCGGGTTGGCCGGGGTTGGCTGGGGTATTTCCATCACTCGCCGCGCCAGCTGGCCGAGACGGAAGCGGGAGGCGATTTTGTGCGCGGCATGGTCCACCGCGTTCTCGAGCAACAAGGGCGCGCCGACGCGTGGAAAACGCAGAACTACCTCAGTCTGCAACGCGGCCCATATCTGATCACGGCGGTTCTCGACGAGTCCACAACTGACGTACCGCTGCGGCTGACTGGACAGTTCGTTGACTTGTTCGATCCCGACTTGCCCGTCGTGGGCGAGAAAGTGCTGAAGCCCGGCGACCGTTCGTTGTTGTATGATCTGAAGAGGCGGAGAGGTCGCCGACCCCAACTGATTGCGGCGGCGGCTCGTGCCTACGATGAGCATGCCGATCGGCACGGTTGGTCGGCCGTGTTTCGCGGACCGGCCGACACCAGCGCGGTTGCCCGTCTGTGGTTGCCGCACCCACCCGTCCGGGTCGAACTGACGACCTCGGCCGACGAGGAGCCGGGGCAGTCGGATTCGCAGTGGGACGAAGCCTCGCAGACGCTTTGGCTGCGATTCGCCAACTCACCCGGCGGTGTCCGCGTCACGGTCACGCTGAAGTAGCAGTAAGTCATTGACCAAGGCGGAATAATTAGGTTTGGTCGCCGATAGGAGTGCGATAGAGAAACAGTCCGAGGAACAGATGATGTAAGGAGGAGCAGGCAATAGTGGCTGCGGAGTATCGTCAAGAGGTCTTGAATGTGGTCTTGGCGCAGTTGCTGGAGGAACGCGGACTGATTTCATCTCCCGAGAGTATCATCAAGCTGGCCACTGTGGGCCAGCGGCGAGTGCCCGATGTTATCGTTAGCTTTCAGGGCTTACGAACGGCCATCGAAGGAGAAGTATCGGACCAGCCCCACGCCCAGACCCGCGCTCTCCAATCAGCGCGCAAACGTGTCGAAGAGGGCATCGCTCACATTGGAGTGGCAGTGGTTTACCCAGAGGTGCTGCGCAAGCCGACCTTTGCCCGGCTAAAGTCCGAGCTCGGCGCTAGCGCATTGGAGATAGCCATCGTTACGGAATCACATGAAACAGGGTTCGCCAGCGGCAGTATTGACTATTTGGAAAATGCCCTTCGCTCGGCTTTTGACCGGTTGGTGCAAGAAGACGTCGTTGCGCACGCGGTTGCGGCGCTCGACGCCGGAATAGAGCGATTCGCAAGCACTATTGTGGCCAAGGACGGGATTATGGGGAAGCTCGCAGAAACACTGGGCATTGGCGAGCCCGTGGAAGAAGATTTGTCCGTGGAGGGGGAATGAGGGTGAGCGGCGATCTTTCGGCCCGGCAAAGGAACACCATAAGCCGGATCAGCGGGTTGGTCCTCCTCAACGCGATGATCTTTCAGGACATACTCGCCCAGGACGACAAGCGTGTTCTTTCCCTGCAGGAAATCATAGTCAAAGACAACCTCCAACATCAGTTCTGCACCCATTGGCAGTTCATCCTCGAGCGAATCAACTATTACCCGATTTTCCACCTGGCTCGGGAAATCGTCTTGGACCTCACGGCAAGCCGCTACATCATGCTCGCGTTAAGGGAGCTCGCGCAAACTGCCCAACAGGTCGTCGCCATGCGCGCGGCACTGCGGCACGACCTAATGGGGCGTGTTTACCATCGTCTCCTGGCAGAGGCAAAGTACCTGGGAACCTACTACACAAGCATACCCTCTGCTACACTGCTCCTCAAACTCGCCCTGCGCCCGGACGCGTGGTCAACTCAATGGCATGACCTTGAGGACGTGCGTCAATTCCGCGTCGTTGATCTCGCTTGTGGAACGGGTACTCTGCTCATGGCCGCCGCCGACTCGGTGACGGACAACTACGTGGGTGCACGCGCAAACAAGGGCCAAGACATTGACCACAATAGGTTACAGAACGCTCTGGTAGAGGATGTTCTCTACGGCTATGACGTTCTTGCTTCAGCTCTACATCTGACAGCTTCGACACTCTCGCTGAGAGCGCCTCATATTGGCTTCACTCGCATGAGACTATTTACCCTTCCCTTGGGCGGTCCGGATCATCGCCTGGGGAGTATCGAGTATCTGAGACGCAATGCTGCGGAGATGCCACAGGACCTTTTCGGGGCCACAGAGGTATCGAGACGGGTGACGGCAGAATGCGAAGAAGAGATTCCTCTGGCCGCAGTTCCAGCGATTGACCTTTGTGTAATGAACCCCCCTTTCACGCGCAGTGTGGGCGGAAACTTGCTGTTTGGCTCAGTACCCAAACAACAGCGCCGACCCATGCAAGAGGAACTGAAGAAACTCGTCAGGAGACCCAACGTTCACGCGAGTATTACGGCCGGTCTGGGATCAGTCTTTGTTGCCACCGCACATGATTACATTAAACCTGGCGGCCGGATAGCTCTTGTCCTGCCAAAAGCACTGTTGTCCGGTGTGGCATGGGATAGAACCCGCCGGCTCTTCCGGCGCAGCTACCGAGTGGAGTACCTGATTGCCAGTCATGACCCACAGCGCTGGAACTTCTCCGAGAGCACGGACCTCAGCGAAGTGCTGCTTGTGGCCAATAAAGTCAACAACAAGGCCCCGCAGCCAAACACGAACGTGGTCGCGGTTAACCTCTGGCGTAATCCCTCTACCGCCTTCGACGCTCTCGCGATCGCTCATGCGCTGCGTGGCAACGAGGCGCCCGACATCGTGACTGGACAAGGTGCGCAGGAAATCTCGATTGGGCAGGAAAAGATCGCTGAAGCGGTGAGGATTCCCTGGAACGATTTGAGGTCACGATACAGCTGGCTGCTTCCTTGTGCTTTCGCGCAGTCCGACCTGATTCGTGCAGCCTATCATCTCGCCGAGGGTAATCTGTGGCTTCCTGGGTATGGGGAAGTTGGACAAGTGCCGCTTTGTCCTCTTGGCCACCTGGGCGATTTGGGACCTGACGTACGGGATATTCATGACGGGTTCAGGTCAAGCAAGAGCGCTACAGCATTTCCGGCGTTTTGGAGCCATGATGCTAAAGCCGTTTTTACTCTTGCCCAGAACCCTAACGCCCATCTTTCGCCTCTGCCCAGAGCAAAGAAGGGCCGTCCGTTGCGCAAGGCGCAGGATCTATGGCCGCGCTCAGGTCGCGTTCTCATTGCTGAACGGCTCTGGTTGAACACCCAGAGTCTCGTGGCCGTGCGCCTCACACAACCGGTGCTTTCCAATGTTTGGTGGCCTTTTTCCTTGAAGAAAAAGCGTTCGGCGGTTGCCCGCGAGAAAGCAATGGTCCTTTGGTTGAACTCGACGTTGGGGTTGCTCCTAATGCTTCTCCATAGAGAAGAAACACGAGGGGCGTGGGTCAAGTTCAAGAAGCCGGTTCTGGCTGCACTTCCTGTCCTTGACCTCGAAGCTTTGTCGCGCGATCAGCTCAAGGCACTCGCGTCCACGTATGATCGTCTCTCCACCGAGCCGCTGCAACCACTTCCAAACATGAACTCAGATGTTGTCCGCGCAGAGATCGATAGGCAGTTTGCGCGAGTGCTTGATCTTCCCGACTTTTCAATTCTGCGAGAGATGCTGGCGCGCGAGCCGATCGTGTGCTTGAGACCTCTTTGAGCATCGGGGTAAGGGCTCGACTATGCAGCCGCGAGGTTGTGGTTTTGTCCTTGGGTCTTGCCCGTGGGGAACAACGTCGGCCGGTCAATCCGGGAGCTCGGGGGTTGCCGACAGGTGGGAAATGGCGGATGCGGGGGCGGGCACGGCGGCTTCCCCTTCTTCCTCCTGCTCGGCGCGCCACAGCCGTCCCCAAGCCTCGACTGTGCTCTCGATGACTGAGTAGAGCGTCGGCACGATTACCAGTGTCAGGACGGTCGCCACCGTCAGGCCGAAAATCACGGCGATCGCCATTGGCCCCCACCATTGGGCGCTCTCGCTGGCGACAGCCCACCGCAGTTCGCGGAAATCGAAACTCAATCCAACAGCCAGCGGCGTCAGGCTCAGCACTGTCGTCACGGCCGTCAGCAGCACGGGCCGGAAGCGTGTCAGGCCGGCCTCGACAAGCGCGTCGGTCACCGACCGGCCCCTTGCCCGAAGCAATTGAACGTAGTCAATCAGGACAATGGCGTTGTTGACGACAACACCCGCCAGGCTGATCACGCCGAGGCCCGTCATGATGACCGAAAACGGCGTTTGCGTCAGGATCAGTCCCCACAGCACCCCGATCAGCGAAAGAAGAACGGAGGTCATGATGATCAGAGGCCGAAGGACCGAATTGAATTCGGTCACCAGGACCAGGGCGATGAGGAGCAAGGCGACAAGGAATGCTTTCGACAGAAACGCCTGCGCTTCGCTCTGCTCTTCGGCCTCGCCCGTGATCGTCCAGGTGTAGCCGGCCGGGAAATCGATTCCAGCCAGGATGGGGCGGATATCATTGCGCACGTCCTCGTTCGTGCGTCCCCGCCGCTGCACCACGTTCGCCATGACCGTGACCGTTCGCTTCTGATCAATCCGCCGGATCGTGCCAAGCCCACTGACAAGTCGGATGTCAGCGATCGACGTGAGGGGGATCTGGTTGCCGAGGAGGTCGGAGATCCTCAGGCGGCTCAGATCGGCGATCGACCGGCGCATCCGTTCGGGCAGGCGAACGATGATATCGTATTCATCCTCGCCTTCGCGGTAGACGCCGACCTTGGTGCCGCTCATGGCTGTGCGGACCATATAGGCGATTTCGGCCACGGTCAGATTAAACAACGCTGCGCGTTCCTTGTCGATGACGACCTTGATCTCGGGGCGGCCGACGATGTAGTCGTCGTGGAGGTCAACCACTCCCTCCACATTCTTGATTGCCTCCTTGATGCGCCCCGCCAAACCGGCCAACACTGTGTAGTCATCGCCGGAGATCTCGAGCTCGACCGGTTCGCCGCTGGGGGGACCGTGTTGCTCTTTTTCCACCTGGATCTCGGCGCCGACGAAACCCGACAGGCGCTTGCGGACCTTCTCGACGATCTGCGATGAGGGGGAGGTACGGTATTCCGCATCCACGAAATCCACGACGATGCGAGCGGCGTTCGATTCGCTGCCTCCGCTGCGAAACGGGCCGCCACCGGCGCCGTGAGACCCAACGTTGGTCGTGTAGTGTTCGATATCCCGATGGCCGTCGAAGACCTGCTCGGTTTTTTGGGCCATGCGGTCGGTTTCCTCGAGCCGGGTTCCCTCGGGTGCCGTCACGTCCACGTAGGCGCGGTTCGGCTCGGTTTCGGGGAAGAAAATCACACCTCGGCCGAACTTGCCATACGCCGCGATCGTCGCAAAGAGTGTCAGGAAGGCACCCGCCATCACAATAGCGCGGTGGCGAAGCGACCATGCCAGGATTAGGCGATAGGCGCGAAGCACACGGCTGGCGCGAAGACGCACTTCAAGGTCTACCGCCCCCGATCCTCGCCGCCTCATCAGCCTCGAGCAAAACGTCGGATTGACCACCAGCGCTACGAAAAGCGACGCCAGAAGGGCGATGATGACCGTCTTGGGCAAAAAGCCGAGAAACTTGCCGACTATGTCGGGCCAGAACAGAAGCGGCACAAATGCGACTACCGTCGTGGCCGTCGAAGCCGTCACGGGCCAGGCGACTTCTTTTGCGCCCTCTTGCGCCGCGCGAATCCGGCTCTTCCCCATCGCATAGTGGCGGTAGATGTTCTCGACGATGACGATGGCGTTGTCCACGAGCATGCCCAGGGCAAGGATCAAACTGAACAGGACGACCATGTTGAGCGTGATGTCAAACAGGTGCAAAACACCGAAAGTGATCAGCATCGAGAAGGGAATGGCCAGTGCAACGAAGAAGGCGCTGCGGCCACCCAGCACGATGAGAATTACTGCCAGGACCAGCACCAGAGCCGTCAGAATGTTGTTCTCCAGGTCGGCAACCAGGTGGCGGATGAATTTCGATTCGTCCGACGTGATCGCGACCTTGACCGTCGGGGGAAATGGGTGCGCGCGCACGAGGGCTTTCACCCGATCGGCGATCCGGAGGAGGTTTTCGCCCGAGCGTTTGACGACAACAACGGTCACGGCCTCCCTGCCGTCAATTCGGGCATAAGAGTCTTGTTCTTTGTAGCTGTCCTCGATCCGACAGACATCGGTCAGATAGATCGGCTTGCCATCCCTGGCCGCCATGACGATGTTGTTGATCTCGGCCGGGCTTTGAAATTCACCCGGCACCTTGAGCGTATACTTCGCCTCGCCGATCTTGAGGTTGCCGCCCGGCGTGTTCTGATTGTTCGCCATCAGTGAAGTGGCGACAACGTTTGCACTCAGGCCGTAGGCAACCAGGCGGTCCAGGTCGACCTCGACGTGGATTTCGCGCTCCAGTCCGCCGACCACCGCCGCGTCGAGTACACCCTCGACCGTTTCGATCTTCTCCTCCAGATCGTCTGCGATCGCCTTCAGCTTCACCAACCCCACGTCGCCCGAGATCGTCACGAACATGATCGGGAACTCGGTAATGTTGATCTCCTCGACAGCGGGATCGTCCTCGAGGTCTGAGGGGAGGTCGTTTTTCGCCAGGTCCACCTTGTCCTTCACGCGCTGAAGTGCCTGATCAATGTCCTCATCAATGTCGAACTCGATAACGATGACCGACATCCCCTCGGCCGAGGTCGAATGCATCTCCTTGACACTGCTCAGGCCCTTGATCTTGCGCTCGATGGGCCGAGTGATCAGCGACTCGATGTCGCTCGGCGCTACCCCTTCGTAGTTGGTTGTGACCGTGACGTAGGGGATCTGGATGTCGGGTGCGGCCTCGCGCGGGAGAACGGTGTAAGCGTAGAGCCCCATCACCACGAACAGAATGATGAGAACGAAAACAGTCGTGCCATGGCGGATCGAGAGGTCGGTCAGCTTCATGGTTGAACAACCTCCTCCACCTCGACCTCTTCATCATTGACGAGGTCGCGCTGTCCGACCACGATGAGCCGATCGCCTTCGGCCAAGCCACTTACAATCTGGATTGTGGTTCCCTCGATGATTCCGAGGCCGACCTCGCGCCGCACAACTCGGCCGCCTTGCTCGACGAAAACCACTTTTCTGTCGCCACGGTCCACGACGGCGTAGAGCGGTGCCGTGAGGGCGCGTTCGAGACTCCGGCGGACAAGTCCGACCCGCACGATCATTCCGGGGCGAAGCCGCCCGTCGCGATTGTCTATCTCAATGTGCATGGGGTAAGTCCGAGTGAACAGGTCCGCCGTCAAGGCCACGTAATAGATCTTTCCCCAGACCATTTCCGGCAAATTGGCACTGGCGCCCGCCAGGCTGGTCTGCATGTCCTTCGCGCCGAGCCCGGCGATCTTTGCGAGATTGCCACGAAGAGTCTGGAGGTGGTTGACAATCTGCGCAAAATCCACCTCGCCGAGAAAAACCACTGCTTTCTGACCCTCGCGGAAGTGCCCAACATCCTTTTCCGGGACGTTTACCAGGATCTTCACGCGGTCGGTCTGAACGATCTTCGCCACAACCTGGCCGGTGTTTACATGCTCGCCCCGGTCCACGTTGATGCGGTCAACAATACCATCGATGGGCGAGCACAAGCTGGCATTGTTGAGGCTGACCTGGGCCACTTCCAGGTCTGCCTTGGCGACGTCGCGTTGGGCCAGGGCGTTGTCCAGCTCGGCGGGTTGCGCCACCTTGGCGCGAACCAGTTTCTCGATTCGCTCGTATTGTTTCTCGGTTTGCACAAGTTGCGCCTTCTCCTGGTTGACGCGAGCGACCAAGGAAGCGACATCCAGACGCATGATCGCGTCGCCAGACGACACACGGTCACCCTCCTCGGGGCCGATCCACTCGACCGTGCCGGCCGCTTTGGCGCTCAGATCGATGTCCTCCCACGCTTCGACCGTACCCGGTAGGAGCAGGTATTCGGTGATCGGCCGAGGTTGAACGACCGTTACCTTCACGCGTGTGCGCTTCTCGTCGGGTTTGACGACTGTCTCCGCTGCCTGGGCGCCATTGCCTTCTGTGGCGTTTTGACTGTTCTTCTCTGCAACCAGCGCGATGGTCACCGTGCAGACGGCAATTGCCCCTAGCAGGAGCAAGAACCTCACTGCTTTTCTCATTGCGGACCTCCGTGTCCCTCAGCGCCCGGGCGCGCCATGCCGCCCAGTGTCAGATCAACAATTCGTTCGGCCAGCCCGTCCACTGTGACATCGTCCGGGCTGTAGAGCATACCCATGATGTATAGATTGACGACTCCGATGAAGTTGAACGCCATCAGCATCGGGTTGCCAGCGCGAAGTTCGTTCGACGCGATACCATCGGCGATCACTTCGCCGATCTTCTCGAAATTGCGCATGTAGTAGGCGTTGAAATCGAAGTCGATGACGTTGCGCTCGCTCGAAAAATAGACGCTGTATGCCAGGCGACACTGCTCGGCGTTTCTCCTGGCGAATTCGAAATGCACCTCGCAGATGCGAAGCAGCCGTTCACGGATCGTGCCGGGCTGCGCGACCTCTTGTTCCAGCTGCCCGCGGAAGTCTTCGAGCAAATCGATGATAATCCTTTTGAACAGCTGCTCTTTGCTTGGAAAATAGTAGTAGAGAGTCGGCTTCGTCACGCCGGCCGCTTCGACAATCTCGCGAACGGAGACTCCGTTGTAGCCCTTGGCTGAAAACAGACGGGTCGCCTCATGCAGAATCTTCCGGCGGACGACGGCAGTATCGCCGGCACCTTCGGGAGTGCCGGCCAGATTCGCCGCGTTGTTCGCGGCGGAAACCTCAGATTGCTGATTTGTGTGAGTTTGCTCTGCCATTTTTGCGAGATCCTCCTTGCAGGAGGTATCGTCTACCGAACGGTAAGTATGTCCACCGCTCCTTGGCTTGGCAAGCTCTTTTTTGCCTTTTTGCGTGATTTTTGCCATAATGGGTTCTTTTTGCGCTGCAGTCTCCAACTGATAGGCACCAGACCGTTGCCTTCCTACCGGTAGGTAAGCAAGGTTCGTACCATCGCACTGGCAAGGTTTTTGACCACAGTTCCCTGATGACTGGACCGCTTTTCCGCCCCAGCGGTTAGGTCCGTTTGTGGGCGGCATGGGAATTGACCGGTTGCCGTTGGTCGTGTTTCCCTCGGTCGTGGCGCAACTGACGAGGCCACCGGTCCGCGGCGAAAGCTCTAGCGTCGCGCCGGGTAACGGCTCGGCGAGCCAGGCACGTAACAGGCCGGCCAAGATTTCCTACCCGAGGATTACCATGGCACTTCCGACGCCTATGACGCGTGAGATCGCAGGCCCGACACGCTGGGTCTGGCCGGGCTATCTCACACCGGCACCTACCGCTTACCACATTCTCTACAGCGGCGCGCTGTCGAGCCCGGGTATCCGCAATCTCTACGATCTATACCAGGAGATGGAGGACAAGGACGGCCACCTCTACTCGGTTCTTCAAACGCGCAAGAACGGCGCCCTGAGCCGAGACCGCAAGGTGGTTGCCGCGTCCGATAGTGGGCGCGATCGCGAGGTGGCCGACTTCGTCGCACGCGCGCTCGAGCGCATTCCCCAGTTCGATCAGGCGCTGAAGAACGCTCTCGACGCGCTTGGGAAAGGTTTCTCGGTCACCGAGATCATTTGGTCGGTCGCAGGCAATCAGATCGGTATCGCTGCCTTGAAGAGCCGCTTTCAGGGACGATTCGTTTTCGATCTCGACGGCCGCTTGCGTCTCCTGGACGAGTCCGAAGTCCTGCCACTAACACCGGGATGGGCAAACTGGCCGATGTCAGCCGTCGCGAGCGATCGGGCACCGTCGCCGCCCGGCCGCACGTTGCCGGAAGAGAAGTTCATCATTTTGACCTTCGACGGCCGTCACGACAATCCCCACGGAAACGGTCTTTGCCAGAAAGCCTACTGGTATTACTGGTTCAAGAAAAACAACCTGAAGTTCTGGGTGATCTTCAACGAGAAGTTTGGCTCGCCGACTGTCGTGGGCAAGTACCGCACGGGGGCTTCGGACGAAGAGCGCGACCGCTTGCTGGGGGTCATCGACAGTCTCCAAAGCGACACCGGTGTCGTCGTTCCCGAGTCCATGGTCATCGAGTTGCTCGAGGCGCGGCGATCGGGCAATATCAATACGTATCGCGACCTGGCCGACTGGTGTAACGACGAGATTTCGAAGATTGTCCTGGGAGGCACGCTGACAACGAGCGAGGGCCGTCGATCGGGCAGCTACGCCCTTGGCAAAATCCACGAGGCCGTGCGAAACGAGTATGTCGGCGCCGACGGCCGCGCGCTCATGGAAGTTGTCAATACGCAGCTGGTGGCGCGGCTGGTGGAATACAACTTCGGCCGTGGCGTTGTCCCGCCGCGGTGGACGATCGACCTCGCCGACGACGCAGACCTCGAACGCGAGGCACGCCTTGACGGCCAACTGGTCGGCCTTGGTGTTCCTTTGCCGCTGGGGTACTTTTACGAGAAATACAAACGGCCTGCCCCACGCGCCGACGAGCGCAGCCTGCGCTATGACGACAACAATCTCTACCAGTACCACCTCGAGTTCGGTGTTCTGACGATCAACGAGATTCGCCGTTCGCTTGGTTTGGAGCGCGTGCCTTGGGGCGACCAAAGACCCCAACCCGCATCGCGGCGGCGCACCGGGCGTCCTCGGCGTTCCGCCTCTCACGAAAGCCCCGCTGAGCGGGCGGGCTACCCGGACGAAGAGCAATTGGTTGAGAAGTAGGCGGGTGCTCGCGCGCAGTGTCCAGAGCCAGGATGCCCCTTCCGCTGCGATCACAGGTGAACCACGTGGATTGTCCTACCGCCGCGTTCGAAAATGACAGCGGCCCGTTTGCCCACCTTATTGCACACCCAATTGGCGCGTGTCCCCCGCGCCCGCCCCTCGCCTCGTGTTGACCCGGCACTCTTTAGAACCCCTAAAAGAATGAACCAAAGATTGCTCAGATTTCCGCAGATTCGTTGGTCTCGGGTGTGCTCCACGGTCCGCAAGGAAAAGGGTGATTGCCACAGCTGCGCCGAGCAGATTGATATTCGGTGATTTGGAAGATCTGTATTACAAGCCTGTGGAATCTTTCTTTTTTGCGACGATTTCGTTCCGAGGAGCCTGATAAGTCACGTAAATGCAACCCCTCAACACGGATTGAATCCGTGTCATCGGCGAAATTCGTGTTAAGGCGTTGAACCTACGTGACTTATCCTACTGGTCCGAATATGATCGTCGCAAAAAAACAAGATCCTACACCCTTGTAGTACAGATGACACGGATTATGCACGTACGGGTCGAATTCGATCGGTGAAATCCGAGTCATCTGTGATTGCGTTTTTGATTCTTGATTGTCCGTTGTTAATTTCTCGTTTCTCATTTGGCTGCGGCCAACCCGCCGTACGGCGGGCGCTACGCAATCTGCGGTTGCTCTCGTTCAGTCTCACAGTCAGAAGAGGTCGTCATTTATTTAGAGCCTCTTAGTTTCGCTTTCGCCGTTCACTCAGGCCAATGGCGCTTCGAGGACCGCTTTGCTTGCAA
>Ga0111193_1002_pt1 | contig 26291 bp, 30 predicted proteins | sample DeeMarSWOR324_28_FD_80361 | JGI IMG/M metagenome (GOLD analysis project Ga0111193, IMG submission 80361) | candidate division BRC1 bacterium SM23_51 | reverse complement strand
GTCTTGCCACTCGACGCGCACTGGGAATGAAGTGCGCAGCTCTGTGACGATTTCGGACGCAATAGCAGCCAACGATTCGCCCGGTTTGATGGTAAAGCGCTGGTATCCAAGCGGTATTACGTCCCCACACTCTCCGCGGAGCACAGCGCGGCCTACGCGCCATGTGCTAGACTTGTCGGGTTTGGTTTTCCACATTGTAGTATCGCTCCGTGTTGTCGAGGCGCCGGCGCATCGGGAGGAGTCGGCTACCGATGCGCCGGCGCGGGTCAATAACGATTTCCGTCTGAATCCGTGCGGAATTCGACACAGTCCGTACACGCAGTCTCGCCACCGTCTAAGCACAGCCAACCTGAGCCATAAAAGCGCTTGTCACACTCGTCGCAATCGTCTGAGAAGCGCGGGCAATCGTCGGGATCACACTCGTTACCCTCACACTCGCAGTCGCGCGCGAACGGGTCGATGTCGTAGGGCGTCCAGTGCGCGTCGCAAGATACAAAGCGGCCATCGGGACCCCGTGTTGTGCGTTCGATGTTGTCTTTGTCGAGAACGATCATTGCAAACACCTCCGTTTGTTGGTTGCGCGGCGCGTAGACCGCGCGGTTACGGACAATAGTACACGCGCCGACACTGGACGGAGCAAAACACGTGCTCGTCAAAGTGTGGTTGCGTGAGTAGGCCGTCCGAGTGCGCGCCATACTGGAACAGACGATTGAAACCGTTGACGTTGACCTTGCCGGGCTGGCCGCACCACGCACATGTGGTGTTGCGGTCTGGACCGTAGTGGACTGTACGCCTAAGCAGGTCTACGCGCGCGAATGAGTCGCGCCCTATTTGTGCTGTTTTGCCTACGATAATTGGTGTTGGGATCATCATTGGCGTGCGTCTCCGATTCGGCGAGCACACAAGTGTACGATACGAACGCGAGCAAGTCAACGCACGCCAACATCGAACTTGCCGAATGCGGCGCCGCTTGGCTCATCGTGGTCCAGGATCGCGCGCGGCAGGAATCCACCGTTGCAGATCCAACATCCCAGGTCAGCGATAGCTTCGGTGGCGCCGTCTTCATCGTTACGCTCACAAGCGAGCAAAAACGCGATTAGTGTTGCGTTCGGGTCCACGTGCAAAACCTCCGATTCGGCGAGCACACTGAGTGTAGGATACAAATGCGGGAAGGTCAAGGGGTGTGCGGAAATGGTACATGGTGGGGCCGATAAGGGCGTGGCGTGTCAAGGTCGACACACCATTGCAAAATGCAACACCCTCGCAATCTGCAACGTCGCGCGTGCGAGCGCATGCCTTGCCCACCACCCAGGTACGCGCGGCCACATGCTAATTCTGGACGCGTTAGCACGAAGTTAGTAGTTAGCGGATGGCCAGCCGGCGCGTGTCCGAGAGTACATGTGATCGCGGGCGGGGAATGGACGCCCGATAACACGCGCGGCCGGTAAAATCGCGTGCGTAAGCGTGTGCGCGTGGGTATTAGCGGACCCCGATGAACCCCCAGAGCGATGAGTGGGAGAGACGATTAGACCCCTCGCCGGGCTACGAAAATGTGGGGCACAGCGCTGGGGGAATCGCAGTTTGCCGCCCTCTTTGTCCCGCGCCCGGTACACGCGCTTCCCCGGCCCGCGTTTTCTTGGACCCACATTCCATTGTCGCCCGCGTTTTTCGCGTTTTCACTTTACCACGTGCCACTGACGCAATTCCAGCCGCGCTTTTATCTGAGCCCGCAGAAAATCCGCCCCCACGCTTGATCCGCTCGCGCTCAGGGGCTATCATCCAGCAGAGAGGAGGAACCGCAAATTGAGACATTGGAAACGAGGATTAGTTTGGACCGGCACGCTGGACGAGCTATTGAGCAACGACGCCAATGAGTTGGCCAAGGGCCTTGGCAAGCTCACCCGCCCTGACCTACCCAAGCCAAAAACGTATCCATACGAGTGGGTGATCGTTGGGGTGGACCGCGAGCGCAGAGTTATCACCATCAACGCGGAACCTGCCGCCGGTGCCCGCGCTCGGTTGTCCGCCGTCGAGCCCGGCGACGCGCTACACGGCGCTCCTGCGGACAGTGACACTGGAAAAATAGGCGCGTGAAAACGACAGTCTATATTTATACAGTACCTTATACCCCACAATATGCCGTTTTGCGCAGTAGGTTTTCGTAGCTACACTTGAAAAGGGGGTTTTTGGCATGGAAAACGCGGGTCAGGATCGAACAGGCAAGTGCCCAACGTGCGGTCGTCGGTTCAACAAACCCAAGGCGCAATCGTGGAAGCCCGGCGTCGGAGCCGTACGCAAGCGCGACCGCGTCGGCTTTACCGCTGCCGACGTGCGCATGGCCCTGTACCAGTGCAAGTATGCCCAGTGGAAGCAGCAAGAGGGCCGCTGCGGGCTGTGCAACGAGCCTATGGACCCCAAACACGCCATTTGGATCTGCGCCAGGTGGTTGGATGGCACCGGACTCGCCAAATGGGCCATTGGACACGAGTTGGTCTTCAACGAGGCCACAGACGAGTTCGACGCGGTGCCGCGCTCGCCGGCTGAGGTCCTTGAAGAGTACAACGAGGGTCTCAATGGACACTACTTGTGGCACAAGCGGTGCCGTTCCAAGTTCAGTCGGATGGGCGCCGGCATCCCCATTCGCGGCCCCGCCCATGTCCGCGAATACAACAAGTTTGTTGCGCAGGGAGTCCCTTCTCACGAGGCAGTTCTGCGTGCCGACGACCTCCTACGCACCCAATCCCGCGCGCGCATGGAGAAAGCCCGCTCCCACAAGGAATCCAAACGCCGATTATGGTCGCACGCGGACAAAGACAAGCCCAACGCGCGCCAAAGAAACGCACCAGCCACCCCGGAATGATTATTGACGCCTTGACCACGGGCGCATCCACGGCTATAATATGAAGGTAGGAGGGGGTACAAGCGTGGCGAAGAAAGGAGGAACGCGGGAGAATTGCGACTTTCGCGAGAACATGGTCAAGGTCGCCGCGTTGGCTGTAGCTGCCATTGAGGCGCATGACAAGGGGTGGTGTTAGGATGAAGAAACTTGCGTGTCTGTTTCTGGTGTGTGCTGCGATGGCATGTAGCGGCTGCAAGCTGGTCGACTTCGTGGACCGCGCCGCCGTGCAGCGCTGGCTGACGACCGTGGTCAACGACAACGGCCTCTGCCAATACGTGTGCAGCATGTGCGATTCGGAGTAGTCGTCTGTATTCTGGTGGGAGGAAAGAAATGGGAACTTTCTGTGACGCCAATCCAGGCGACATTGTGTGGGGTATACCGGATGGTCCACATCCACCAATCGCCTACTTCCTCACACTTGGCGAAAAGAAAATGGTGAAAGCAGTGGATAAGGGCGGCACGCAGCGAGATTTCAACCCAGAGCGCTTCTGTCGTTCGGAAGCGGAGGCTCGGAATCGCGCCATCTGTGACGTATGGGATCGACTGAGTACGTACCTGCACTCTGTATTCGATGAGATAGCTGCTCACCAATCCGGCAAGTATCCGGGCTACGAGAAGAAGGAAGAGGAAGAGAAAGAGACGCTGTAAGATGCCATTTGGCATGAGCATGAATACGGGCGCAGGAACGGAAACGGAGGATGGCATGTTCGGCATGGGCAGCATGGTTGGCGGTGCAGTGGGTCTGGGCACGGGCATCCTGTCCGACGTGGAGCGCCGGAAGCAGCGCAAGAAGGAAGAGGCCGCATCGCGTCCCCAGCGCAGGCGGCTCACGAGTATGCTCGACACGCTCAACCGGTACAAACAGCAACAGCTTGCTGCCCGCACGAGTAGCGCCGCTGCTGGGTTCGATTTTGCGAATCAGTTGAGGTTCTAACATGCCGCGTATTCCACCAGGTACAGAGACGTTTCCGGCGCGCGAGCCGGATCGCGATTTCGACTTCGAGTATGCGCGCCCGTCCAAGCGTTCGCGCGAGCGTGCCATGCTCGGTGCGCAAAAGCCGAAGACGAAACCGAAGCGGAAATCCAAGGCGAGGCGCGGCACCATTTCCCCACTGGGTGTGACGGGAAAGCCGTCTGGCCAGGCACCTCGCGGTCGCACTCGCGCGCGGCAGGAGGTTCCCGGCCCGACGCCGCCCGAGGTAACGATGGACCTGACCAAGCTCGGTCCGTCCCGGTCCCCCGAAGTTGAGCGCAGCCAGGCCATTTCCGCTGCGCTGCTCAAGGGCGCCGCATTCGTGCAGCCGTCCAGCATTTCGGGCGCGCTCCAAGGACTGCTGTCCGGTGCTGGCCTCGGCCTGGAGATCGACGCGGCCATGCAGCAGTACCGTGATCGCAAGCGCTCCGCGTCTGAATCTGCTCGCGCTCGAAAACTTGCTGCTGGCCCAACACAGAGGCCCCCAATGCGGGCCAACTACGGACGTTCGCCGGATTACGAGTACGCAACGCAGGAGGCTTTATGATCCATCGACGTGGGAGAGACGTGGACGCCTTTATGGACTATCCCGAGTCTGGACCGTTCGTTCCGCTTGCGACGATGTTCAAGCTGGACAGGCCAGATGGCAACACTGTCGAATGCGTAGCGTGCAATGCAATGTACCCATTGGCAGACCTCCTATCCGGCGAGTTGGAAGAAATGCACTGTCCCAAGTGCCGCAACTACGCACCAACATACTGGCGCAGGTTCCGGCACCGCGCCGTGCCTAAGAAGTTGAACGGTTGAAAGGAACCGTAACATGACCAAGAACCAAATCGAAGCGCAGCGTCGCAAGGCGCAATCCGCGCTGGACAATAACAGCGTGACGACTCCGAGCGGCAAGCAGCGCCAGCTCACGCGGCGCGAGCGTGCGGCTTACCAGAACATTGTCAGGCGCACGGATAAGCTGCTCGGCCCCGCCCCCAAGCCTCGCGAGAGTGGCGTCGAGGGCCTTCGCGTGGCATGGCAACGCTTGAAAGACCTCGCCGAGCGTGTTCGTTCCGGTCGGGAGAAAATCGAAGATATCAAGGAAGGGCCAGGAGCACGCTAATGCCACCACTTGCCAAGGGTTCAAGCCAGGAAACGATTGACAAAAACAGCCAGGAAATGATGCACTCGGAAACTTTCGCGGAAGGAAAGTCGCGCAAGAAGAAGCTGCAAATGGCTCAAGCCGCGGCCTACCGCGCTGCTGGCAGGAGCCGCAGGGAGCGCAAGCGCCGCAACTTGGCAAAGGATGCGATCCGCGGTGACCACAGTTGAGCTACTTGAACGGTATTCCAGCTCCTTGACCACGTTGGTCGAGGCCAAACCGCAAATTCACGAATCGAGGGAGGAAGACAATGGAGAGCTTGGAGAGCCAGTTGGCGCCGGGAAGCCAATTTCCTGGCACTGCCGAGACATTCGCGACACCCGTGGGTTCGGACGAACCTGTCCGTCTAAAAGTGGGCCATCCCGACAAGAGACACCTCCAACTATCCAGGGAGGAGTTCCGAGCGCTATCGGCACGCCAGAAGGAGCTCGAAGCGCAGGCAAGCGCAGACCAGACTCCAAAATTGAAGCGCGGGCGCCCGAAGGGATCAAGGAACAGTCCAAGGGTCGCGCCAGGCGCCGCGAAGCAAAACCCGCCCATTGGACGACCCTATCCGGCTCCCTCTCCGACGCCGGACCCAGCGCCGCCGATCCCGATTCCAACTGACGCCATGCTCGAACAGCGCATGGCCCGCCTGGAGCGCGGCATGGACAAAATCGTTGCAGCCTTGGCTCAGCGTGATGCAGCCCAAGATTCTTGTAGTATGTGTCCACAGCCGCCAATTCAGACCGGTACACCACACTATCCCGAGGCGTACGATTCGTATGAAGAGGAAGACGAACCCATTGAGCAAGAGGAGCCGAACGACGACGACGACGACGAGGAGGTAGAAGGCGAGTCGCAAGATGCTCCTCCCTTGCGCGTGGTGGCCAAGCGGGTAGATGATTCGGGTCCGGGCTCGGGGGCGGGCGATCCTGTTTTCGAGCGCGGCCTGCACGACTTGCAGCGGATGATCGTGAAGCGCAATCCGAAGAAGCTATTTCGCCAGTATTGGTGCCATCTAACGCGCGCGGCGCAGTACAACGAGTGGCCCCCTGAGCGGCGGGAAGCCTTCAACCAGATATTCGATTCCTTTGTAGCGCACCCAGAGTTCATCTACCACATGTCCAAGTTCCTGCGCGGATCTCGCAATGGCCAGTGCATTGGCAACGAGCAGATCGCGCGCGTATGTGGCATGATGGCCGGCTTCCTGACCGTTTACAAACTCGCCACCACAGGACAATGATGTGCCGGTTGTATTCCCACGAGAAGGCAACGAGCATTGGCCGCTGCCACCGGACTATGACGACCTGACCACAGAGGGGCGGCGTTTGGCAAGAGTCAACGCCGTCTCTCTCAATGGCACACCCGAGCTGGAGGTGGCTTCGTGGCGTTTCTTTCGCGAACACTATCTGCGCCCGTGGGAGGTCGGCTGGTTCGGCAACTCCTACGTCGAGTCCCCGCCGGCGCACGACCAGTGGATTCGCGACTGGTACACCCACGATCGCCTCATCCACATTGCCCCGCGTGGCGGCTGCAAGACCACCATTCTACTGGAGGACATACTTCGCAACCTGGTGCGTTTCCGGTTTTGGGAATGCACCGCGTTCTTCGCCACGCGCGAATTCTGCACAGCCCGCCTTGGTCGCGTAGCCACCCAACTGGAGGACAATTCGCGGATCATTGACGACTTCGGTCGCCAGCGCCCAAAGCGCGGTCGGGGCACCTGGAACCGCGGGTCTGTCCTCGAAACCACGTCGCGCTGCCGGCTGGAGGGCAAGCCATTCATGGGCGCCACCCTCGGCACGCGCCCCTCCGGCCTGGTCGTTCTGGACGACGTGGAGCGGTCCAAGGAGCAAGTGCTCAATCCCGGCGACATCCGCCAGGGTTTCCACGACTTTTTCTTCAACGGCCTCTTGCCGATGGCCCGGATGCCCGGCTCCATCACCCCCATGCGCGTGGTAGGCACTCTGTATTCGCGCCAAATGTTCATCTACGCGCTGCACAAGTCCAAGGACCCCAAGATCGCAGAATTCTTCCACCGCACATTGATGACCGTCTACGACATGTCCACGGACGTGTTTATGAACGAGGAGTGGATCGAGAACGAGCGACGCCAACTGGGCGAGGCCGCCTTCTCTGCCCAGTGCCTAAACGCACCTGTTACTGACGCCGAAGCGCTCCTCAAGATTCACCCCGAGTTGACAACCTACCACCTGGAGAATCGCGATCAGGTCTATGTGTCCTCGCCTTTGCAATCAGTCCCCACCAAGTTGGTCACACACCAAGTCGCGCGCTTGGATCAGGTGCGGGACGAAAACGACCCGGACACTCTGCACATCGTTCCCGTGACGCGCAAACTCGTACGCCCATTTGGCCCCGCAGTACAGGGCATGTACCGCATGTTGACTGCCGATTACGCGCCCACGATCACCGAGCTGTCCGACTTTTCCGCGTGCCAGGTGTTCGGCCTCGAATCTACCGATGCGCACCCCAACACGTTGTTCTCCCTGGACGCGTGGATGGGCAAGATAGAAAGGCCCACGCTCGTCAAAATCCTCATCGACATGGCGCTCAAGTGGCAAGTCCACGTCATCGGCATCGAGGAATACGGATTGCAGAAAGAAACGTTCGAGCGGTTCTACCAGGACATACTTCCTCAGTTGCAGTCGCGCGTATCCGAGGGCGAAGCGTCGATGGTCCCCGCCATCGTACCAATCAGGTTCCCCACGACGTTTACCAAGGCGGAAAAGATCAAGGGTATCGCGTGGCGCTTCGAGCAGCACCGCGTGAAAATTCCTGTGGACCGCAACGACGAGGTTGCCTACAAAGCGCTTTGGGACCAGATCAAGTTGTTCACGAGTGACATGGGCCTCTTGGAGCACGACGACATCCTCGACACCCTTGCCATGACGCAGGGTATTGCGAAAGGTGCGCCCCCGATCGCGGTCTCGGTGGCACCCGATCAACTCGACTGCGTTCAACAGTTGAAGGAAGGCAAGCTCCATGACGACCTCGGTTTCGACAACTTCGAGCACGCGGTCGCAACTGGGCGCCTGACGGACGAGGTTGCTGAAACCTACTTCCGCGCCCTAGAGGAGCAGCGCCAGCGCGAGGACCTGTCTTGCGGCGATTACGACATAATCGGCTACGTCTGAACAAATTGCAGCCTCGCTTTGCAGTGGAAATCCCGCCGCGCGGGGCCTATAATCAGACAGGACCGAGTTTCCCGCCACAGCGCGGGGGGAGGACAAGAATGAAGACTGTCGGATACAGGTACAACGGGGACGACGGTAAGTGCGTCCTGGTAATTGTAGAAGTGGACGTGCCGAACTTCAACAACGGTTTGCGGGATCGTCTGGATACCCCAGAAATACAGGGGGTTGTCGCCGATCTTGGCCGGCGCGTTCTTGAAATGACGGCGGCTGTAGCTAACGCTTAGGGAGGGCGGGTATGGCATTCTGGAATCGCGATCGGAATGAGCCGAAACCAGCACCGGCGAATGCGGTGGAGCGCCTTACGCGGGTTATCTTGGATTTGCGGCACGACGTGGAGAACCTGCGCCGGGAGGTGGACCAGTTGCACATTCGCGTGAACGGGCAACCTGTCCCCACCAATGGCCAGGGTCGCACTGGGGGCGGCGTGCAGGAGTGGCTACCCGTAGTGGACCGGCTCCAAGAGCTTTTGCTCGTGCAGATGGGCAACGCCGATTTGGCACAGGCTTTTGGTACGTATGCGCGGCAGCGGGAATTGCGGGAGTCCGAACAGCCCGAGACGACGTGGACTGAACCGAACGAATCCACCTACGAGGCGTACTAGACAATGTCCAGATACATGCTGCCCGACGATGAGGACCATCTAGCGGAATCGCTGGACATGGAACTCACTGCGGCTGAATCGGAAATGGGGCTGAACCTCACTTCGTGGCGCATAATTGATGGCTACCTGAGAGGTGCAAGGCGCTTTACCACGCTTGATCGGTACGCGGGTCGTGTGCAAACTGGCTACGAGCATCTGCGCGGGGACGTGCTCTTTCGGTATGAGGACATCGTGCGCAGGTATCTTGTGGAAGTTGGCCGGTGGCTGCGCTCGGACATATCGCCAAAAGTCGGGCGGCGCGGGGAGTCGCTCGGCGACATGCGCAACGCGGCCATCGCGAATGCGGTGCTGAACGCGCGCGTGGCCGGTATCAATCTGGACAGGCTCAAGACGGCACTCACCGTCCCGTTTGTGAAGTATGGAATTGTTGGCATAGCGCACTATGAAATGCCGGACCCGATGCACCCGGATCACGTTGAGGTGGTGCCGCCGCGACAGTTGAGATTTCTGCCTGCGTTCGCGGAAGGCTGCGAGTCCATACAGGGCATCGCTCGGAAACGGTGGATGCCCTATGAGTGGGTGCGCAACCATGTGCAGGCGCGGTGGAACATCAATTTGGATTCGCTGTATGATGTAGAATCCGATCTGTTGGGAATCCGCGTGGGATGGGGGAGCCAACCGCCTGGTCACTCGCTGCTCACCGAAACGATGGGCGGTGCGTATGGCCGCTACCTGCAAGACGCCAATGTGCTCACGCCGGCCAATCCGAGGCTCGGCGGTGGCCGCATAGACGTGGGAATACCACTTGACAGCGGCCGCGCCAATGAGCTACGGGACATTGACGTGCAGGGGCGATATTACGTGCCGATGGAGGAAATCTATCCGTACATGGATGATGCTACCTACACGGCGCGGTACATACTCAAGATCGGGCGCAAGATTGTCTACCAAGACGATTACGAGACAGTTGGTCGCAGGATCGTGTGTCCGCTGCAAGCTGCGCGGTACACCGACACCGGGGCTTCGTTCTCGCGGGGATTCGTTGCGCCGCTCATCCCCGCCAACGATCAGTTCGAGAAGGTCATTGCGTCCGTGGCGCGGAACTTGCGCGAGTTGGACCTGTTCGGTACGACGTATGTGTCGGGCAATATGCACATCGACGTGAAGTCACTCAACAAACCAGGTCCACGCCCGAAGTTTGAGAAGTACAACGTCGATCCGCTGGCGCCCAACGCACAGCCGTTCAGTATACAGCCGAAGAACCCCGGTCTGCTACCGGTGAACTTTGGTGTGTTCCTCAAACAGGTCACTGACAGCCTGGCGGGACAGGGACCGTTCTACGAGGGGCAAGCGGCTGGGCGCGACATCGGGGCGGCGGGACACGGGTTCCTGTTCAACACGGGCAACATCGGGTTGGGACTGCCATCCGCCAATTTGGCCGACAGCATGGCCGCGATTTATTCGCGTATGTTGCAGTCGGCGCGCGAGGAACTACGTGAAGGCGAAACGATCAAGCTGGCGACTATCGACGAGAACCTGGCCGGCGTCGTGTTCAATCCAGAGACGGGATCGCTTGAACTGGCACAGAATCCGATACCGCAGCCGTGGGAGGTCAAGGTGGATGTGAAGGACCGCGTGCCAGCCGATCCCGACGTGCGCAAGCGCGAGCTGGCCGAGCACCACGCGGCTGGGCTGCTGGGGTCCACGCCGGAAGAGGCGTACCTGAACTACTGGCTCGCGGTGTTCGAGGAGAACCTGGACGTGCCGGGTGGGCCAAAGGACCTGTACGAAACCTGGCGCAAGGCGATCTGGCAGATCATCCTGCTGTTCAATGACGGGAAGGAACCGGGACCGGTAGAATTCGATGAGCATGTGCAGGACCCGGGTGTTCATTTGATCGCGCTCAAGCGGTTCATGTCCAAGATTGAATTCAGCTTGGCGTCGGACGAGGTGCAGCAGGAGTTTGTGCTTTGGAAAGAGGCGCTTGAGCGCATGACCGGGACGTACCCAATGGGACTGCCGCCACCGGAGGACGTGGCTGCGGAAGCGATGCCGGAAATCGAAGCGCGGCTGGCAGCCGAGCAGCAGCAGCAGGGACAACAGCTCGCGGCAGGCGCCGTTGCGCCCCCGACTGTTCCACCGGGCGGGGTGCAGGTGCCCGTTGAGGGATTCGTTTGATGGCTCGTAGCCGGTTGAAATCCGGGACGATTGAATTGGGCGCGCAGTCTATAGAGGTGCGCGTGGTCCCAGGATTGTTCAAGCGCCGGCGGCTCTATGGAGAGGCGCATTTCAACAAAGACTTGATTCTGCTTGCGGGGGACATGACAAGTGCGTCTGCCGTCGATACGTTGCTGCACGAGATTACGCATTTTATGCTGGCAGGAGCGCCGATTTCGAGCAAAGACGAGGAGTACATTGCGGGCGCGTTTGGTCGCGGTCTCGCGAGTTTGTTTCGGGATAACCCCGAATGGATAATGGCGATTCTGGAAGTTTTTAGGGAGGAGAAAAAATGCCAAGTGAAGTCAACGTGCAAACAGACAGCAGCAGGAGTACAGGTTCCGAAGCTATGGTGCAAACCCAAGGGGCGGCTACGTCCGCGCCGGACCTGACGCCAGCGCAGGTTCCGCTGGCTACCGGACGCGCGGAAACAGCGGACATCCCAAAGTTGGGGGCCGCGCCAGGTGGCGGGGATCGCGTGCCACAACCTGTCCCCACCAATGGTCCGGCTGCGGGACAAAAACCTCAACCCCCAAAAGGTCCTGTTACCGTCGACGACATGCTAAAAGTGATGGATGCCTCGGCGGTGTTCGAGCAGGTGAAGAATTTGCCGGCTGGTGAGTTGGACACGCTCATTGCGGCGATCGAAGGGGAACTGGCCAACTACGACGATGATGGTGATGAGGAGGTAGGTCTCGATGAGCCGTCTACGTCGCCCAAGCGGGGAGCACGAGCGCGGGCAGAAATTGAAATTGACGAGCCGATTGGTTATGGGCGGTTGGACCGTGGTTCCCAAGCGGCAATCGGAGCGGTCCATAGCCATTTGGTTGAAAGGGCAATCGACCGGGCACTTGACTCGGACCAAGAATTGTCCTATAATATGAAGGCAGCGAACCCGAAAGCGCAGGAGTCGGTAAAGTCGATCATTCGGGATCGGCTACGTCGGTTCGTGGACGAGCGTGGTGATCGGTTTGACTACAACTGGGACAACGCGGTGAGGCAGGCAGTGGCCGCGGAGAAAGCCAGGCTGATACCACTTTTCGAGCGGCCAGCGCGACCAGGGATGGGACCGGGGTCGCAGACGGACTTCCAGGTGAACCGCGAGTTGAAGGCACCTGAGCGGGTGCCTGCGTTTGCGGATGATCGGGAGTACGACGAGTACCTGGGAGAAAGTCTGCGGTACAACCAGGCGTTAATCGAACGGGAACGGGACAACATGCCGGGTGCGTAGCCCGGATTGAAACTGTAGGTAGAGCAACGGCAATAACAACAACGATGACTCGCAGGCTAACTGCGGTCGAGTAGGAGAATGGCAACCACAACGATTCTGGAGTCGACCTTCTCTCACACACTTCGCGAAGAGCTGCTTCCGAACATCTATGAGCGGGGCGTCATCCGCGACCCTGTGTACGCGATGGCGAAGAGGACGTGGTCGAACGTCGTGCGCAACGATGGGCTCGGGCGCGACTACAAGGTGAAGAAGGTTTGGGGAATGGGGACGGCTGGCGGCGGGTCCTTTGGGTCTCCGCTGGGTAGCGACATGATTAACGATGCTACCTGGTCGTTCAGCGCGTTCGGAACCCCGGAGACCTGGCCTGGCTACGACGAGGTGAGCGCGCCGACGTTCCTCACGTCCGAGGTGCAACTGGTCAAGCACAAGCTGAACCTGTTTGTGCCACGTGACATTCTCCAGACAGATCGGCTGAATTCCAGCATCGGAGCGGTTATACCGTTCTACGTGAAGGGCCTGTCCAAGCTGGCATTGCAGCAGGAGCTCGGCACGTTCTACTCGACGTTGCCGACGACCGTGGCACTGGCTTCGATCGGCGATGCCAGCACGACTGTGACGGATGTTTCCGGCGATACTGGTGCGATCAATGTCGACCTCTCCGGCGCGAGTTCGTCCGGTGCGACTGGTAGGATTCACCGGTTCGAGAAGGGTATGCTGGTCGATTTGTACGACGAGACCGGTACGACCAAGCGCAACAGCAACTTTCTCGTGTACGTGGACAACGTGGATCACGCCGCGCAGGTTGTACGGCTGCGGCGAATCGACGGTGGTGAGTTGCAAGACTCGACTCCACTTGGTGGCGGCATCAACTACGATTCTGACGAGGGTGACGATGACATCATTGTGCTCAAGGACAGTATCGGGTTCACGCCTGGCACGATGGCTGCGTGGGTGGCCGATGGCACGGACATCACTACGTTTTTCGGGATCACTGTGGCTAACCACAGCGAGTTCAAGTCGATCAAGCGCGACATTTTGGGGGCGCCGCTTACGGAGAGCATCCTGAACAGCAGGATTGGCTACTTCAAGGAGAGCTTCCGCGACGGCGACCTGCCGCGCGGTATAACCACGAGCGGTGTGCTGCTCGGGTTCATCGAGAACATAGACTCCAACGTCCAGGGCGCGACTGACGGCGGGGCGGTAGGTGTGTACGGCCCGAGGTTCCGGTACGAGCGCAATGGGCGCGCGGTTGATGTCGAGGCCGGTTGGGATCGGTTCAACTACCGGTATGGCGGCAGGCGAATCGAGATCAGCACCAGCACGTACATGGAGAAGGGGCGGTTCCAGGCCGGGATGTTCGACATCGACCGGTATGTTCCGCCTCCGATTCCGGGTACGCGAATGGATCAGAGGATCGGCGACGAGATGCAGTTCCTCGCGTCCAGCGGGTCGAGCGCGTATGACTCGATTTTCACGCGCTATGACCACAATGGTAAGTTCAGCAACTTGCTCCAGGCTCCAGCCGAGCGCAAGAGTGTGATGATGCCACGAACTCCGAACTACCTGCTTCTCCACAACATAGCTGAAATTTCGGGCTTTGACGGCACCTGATAGGGTTTGAGGTTCCTCCCGCGTCGGTGGGCCGGGTGTCAAGATTGATAATCGGCCCGGCCCGCCATTTGGGAGTGGAAAATTAGGGGAGCGCGGGATGGGGACGTTTACGATACGGCGTGGGGAGCACAAGATCATAGAGACAGATTTTGTGCGGCACCTGCGACGCCGGCTGCGCGACGAGACGTTATTCACCGCGTACAACGTGGAAACGAAGCGCTGGTTCCTGGCCTACTGGATCAACCGGGATCGCGGGCTGGCTATGGATGTGGACGACTTGGGGCCGAATATGGAATTTGCCACCTCGACACTGGTCAAGCAGCTTGAGCGATCGCGGGACGGAGTGACTGCGGCTGACATCAAGAGGCGGTTTGAGCGCGCCGTGCGACGGGGGTGGGAGATTGACACGGAAGAGGCTCAGGAACGGCAGGAGTTGCAGGACTGGGTCCAGAAGAGGTCCGGCAGCGACGTGCCGATTTTGACAGGATAGGAAACTCCAATGAGTGCAAGTGCAAATCGAGCCGGCGCGCCGGTCGCAGCGGTTACTACCACTACGGGGGTCCCAGGCACTAGCGCGGAGGTGCGCACCTTTACGAGCCCAGCGCGCCCCGTGTATGCTACGAACTGCGATACCACTGACGACCTGTACATCAAGATCAACAAGGACGACGCTAGCTCTACGGATTTCCTCGTGAAGTTGACGCCGGGTCAGGCCGTCGAGCTGTCTACGTGTGGCATCGTGAATGTCGTCACTGTGAGTTTGTATTACGCTTCATCGGCATACGCGGGCGCCAAGGTCGTGGGATGGCTGGCCGGGGGGTAACAAGTGATTTACTATGTAGATGGTGCTGTCGGCAACGACGACAACTCCGGGTCGTCGGAGGGCGCAGCGAAGGCGTCCGGCGTTGGCGCTGCGACTGACGGTGTAACCGGCGACATCGACCTGAGCGCGGATACCCCCGATCTGAGCGCCGTAGTGGTGGGGGATACACTTCGATTGAATGGCCGGGCGGACGGCATCAACTCCACCGACCTGTTTGAAATCACGGATGTGGATGACGACAACGACATTGTGACTGTTACACCGATTCCGGGTGCAGCCACAAGCGACGTGACGTGGGCCATTGGTGGAGCGTTTGCAACCATCACCCGCGGGATGGCTCCGGCGGATGACGATGACATTATCAACGTCAAGAACTCGGCGCAGTACGAAGAGACGCTTGCCATTCCGCGGTTGTCGTCGACGGTGATCCGACTGCGCGGGTACGCTTCCACGCCCGGCGATATTGGCTTGGCGGTGGTCAAGGCGCCGGCAGTCGACTCTAACGTAATCACGTGCTCACTTGGCGGGTTGCACAACTGGTTCATCGAGAATCTGTGGATAATGGGCGCGACCGGATCGACAACGGGCAGCGCTACGCATCCGGGAAACGCGGACGGCCTCATATTTCGGCATTGCCAGGCCAGTGGGCATGGGGGAAATGGCTTCTGGGTAGACGACTATTGCAGGTTCATACAGTGCCATTCTCACGACAATGGGGGTATGGGATTTTCGGCGGACGGCGAAGGATCGTTCCATTCGTGCGTTTCTGTTGACAACGACGGCGACGGCTTCCGCACGCAGACTGGCACATTTGAGCAGTGCGTATCGGCTCGCAACGGCGGCGACGGAATTGACCACTGGTCCACGAGCGGTATGCCGCTGGTGGCTCATTGCACTATCGACTCCTGTGATGTGGGAATTCGACTTGGCAATGACGCGCTTGCGCCGCCGGTGGTGGTGAACTGCATCGTGTCCAACTGCGGTACTGGGATCATTGGCCCGGCGAACTACCCAGCGCGGGTTTCCGAGCACAACTGCGTCTACGGCAACGATACCGACTACATCGACTTTAGTACTCCAATCGGAGAAGTTACGTCTGACCCACTGTACGTGGACCCGGATAACAACGATTGGTCCCTTCGAGATACGTCCGAAGCGGCCTTTGGTGGTGTAGGTGTGAACAGTGCGCCGGGCTCGGGGCCGTTCCGCGCACAGAGCCCTGCCATCGGCGCATTGCCGCCGGTGGCGTCACCGCGGGGCGCCCTGCGACCCCCGTTGTATCCGTGGTACGTTCCATAGGGATTGAGAGATCATGGCAGGTCCATACTACGTAGACGGAGCAGTCGGTGACGATGGCAACGCCGGCACCGCGCCAGGCGTGGGCAACGCTTGGGCCACCATCGACAAGGCCATGAACACTGTCGTTGCGGGAGAAAAGGTATGGATCAAAGCGTCCGCTACATATAACGAGAATCCTGCCATTGATGCTGGACATGTAGGTACACTCGTCAGTCCCATAGTATTTGAGGGGTACACTACTGTGCCAGGAGACGGCGGGCGCGCGGTGATAACTGGCGAAATCCAAGACACGACTACCGGTCGGCTGTACTTTGTATTCAAGAATTTCGACGTGTCCAACGAAGCAGGAGCCGGATCAGGACGATGTGTCATGTTGGAGGGAACCACGGTTACTTGGAAGAACTGTGTTTTTCACGACAACACCGCCTTGTCTTTGGTGAGTGTAGGATACTTCCAGTTTTTTGAGTCGTGTGAGTTTAATGATGGAGTTGGTGATGGTTGCGTTTGCGGAACAGCAGTATTTGTAGGCTGTAAATTCTACCGCAACAGCCTCAACGCTATCGACTCGGAAAGTTTCCTGGCATGTGTTTTCTGTGAATTCTTCTCGAATGGATCAGTCGCAATCGACGGCGCACCTGTAAACGATATTCCGCTTGTCGTTGTCAACTGCACCATCGTCGGCAACGACGGCACCACAACGGGCATACTGAAGAACACTGCCAACCAGGGGGGTGTGGTTGTTGTCAACAATATCGTGTACGATTGCATTGACGGCATGAAGTGGGGCGGGCACGCGGATTACCCTGGATTCGGCATTTCCCGTAACAATCTCGTGAACTCCAACACGGAAGACTATGTAGGTGGCGCGTATACGTCAGAAGGGGAGGTGACCGGCGCACCACAATTTGCCGACGAGGGCAACAACGACTACTCGTTGGCGTCGGGCAGCCCTGCACGCGGTGCGGGGTTCGACTTGGAAGGAAATACAGACATCGGGGCGCACCAGTCGGCGGGGGCGGGCGAGGTTCCGCCGTTGTATCCGTGGCATGTAGGAGGAGCATAATGACGAAGCACAAGAACTTTTCGGGGCAGAGCACCCCATCAATCGTGGACGTTGTGTACTATAGCTGCAACTTAGCGCAGCCGCAGCCGGTATTCAATCGGGACGGCAGCGCCAAGGGGGTGCGGTTGTTCCCTGGCGACGACACACCGCGCACGTTCATCCAGTGCAACCTGACCAACTGCGAGGTGCCACCCGGTAGCACTGTCGAGGAGTGCAACACGTCAGTTGTCTCTCGCAATGTCGCGATCGAGACTGAGGAGGTCGTTGTGGATGAACGTACTGTAACGCGGACTACCAAGGAAGGCGACATTGTGCATGGACACTACGATGAATCAAGCGGCAAGTTGGTCCGTCCCGACCGCGGGCTGTAGTTGGGAGTTGACGAGTTGGCGGGTCCATACTACGTAGACTGGGCAGTTGGTGACGACAGCAATGCCGGTACGTCCGAAGGTGCCGGCAACGCTTGGAAGACCATCACCAAAGCGATGAACACCGTGGCCGCTGGGGAAACGGTTTATGTCAAAGCTACTGGTCCGTATCTTGAAACCGCGACGATAGTCACGGCTGGCACAATATCCGGCACCATCACGTTTGAGGGGTACACCAGCACGCCGGGCGATGGCGGACAAGCGACGATCGACGGGGAGAGCACGCGCTCGTACTGTGTTACCTATACAGTTCCGATCACCAGCACCACCAAGTTGTTCTATGAGTTCAAGAACTTCATCTTCAAGCGCGCTGATTTCTACAACGTGAACGTTTCTTGGGACTTGGTATTTCGGAATTGCCGGTTTACCAACGCCACCCAATACGGATGCGACGTGCGCACTGGATGTTTGTTCGAGAATTGCCTATTCGACAACAACGGCGCTGGTGGACTAAATGTTGGGGGTCAGGTTACAACGGTGGTGGGGTGCCGATTTGAGAACAACACATCCGACGGCGCTCAAATTACCGCCGAATCGTGCTTTATTGATTGCGTGTTTGTGGGCAACGGGTTCGACGCCTTTGAGGACTTCGGCGTCAACGGCTCGTATTGCGTTCTCGTAAACTGTACCATCGACGGCGATGGCAAAACCACCAATATCGGTATCGACTTGGGCACGTCATTCTGGAAGCGCGCCGCCGTTGTCAACTGCATCATCTACGATTGTGACGAAGGAATCGACGCAATCAACCAGGGGACCCGCTTCATCTCGCGAAACAACCTCCTCAACAGCAACAACACCAACTATCCTGGCAGCCGGTTCCAAACATTTACGGGAGAGGTCACATCCGCGCCGCAGTTCGTAGATGAAGCAGGTGGCAACTACGCATTGGCCGGTGCGTCTCCGGCCCGAGACGCTGGGTACGATGGCTACCTGCTAAACGGGAGCGACCAGTTGCGCGACATCGGCGCGATTGAAAGTACGTCTGCCGCGGGGGCGGGCGGCGGCGCCTCCCAAGTGCTCAAAGATGGGAGTCAGATGGTCTAATGGCATTCAACGGTATCAACGTCCGCGCCACTGGCAGTCGCATCATGTTCCGCGTTCTGTTGTTGAACAGTAGCGGCACCCTTGTCACGAGTGGCACCACGACGCTACGGTTGTACAAGTTGCTCAACAACGGCGCACTCTCGTCCTACGACTTCAACGACCATACTTTCAAGGGGTCCACTCTCACAACTGAGACCGCGCCGGGAGGCATGACCCACCAGCGGGGCAACAACAACACTACGGACACTGGAATATGGACCTATCACCTTTCGACTGTGACTGGGTTTTCTGACGGCGATATTATCTTCGCGCTCGTCAACAACAGCGGCGCGACCCCTGCGTGGCAAGTTCACCAGTTCCAGTACGGCGGCTCCGAAGGCGACGGTGCGCGTCTCGACTTTACACAGTCCATTCCTGGTTCTCCAGTGGCGGATACAACTGGCGATGCTTTCAAGACAATCACTGCGACGCTGCCTACTGGCAATCAGGCTGCGGGTGCCAACGGCGGTCTTCCGCTGCTCGATGCCAACCTGGTGGTACAGTCCAACGTTGCACGCATCTCCGGCGGCGCTACCGAAGCCGACCGCTTGGAAGCTGCCCTGACTACGGCCAACGGCATAGACATCAACATGGAGCAGTCCATCCCCGGCACGCCAACTGCGGACACAACTGGCGATGCGATGGCCAACGCCGCGATTTCTCTGCCCAACAAGCTGGAGCCTGGCACGGTGAACGGCCTTGCTCGCGTGACCGACATAACGGCCATATCCGGTGCGAGCCTGCGACTGGTTTCCACGACCATGCAAGCGGGGTCGTCCGCCAGTTCACTAATCGCGAACTCGTCCGACTTGCCATCTGGCGACACAGACGACATCTACAACAACTTGATGGTCATTGCCTACGACAGCAGTGCCGGCGACAAGCCCAACGTCCGCTACGTCAATGACTACGACGCCGCCAGCGACTCGTTTGTTTTGGACGTGGCATTGGATTTCACGCCTGAAATTGGCGTCGACACCTTCGAGGTGTGGGGCATTGCCCCCGCGGAGGCGCCCGAGGTTTCCATGCCCGAGTTGACCACCGGCTTCAGCGCGGGTAATCCCAACAACCTGAATTCGTACCTCAAGGCGATCATGCAGGCCGCGGCTTCCGTGCCGACCGGCCTGGGCACCTTCGACCCCGCCACTGACGCGCTGGAAGCCCTGCGCAACCAGATCGACTCGATGTCCGGCTCCGGCTTTGCTACCGGTACGGATTCCCTCAAGGCGATCCGCGATGCTATTGACGACTTGATAGCGCCTGCGGTCGTAGCTGGCGGCGGTACATTGTCCGGCGTCGGGTTCCTCTCTGAATGCGTCTCGCTCATCCGCAAAGCCACGGACGAGCCCGATACGCTACCCAAGTACACTGACGATGACTTGATCGAATATATCCACAGCGCGTTCGATCAGGTGCTTGCATCTGTCAACGTGGAAACTGACCACCCCATCCTCGTGCGCTATAATGTTCCTGTGGTACCGGGCACACGAGATTACCTGCTACCGTGCAACGTCGCGGAAATCTGGCGCGTCGCCAAGATCGACTCTACCACCGGCATTCCCGCATGGGAAGTTTGGCCCACTAACGAATACACGTTCCGCGGGGACGGCTTCACGATCGAGGGCAACATCCTCCGTTTCCACAATCTCAACCTCGCCAGTGAAACGCTGGAAGTCCTCTACGTCGCGGCGGGTGACGTGTCTATTCACACTGCCACCGCAGATGCCGGCACCGAGAGTTCCATCACGTTTGCGGCCAGCCCGACGGACGGCACACTCGACATTCGTTCGGATGCCTACTTGGGCTATGTGGTTCGCACACTCTCTGCCACCGGCGCCGGTCAGGAGCGCATCGTATCTTCGTATGACGTTGCAACGCGAGTAGCCACCGTTCGACCAAACTGGACCACCGCGCCGGACAACACCACGGTGTACGAGGTGCTCCCACAGTATTCGCGGCTCATCAAACACGTTGTCGCCGACTACGCCACGCTTGACGTGCTCTCCAACGAGGCTAAAAGCACGCGCCGCGCGGAGGCCGAGCGCCGTCTCCAGCGCAAGATGACCGCACTCAAGTTGATACTTGCCAAGAAAGTCCGACGTTTCGGCACGCAGGGACCGGGCATAGATACATACGACAACGTAGAAGGATGGTAGTTGCCACTGTAACAATGGCCATTGGTGGGGACAGGTTGAACCCATGCGATACCGCAACATTGAACCACTAGCTGCAAAGAAGGGCCGCGGCAACCTCCGTACTTCCGCGATCGGACGTGACACGCATACACGGCTGTTCAGTGCCACCGAGTCCGCACGTCCGTTCGAGGCAGACATGCGCCGTGCCGTAGCCCCTACGCTGACAGTCGGAGACGAGACATTCCAGCATGAAGACATGCCGGAGGAATGGCACCCAGATAAGCCAGTTGCGCAAATGCCTGATACGCTGCCCGTAAACGTATTGGCACAAGACCGCAGGCCGGGGGGCCGCGATGCGTATTTAGCTATTGAGGGCGTTGCGACACGGAGATTGTACTCGTCCGACGACAGCACAATGTCTCGCGATCTGGACGTGTCCAGTCCATCGCTGACGAACCTGGCACAGGTGCTCAATGCGTTGCTGGATGACATGGCACACGAGTCTGTAGTGGTGAGGATGTAATGGCCGAACGGCAACATGACGATCACGCCAAGTGGTTCTACCGACCGACGTTTCCCGGTATGGACCTGCGCATGTCGTCAGGCGCTATCGACTCGCGGATGCTGGCCGAAGCTACGGGAATTGACGGTCGTAACGAGGGCGGTCTGCGCGTGTTCCCCGGCTTTGGCGGCGAGTCCCTCCACGGCATTCCGTCTCCCGAGGCCGGCGTGACCATCATCGAGGAAATCAACAATATCCAGAAAGTGTGGTACGCCAGCGTGCGCAAGGGCATTTCTCCCGATACGCTTTCCGGCCTGGTCATATTTGCAGACAACCAAACGGATGACGGCAAGGCGCTGTACTTTGCGTACCGCGATTCGTCGGACGGCAGCACAGACGTTGTACAGCTCGAAGATTTTGCGCTGTGGGACGACTTCAAACCGACCACGTTCGAGCAGTACGATGTGACCTGTCTCGGTAAGTATATCTACTTCGTCAACGCGGGCGAGATCGACAGCACGGTGAGCATCGTGAATGCAACCGCGCCGCCGTACAACAAGGCGTACTTCTGGGACTTCAAGGTCAACGATTGGGACCGCTACATTGGTGGATGGCAACAGAGGCTCATGGGCCTGCTGCCGGAACGCTGCCTGGTTACGTCGGTAAACACAGACCGCATCGGCATTCCCACCGATGTCTTCGACATGGAACTGGCCGGAGACGACAAGCCTCTACCTCCTGGCCAGTACACATTCGGCTGCGAGTTGGTATCTCAAAAGCACAATCTACGTTCATTCATGCGACGCCGTACATACACTCTACCGGATACGCCGCTATACAGCATCCGCTACGTGATGAACAACTTGTGGCTCTCAGAGAACAATCCGACTCCGGGTTACCACCAGTTGTATCGCCAAGTAAGCAACAGCCAGACTGCGCCCCTCCACTGGGGAATCGGGCACGTGGATGGATTTCGACTGTGGCGCACACCGCGTAATGATACCGGCATAACCGCTGGCAAGTACCGCCCGATCCAACGACTGTACGAGTATCGCCCCTACGAGCCGCTACTGACCCAGCCAAGCGGCACCGGCATTGCGTATTGGCGGTTCAAGATTCAGAACGATGATGCGATTATTGCTCCGGGGACGCGCGAGATCGAGCACGTTGATGATGACGGCCTGTACACCAACGACGAGTACAGCGCGGAGCACCACGATTTCGGCCCAGCGCCGCGCATGAAGCGGCTGCTCGGATTCGACAACATGCTCATCGGCGTGACGGATCAAGCTACACCGGACGACACCGGTCTGAACGAATCGTGGACTATGCAGGACCGCGTGCCGGAGAGCATCGTCTGGAGCGCAATCCATCTGGACGAGCCCGAGAATTTCCCTGTGCTCAATTATGAGCCCTTGAACGACCCGTCCGAGCGCGTGCTCAATCTGTATCCGGGGGCCTCAGTCGCCTTCGCGCTCACAAACAAGTCCGTATACCGCATCGCGCGCGCCGGCACTGGCGTCTCGATAACGCGGCCCGTCAATAACATTTCAGCAGTGAGCCAAGATGGCGCCGTCGCGGTGGGTGACACGCTGTACGTATTGACAGCTACCGGTGTCAAAGAGATCGACGGCAACACCAACGAGGTGCGCAACGTCAAATTGGTCAACCGGCTCGTCATCGACGACCGCCAGTGGGGCAAGACGCTTTCCGACGTGAAAATGGGCTACGACTCGTTTGCCGGCGCACTCATCCTGCTGAATACAGACCAGAAGGAAATGGTCATCTTGTGGGAAGCCACCGGCGCTGTCACGCGTGTGGTGAACTGCCCGTGGGCATTCGTAACCAGCGGCCAGGACGTATTGTCCGACGGTGTAGGCCAGCGCTGCTACCTGGTCACGTCCAGTGGCGTTATCAGCGTGATCGACGCATTCCGCGAGTCCGGCAAAGTCACAATGTGCGGGGCCGGCGCGACCGACACCGTAAATGGCCAAGTTACGTCCGCATCGGCTACCGCAATCATCGACACTGGCGCTACGTTTCCACAGGATATTGTAGGCCACAGCGCGTATATCTTGTCTGGGGACTGCGCTGGCGAGAAAGTCGAGATCACTGCTCGCGTGTCTGACACTGAACTTACTGTTGGAGGATTATCTGGCACGACAGCGGTAGATGATCGCTACTCCATTGCGCCCGTTGTGGTCCATGCGCGGTTTGCTCGGTTGTCGGGGATGGGCTCCGACGACCCGTTTCTCCGCAAGGTGGGCCACTCCATGAGCGCGTCCATCGAAGCGTTGGGTGGCGAGACCGCGGTGTCCGATCCCAACGCCTTCATCGACATGGGATTGCGCACGCAGGATACGGTGCTCACGACCAATTCCGTGCGCGTGAACAGTGTGCCAGATCAGGTCAACGTACGCGCGAACCGCGGGGGTGCCAAGATGTACCCATTCGTGGAATCCTACGGAGCCAACATGGACTACGAGATCGAGGCGCTGCTGGTACGTGGCCAACGGTCCGCTTCCGAGGCATCCACGCGGCCAGGATAGCTTGAAAACGCAGGCCACGCGGCCTATAATCAGTAGGACGAGATCGCATAATGGCAACAGCACCTACATCACCAACACGCCCTCAAGTGACGCGGCTCCGCAGCGCGGTTGACCGTCTTCGCGCGCGCAAGGCTGCGGCTGGAGCGCGCGAAATTCTGCCCGACGAGGCGCGGCAATGGGAAGATACCCGCCTTTATTCTGCCGATCCGACGCCAGGATTGCGCGTACACCCCGCTGACGGGCAACGCACAGGCTCGCAACTGGCCGAGGGCGTGGCCACCATGTCAGACGCCCCTGCGTCAAGGGCTGGTGCCGAAACCCGCGAAGGGCCATTTGCCGCTATGGGCCGGGCGTGGGAAGATTACCGTCAGATGATGGGCGAGCGCATTGCGGCTCATCATGCGGCTCGAACTGGCGGGCAGGCGACCGCGGGCCAGGGTGGTGGCGCGGGACCACAACCTGTCCCCACCAATGGCCAGACGCCAACTGGTGGCGCCGCGGGCGAAGGCGGGGGTGAGCTGAGCGATTACATGGGCAGCGTGGACCCCGAGACCGGGCAAGTGACCGCACCCCGTATTGGAGAATACGGGGCGGCGAAATTGGAGGAGTTGGAAGGCGCGGCGGACACTGAGATTCGAGAAGCGCGTGGGGCGCTACACGAGGCTGAAACTGACATTTCTGGGCGTGAGGCGGATACGGAGCGGGACCTGGCTCTAGGCAAGGAGCGGGTGGATCAGACCGTGCGGGCGGCGGACAACATTGCCGACCAGGCCAAGCGGGATGTGTCGCGGCTGCCGCAGGAGGTCGGAGACGAGCTGAGTGGAATCGCGGACAAGTACAAAGAGACCACTAATATCGACATCGACCGCATTGAGGGACTCGGGCGTGAGGCGGTCGGCATGGCGATGGAGGGGAAGAATGCGGCTGCGCAGGCAGCGGTGAGCGCGCAGCAGCAAGCACTGAGGGATGCGGAAGCGCGGATCAACGCGGACCCTGACATTTCTCCGAGTCGCAAATCGGCCATGCTTGCGCAACTGCGGGTGAATGGGTCCATGCAGATCGCGGCTACCATCGGCGCGAACATCAAAGACTTCACGCAGATGCAAACGACTGCTATGACGGCTACGATGAACGCCGTTGCGAGTGCATCCTCAACGCGGATGTCTGGCTTGGCGGCAATGGGCAGCGCGGAAATGCAGGCGGTTGCGGGTGCGTACATGAAGGCCGCGGACATCTCTGCCGGGTTCGACGAGCGGAAAATCGACGTGCGGCAGAATGCGGATTCGATCAGGTTCAACTACGACCAGCTCACGGCAACCTACCGCGATGCGAAGGATGGAACGACTCTGGCGCTGCTGGATGCGAACAACTACGTGAGCCAGTTGAACTATGACTTTATGACAAACCACTACGCGATTGGAATGAACATCTTGGGGCAGGATTTTGCAACGAAGCTGCAAGCGGGGGGGTACAACAACTGGATGGAGGCGATCGCGGATGGTCAGGATTGGGCGCGTGATGCAGCGCTTTCACAGGTGTTTATGAGCGCTATTGGGGGGCCTGCCGGAACCGTATTGGGTATCGCTCCGATCGTGGATGATCTGTTGAAGGCGATATTCGGAGGAACGTAAGATGCCACCGCAAGCGAGATTCGATAGGAAACAACTGGTGCAGGCGGCGCTGGGCCGTGGAGGTGGAGGTGCGGGCGGCGCGAATCTGATTCAGGCCGTGCAAGCGTTCATGGAGGCGATGGGCAAATCCATGAACCAGTTTGTGCGCGGGGCCACACAAGCGCAACAGCAGCAAGCCGAGCAGACGCAGGCGGCTGTGGCACAGGTTGCGGATGCAGCACAGCGGGCGGTGAATCAGGCCGAGCAGCGGGCGGAAACCAGGAGACAGGAGGAGCGGCAAGAGGCGCTCACCGCGGAAGGCCGCCGGTTCCAGTTGGGGGCTATGGACTATGAGCGCGCGCTGGCGAGCAAGGTGCAGCGCGAGGCGGCTGAGCTGGCATCCATTATACAGGAGATGGACGCGAAGAAGCAGCGGCTACTGGATGAGCAGGAGCGCGGGGCTGCGACGATTGGCGAATCCACAGAGGCCGTAATGGACTTCATCTACGATCTGGATGCGGCACATGCGTGGGAGCGGCTGGGTACGCCGAAGGACCCGGAGCACGGATGGAACATGCGGCAACAAATGCTCGATCTGGCTCGAATGTCGCAAGTTGTCCGGGAGGACATGCTCGATAGCCCGTATGCGGACAAGTTGCACGCGATGGTGGCGCAGGCAAGCCAGGCGCTCATTCGCGGGGAGACCACGTATGTGGAACCGACTGGCACGTTTGAGCAGCCGATGATGCCCGTGCCGACTGCGATGCTGGATGCGCTGAAACTGGATTTGCCAATGCTTACAGAGGAAGAAGTTCGCGAGTGGGAACTGTACAACGGGTATCCCAAAGGCGGCGTGTGGGCCATGCGCATGGATGATCCGATGTTTGTCATGGTGAATCCGGTGTCGTTCAAGGCGA
>Ga0111193_1018_pt1 | contig 27043 bp, 23 predicted proteins | sample DeeMarSWOR324_28_FD_80361 | JGI IMG/M metagenome (GOLD analysis project Ga0111193, IMG submission 80361) | candidate division BRC1 bacterium SM23_51 | reverse complement strand
TCCGTTCCACAAGCAAGGTCTTGACTATTGGTCGGGCGTGGATGACAAGTTCAGCCGCCCGCAGGCGTTTCCGCTGGTACTCGGCCACGACCTGCGCAACAATTTTCCCGGACCTTTTCACTGGATCCTGTGCTGCTACGGTCCCGATCACAGCATGCAGTTCGACGACCCGCAGCCGCCGGTGAACCCGCTCGGCATGGACGCTTATATGCCCTACGATCCGACGAACGGGACTGTCAGCTTGGGCGACATCTACCGAATCCAGTGACTGGCAGCGCGCCAGAGGCAGCGATCGCGCAAAACGAACACGGGGGCTATCACCAGTCTTGAAGCGGGGAGAAGTACAGGCTATACCTTGCTGTGTATGGTAGGTGCGGCACCGAAGAACGGCTAACAGATTTGAGGCAGGAGGCCTTAAGTATGAGACGCACAAAAGGAACGGGTTTTACTCTGATCGAGCTCCTGATCGTCGTGGCGATCATTGCCATTCTGGCACTGATCGCCGTGCCCAACTTCCTCGAGGCACAGACGCGGGCCAAGGTCTCGCGAGTAAAGAACGACATGCGGACGCTTGCGGTGGCCGAGGAAGCCTACTTTGTCGACTGGAATTCCTACACGTTCGGCCAGGGGGGCGCGGACTACCCCGTACTCGACCTGCAGGGGCTGAGACTCCTGACCACTCCGATAGCTTACACCACCAGCATCCCCATGGATCCGTTTGGCATGAGCATCTATCCCGGGCAGGGGCTTCAGATGCCCTACTACGAGCTGGGAGTGGGTGCGGTCGGGCGTGGTCCCGCTGGACGCAGCTTCACAGATTCCGATAACGTAAAGGGTATGCCGAGCAACACGTATGAGTTCGAGTCGGACGGACCTGATCACAATGACAACACCGGAGGTGACGGTCCTGCTCCCAGCACGGGCTCGTACCCTACGGGTTGGGATGTTGAGCCGGGGCGGATAGTGAATTCGATCTACGATCCAACAAACGGGACCGTCAGCGTTGGCGAGATCTACCGACCGGGGGGACTGGTACCTCCAGGCCCGGCGCTTCAAATCTTTTTTTCGATGACAAGCAGCAAGTAGGCCGCCATTACCGGTTCCCGCGCCACTGCTGCAAGTGAAGAAAAGAAACGCTTGCGTGTTTGCGATTTCGGCCTCGGAAAGGAGTGACGATTTTGGCTTCCGAAAGCAGAGTGAGTATGCCAGCTTTGAAACGGCGAGGTGAGGGCTTTACGCTGATCGAGCTCCTAATCGTCGTCGCAATCATTGCGATCCTGGCACTGATCGCCGTGCCCAACTTCCTCGAGGCACAGACACGCGCGAAGGTCTCGCGGGCGAAGAATGATCTGCGGACAATCGCGGTCGCCGAGGAAGCCTACTATGTCGACTGGAATTCCTACACGTTCGGCCAGGGCGGTGCGGGTACAACGTGGCCGATTCCCTGGGAAGGCTTCAGGCTGTTGACCTCACCCATAGCATACATCACTTCGATCCCGATGGATCCCTTTGGCCTTACCAGCATTGACGGCGAGCGCCGGATGAGTGGGTATGAGCTGGGTGTGGGTACGAATGCCGGCCCTGCCGGTAGGAGTTTCACCGACGCGGATAACATAAAAGGTATGCCGAGCAATACGTTCGAGCTCGAGTCGGACGGACCGGATCACACTGATGACACGGGAGGCCGCATGATCGGCGGCACTACTGACCTCCTTCCTTCGACGGGTTCATACCCCACGGGCTGGATGAGCCTTACGCCTGCGCAGATCGCGAATGGAGTCTATGATCCGACGAACGGGACAGTCAGCCGGGGCGAGATATTCCGAACCGGGGGCCAAGTACCGACGGGGCCAGGGCTTCAGTTTCTTTTTTCTGTGGCGAGCAAGTAGGCCACCCACAGCACCGACCCGCACCAAGAGTGACAAAATGCCCAGTGAAGTCTGAGTTTCTTCGCTGACACGCATTGCTGCCTGAAAAGGAGGGTGGCAAGATTTGCTCAAGGGGGCAGAGCATGCAGGTCGGGAAGAGGCCATATAACGGCTTCACGCTGATCGAGCTTTTGATCGTTGTGGCAATCATTGCCATCCTGGCCTTGATCGCCGTGCCGAATTTCCTCGAGGCGCAAACGCGGGCCAAGGTCTCGCGCGTGCGAAGCGACCTACGGTCGCTGGCCAACGCCCAGGAAGCCTATTACGTGGATTGGAACTCTTACACTTTCAAGGACCTCGGCGACGACCCGACCTACACGCAAGGCTTCCTCCAATTGACCTCGCCCATCGCTTACATCACCACTATTCCCCGCGACCCGTTCGGCGAACACAGGTGGCCGGCCGACCTGGGACGGCGCTGGAATATGTACGAGCTGGGTACGGGTTCATCAAGCACCCGTGAGTCGAGTGGCACGCCGAACAACCCGAACCCGCCTGGCCTGCCGGCCGACACGTGGCTGATGACGTCGGCCGGCCCCGACCACATCGATGACACGAGCTCGGGTCGCGGTGGATTCACGCTAACCGAGGGCAAGTATGCCTGGCCCGATTTGCCCGACAGTCCTCAGGCGGTCACGGCGGTTCTCATGCTGATCTACGATCCCACGAATGGCACGGTCAGCAGCGGCCAGGTCTATCGGACCGGTGGATCAGTTCCTCGCGGCTCAGCAGCGTATCAATATCTGTTTGCCGGGTGGGGCGGGAAGTAGGAGCCGGCCGTCGCAGTCGAGCGCATGGCCCGCAGGGCGAAGAACGCCTTCGGCGTGTCCCGTCGGTGGCCGTGCTGTTGCCGCGAAGCAGAGAGAATGAACTCAAGAAAAGGAGTCCAAACATGCGAGCATCGAAAAGGTGGCACAACGCCTTCACGCTGATCGAGCTTCTGATCGTTGTCGCGATCATCGCCATTCTGGCCCTGATCGCCGTGCCGAACTTTCTCGAAGCACAGACGCGCGCCAAAGTCTCGCGCGTGCGGACCGACATGCGAACGCTGTCCACGGGCCTGGAGGCGTACTTTGTCGATTGGAACTCCTACACCTTCTATGACCCGGCGGAGTACGAGGACTACCTGGCCCCTCCAATCCGCGCTGCCGGTTGGACCCAGCTGACGACACCGGTGGCCTATGTGACCAGCATTCCGCGCGATCCGTTTGGCGGGAGCGAGTACCACGCACCTTTCGGCGGCAGAGGAACCTTCCTGCCGCCACTGTACGAGCTGGGAACGGGCGCCGTCGGCGTCGGCCGTGCCGGCACCATGTCGAGCCCGGGCCCCGGTATGCCAAGCAACACGTGGGAGATGAATTCGAGCGGCCCGGACAAACACGACAATACCAATCAACCGGACCGGTCCGCTACCGCATACGATTGGGCCGACGCTCAGTTCCCGTGGGTGGACAGAAACTTCAATCTCGACGCGGTCGTTATGGACGGTCTCGGGATCGTCTACGATCCCACGAACGGCACAATCAGCAAAGGCGAGATCTGGCGGTTCGGTGGCCAGAAGCCTCCGGGCAGGCTCTGGGACCTTTGGTATGCAGCCGGGTCAGGCAAGTGAGCGATTGCGGTCAATAGCCCGCCGATACCGGGAAATCTCCCCCCCGTGTTCGTTTCGATCTTGATTCCCATCGGTGCCTCGACTGGAATGAGGCAGTTTTGGATCCAAAAAGGACGACACAACATGCGAATCTTGCAAAGGCGACACGACGGTTTCACCCTGATCGAGCTTCTGATCGTCGTGGCGATCATCGCCATCCTGGCACTGATCGCCGTGCCCAATTTCCTCGAGGCGCAAGTTCGGGCCAAGGTCTCGCGTGTAAAGACCGACCTGCGAACGATCGCCACCGGTTTGGAAGCGTATTACGTCGACTGGAATTCCTACACCTTTGGCCAGGGCGGTAGGGTTCTCGCCGGCATGATCCTGCTGACCACGCCCGTCGCCTACCTGACCAGCATTCCGGGTGAAGTATTCGCGATGTTGCATGGCCAGCAGACCGAGGGCCAAACACGAGGTCTGGTGTATGAGCTGGGCGTGGGTGACGCGGGAACGAAACAACCCGCCGGCAGATCCTTCAGCGATCCCGGACTGGGGATGCCCAGCAATTGCTTTATGCTCGAGAGTAATGGCCCGGATCGTTGGGACGACACCCGCGACACCTTCCAGACCGGGGATTTTCCATGGAGCTGGAACCCAGAAGATGCGACCATCATAGCCGGGGCCTCGGCCCTTAGCTATGATCCAACCAACGGCACGGTCAGCCGCGGCGATATCTTGCGGTTTGGTGGGGTGAGGCCCGGAGGAACGGCGTACAGTGTCTTTTGGGCAGCCTCGTCAAAGTAGGATTCGAGCGGCTGGCAGAAGGCTTGTATTCGCTCAATAGGATGATCGCAGTACAAGGAAGCAGTTGGTGACCGTATCTTACACTCTCGTCTAATCAGAGCGGAGCGCACATGCCAGCGAAAGAAGACGAGTGGGTGCGAATCTCTGTAAGACGGGTCGTCGGCTTCACGCTGATCGAGCTGCTGATCGTCGTGGCGATCATCGCCATTCTGGCACTGATCGCCGTGCCGAACTTTCTCGAAGCACAGACACGGGCCAAGGTCTCGCGCGTGAAAAGCGACCTGCGGACGCTGGCAACGGCCCAAGAGGCCTACTTCACGGATTGGAATTCCTACACCAAGTACGACCGGGGCGATTCCTGGGTGACACTCGAAGGCTGGAAGCAACTCACGACCCCGGTGCCTTACGTCACCACCATACCCAAGGACGCGTTCGGGTCGAGCCGAACCAATCCGGACACGGCAAATTTCAGCCCGCCCTACTACGAGCTGGGCACGGGCGATCCCGGGATCGGTCCGGCGGCGCCAGACTCGAGCAGCGGCCCCGATCAGCCAATGCAACGTGCCGCCTTTTCGTGGGAAATGTCCGGCAACGGTCCCGACCATCTCGACCAGACCGATGGAGGGTCGGGCTGGGACAACAACAACTTCAATTGGGCCGAGTGGAACTATCCCTGGGTACAGTTCGCGGACAATCCCAATGCGGCACTCGAGCTGGTTGGGCTGATCTACGATCCCACCAACGGCACTGTCAGCCGGGGCGACATCCTGCGCGTGGGCGGTACGAAACCGGCAGGACGGGTGTTTGACGTTCTCTTCGGCGCCGCATTGGGCAATTGAGCGACTGCAGCTATCGCCCACCAGTGCCCGAAAAGGGGCCGGGGATCCCGTTTTTCTCTTGATTTTGACTGCCACTCTGGCGACAAGTCCGACGTTTCTGGTCCAGCAGCGAAGCGACACCATGCAGACGTTGAAAGAGCACCGCGGCGGCTTGACCCCGGTCAAGCTGGGGCCGGGAGCCGTAGAGTCTCAATCGTAGGGAGGTTCGCGATGTTCTTTCGAAAGACGGGTGCGTTCACCCTGATCGAGTTGCTCATTGTTGTGGCGATCATCGCGATCTTGGCGCTGATCGCCGTGCCGAACTTTCTCGAGGCGCAAGTGCGGGCCAAGGTCTCGCGCGTGAAGAGCGATTTGCGCTCGCTGGCGACAGCCGAGGAAGCCTACATGGTGGACTGGAACTCGTACACGAATTCCAACACCGAGGCCGAGAACCCCGGCTCTATCGGCACAGATGATCCAAGAGGCAAATTCTACGGTTTTGAACAGCTGACGACACCAATTGCATACATCACCAGCATTCCCATGGATGCATTCGGTCAGAGCCGTTATGTTCCCACGCCAGGCGGCTGGCGTCCGGCCTATTTTTCACTTGGGACTGGCGAGGCCGGAAGCAGGCTGCCTTCCGGGCCGCAGGATAGTCCCAAGGGCGGTATGCCGAGCAACTGTTACGAGATCGAGTCGGACGGACCCGACCACTGGGACGACACGCGAAGTGATACGCCCTATGGTATTGGTCTCAGCACGGGCGACTTCCCATGGCAAAACATAGTTCCCAACAGTGCCCAGCATATAGCTGCTCTGAGTGCCTTGTGCTACGACCCGACCAATGGCACTGTCAGTGGGGGCGAGATCATGCGGGTCGGCGGCACAAAACCTGCCGGCGCCGCCTACGACGCACTTTGGAGCGGGACTTCGAAATAGCGCCCCAGTAGCTGGGAAGGGCCTTCTCAGGTTACATCACTGGGGTTTCGGGCTTTCGGCAGGCGAAGAGCAGTGAGATTGACTATCGGTATTATCCACGGCCGCGCTTTGGCGCGACCTAAGGGTTGAGAAGTGCCATCTTTTGCGCAAAGGAGAAGAGGTAATGCGAGTCTTGAGGAAGGGGAGCGAGGGATTCACGCTGATTGAGTTGCTCATCGTTGTCGCGATCATCGCGATCTTGGCGCTGATCGCCGTGCCCAACTTCCTCGAGGCACAAGTGCGAGCCAAGGTCTCGCGCGTGAAGACCGACTTGCGGTCGCTATCGGTGGCCGAGGAAGCCTATATGGTGGACTGGAATTCGTACACCTATTCGAACAGCGAGTCCGCCAATCCCGGTTCTCTCGGCACAGATGATCCACTAGGCCGATTTATGGGTTTTGGGCAGCTGACGACACCGGTTGCATACATCACCAGCATTCCCATGGATGCATTTGGCCAGAGCCGCTATGTCCCCACGCCAGGTGGCTGGCGTCCGGCTTATTTTGCACTCGGGACTGGGGAGGCCGGAAGCAGGACACCCGCTGGGCAGCAAAATAATCCCAAGGGCGGCATGCCAAGCAACTGTTACGAGATCGAGTCGGACGGACCGGACCACTGGGACGATACCCGTGACAACATAAGTACGGGCAACTTTCCGTGGCCGGACCTCAACCCCGATGCTTTGGTGCCGCCGGCAACGACGCTGCTCTATGATCCAACGAATGGCACAGTCAGCTCTGGTGAAGTCATCCGTTTTGGCGGTATCAAGCCCGCTGGCGCTATCTATGACTTTCTATGGGCAGGTAGTGCGAAGTGAGTCTTGCGTTTGCGCTTTGTCTCGCGGTGCCGTGTACCAGGGTTCGAGCAACAGCGAGGGCTAGTTTCAGGTCCCATGTTTCAGGTTTTCGGGCTTTTGATGGGTGAACAGCGGTGAGAGTGACCATCGGTGTCATCGGTGGCAACAGTGTTGCACCGCCGATCTATGCAATGGCCGAAGAGGTCGGGCGTCGGATCGCTCAGTCCGGCGCTCGTTTGATTTGCGGCGGACTGGGAGGGGTCATGGAAGCTGCCTGCAAGGGCGCCGCTGAGGCCGGCGGCACGACGATCGGCATCCTGCCGGGCGGCGATCCGGGATCGGCCAACCCCTATGTCGAAGTTGCCATCGCCACGGGTCTGGACATTGCGCGCAACCTCATCATTGTCCGGACGAGCGACGCGCTGATCGCAATCAACGGCAGCTATGGGACGCTCAATGAGATTGCGGCAGCACTGAATCTGGACAAGCCCGTCGTCGCTTTGGAGACATGGGATTTGCCGACAGCCGGCGACGTTGATCCTGCGCTCTTCTTTCCTGTCCGCACACCCGAAGAGGCCGTCCAGAAAGCGCTTGCATTGGCCGCCCACAAGTAGCGCAGGCATCCTTGCCTGCATGGAGGCGAGAGGCCAGAGGCCGGAAGCAAGAGGCCAGAGGCCAGAAAAAGGCGTACGGCATTCATCGTTCGTAATTCAGCATTCATCGTTCAGCGTTCATCCTTGTGTTGTCCGGTTATTGCTTGCTTTGCGAGCCTGGCCGCGTAGACTTACCAGTATCAGGCAACAGGAATCGAGCCCGAGGAGGTGGTCTCCGATGGGTCGAGAAATCCGGGTTTTTCTTTTGATCGCAACGCTGGCCGTGGTTGCAGCGGGACAGTTGCGCCCTGTTGGCGCCGGCCAGTCCGGCCCGCCGAACGGCAGGTACGTCATTGTCTGCCGCGACGCGGGTGCCGGTGGCTACGAGGCGTTTCCCGATCTGTGTCGAACGCGCGACGGCGAGCTTCTGTGCGTTTTCTATGCCGGGTTCGGCCACGTCTCGCTCCCCAGCTACGCGCCAGGCGGCAATCTGCCGCCCAACTGCCCAAACGCCGGACGCGTCTGTCTCGTGCGCAGCCGCGATAACGGGCGCACCTGGTCGAAGCCGATCATCGTTGCAGACACTCCGCGCGACGATCGCGATCCCTCGATTGTCCAATTGCCCGACGGCACGCTGCTGTGCAATTACTTCTCGCACCGCCCCGGTCGGGGAGGGCAAGGCTATCGCTTCGTCCACTCGGCACTGGTACGCTCGACTGATGGTGGCCGGACGTGGAGCGAGGAGCAGGCGCTTTTCGACAAGTGGGCTTGCAGCTCCCCCATTCGCATTCTCTCGGATGGACGGCTGGCCCTGCCGCTTTACTACGTCGGGCCGGTTCACTCCAAAGGGGCCAGTTACGGCGGCGTAACGTTTTCCACGGACAAGGGCCAAACCTGGTCCGACCCGGTTCCAATCGGCAAGGACGGTCCGCTCGAGCTCGATGCCGAACCCGATATCGTCGAGCTGCCCGGAGGAGTCCTGCTTGCCGGTCTGCGACCGACAATGGCTTTCTCCTGGTCGCGCGACGGCGGGCGAAACTGGTCGGCGCCGGAACCTGCCGGATTCCCTGCCCATTGTGTCTACTTCCTGCGAACCAGCAAGGGCATCCTCCTGATGGGCCACCGCCTGCCCGGGACCAGTCTTCACTACAGCCTCGACGATGGCAAGAGCTGGAGCGAAAACGTGCAGCTCGATCGCGCCGGTGGTGCCTACCCGAGCATGGTCGAGCTGCCCAATGGCACGATCTACTGTGTCTATTACGAGGAGGGGCCGCGCAGCGACATTCGCGGTATACGCTTTTCGGCCGACCGCACAGGGATACGGATCATCCCGCCGGCCGAGTGGAAAGAATAGGAGCGCAAGGCTGCGGGGCGGACGTTCCAGGTCTCAAGTTTCAGGTTTCAGGTCACAGATGCTTGCGCAGGAAGGTGATGTCGCGCGCCACGCGCTCGAGGATCGATTTGCGGTCTTCGGGACCGGAATACTCCCCGTGGAGGCTCAGAGGGCCATCGTAGCCAACCTCTTTCAGAAGGGCGATTGCCTCGGGCCAGTCCACCAACCCTTCGTGCAACAGCGACCATTCCCTTTCCCAATCTGCCACCACGCCGCTTTGGCCTGTTTTGACGTATAGGCCATTCTTGACGGCGACCACTGCCAGATAGTCGCGTACGATTGCCAGCGCCAGGTCGAGCGGTTCGCCGCTGAGCATCAGGTGGGCTGGGTCGATGTAGATTGCGACGAACTTGCGATCGAACCCGCGCACCAGCTGCATCGCAGCGCTTCCATTGCAGCCGTAGTAGCTCCCTGAATGAGTGTGGATCACGGTGCAAACGCCGAAATCCCTCCCCATTCTCTCGAATTCCTTGAGGTCGGACCGGATTGCCTCGACTCCGGGCCAGTAAGGCTGGCCCGACCGCCAACGCCAATAGCCGACCTTGATGTGCGGGATCTTCGCCTTGCCGCACGCCTCGTAGAGGCGTCGGACACCGGCGTCGCGCGGGTCGGTTTGGCGCGTTTCCATCGAGACGAGCGGAACCGAAAGCCCCAGGTCTTTCCAGGTTTTCATCGCCTCGGGAAGCGCGGTCGCGACGTTGGCGGGGTCGACGCATTGCCCTCCTCGGATGGCAAGGTCCAGGCCATCGAAGCCAAGGTCCTTGACAGTGCGTCCGACCTCTTTGGCGCTCAAGCCTTTGAGGAACTTGGTGAAGAAGATGAGTTCCATTGTTTTGCTCCCGCGAAAGCGTCGAGTTTCAGGTTACAGGTTTCAAGTTTCACGTTTGAGGTTGTCCGGCTAGTGATCAGTCTAGGGGCTTTGGCCGAACGCTGGCAACAGTTTTCCTTTCTCTTGTTCGTCTATGCTGTCCCTGAAACATGAAACCTGAAACTCACAACCTGTTTCACGGTGAAACCGCCAGCCACGTGGCCGGCAGATGTGTCGGGTCAATCTGCCAAAACGGGATTGCGACGAAGTAGACCAGGAGCAAAACCAGCAGCATCCCAACGAAGTTGAGCACGATCCCCGTGCGCACCATCGTGCCAATCGGGATATAGCCCGTCCCGAACACAATCGCGTTGGGAGGTGTGGCGACGGGCAGCATGAAGGCGCACGATGCCGAGATCGTCGCCGGCAGCATCAGGACCAGTGGGTTGACCTCAATCGCACGTGCCACTCCCGCCAGGATCGGCAACACCATGTTCGTTGTCGCCGTGTTCGAGGTCAGCTCGGTCAGAAACGTGATCGTGCCCGAAATGGCCAGGATCTGCCCGGGAACGGGCAGGTGTCCAAACGCGCGACACTGCTTGCCAATCCAGTCGGACAAGCCCGAGACCTCAAAACCGTGGGCCAGCGCAAACCCTCCGCCAAACAGAAACAGAACATTCCACGGCAGTGCCTCGACCGTTTTCCAGTCCACCAGCCGCTCGCCCTTCCTTCGGCCCGACGGAATGAGAAACATCGACAGTGCTGCCAGCATCGCCACGGTACCGTCGCGGACCCATTCGACCAGACCCAGAACGTTACTCCAGCCGGGAACGGTCACGCTGCCGATTTCGATCTTGACTCGGAAAATCCACAAAAACGCGGCGCAGAGAAAGACCACGAGTACGCAGGTCTCGGCGCGAGTGATCGGCCCGAGTTTCGCGATTTCGCCGCGGATTGTCCCGCGACCACCCAAGAACCGCCCGCCCCGAACGGGATGGAGCACGAAGGTAACCAATGCCCATGCCACCAGCAGGAAAACAACGGAAAACGGCAGAGCTAAGAATAGCCACGGGGCAAACGCGATCGCCGGTGCGCCGGGAAATTCCTTGTGAAATATCGCCCCGAAAACGACGTTGGGTGGCGTTCCGATCAGTGTTGCCACCCCGCCGATGCTCGCCGAATAGGCAATGCACAGCATCAGGACCAAGCCGAAGCGCGCTCCGAAGCCTCGCCCTGCCCCGTGCGTCTCACCTTTCTCGCGCTCTTCGGCCAGCAATACGATCGAGAGTGCGATTGGCATCATCATCATCGTTGTTGCCGTGTTCGAAATCCACATCGAGAGCAGGGCCGTGGCGACCATGAAGCCGAGGATCAGCTGCCGTGGCCGATCGCCCACCAGTCGGATCGTCTGAAGCGCCAGACGTCGATGCAGATTCCAACGCTCCATGGCCAGCGCGATCGTGAAACCTCCGATGAACAAGAAAATGTAGTCGTTCATGTAGGTCTCCGCGACTGCTGTTGGTTGCGCGATTTTCATGAATGGCATCAGGACAAGAGGCATGAGCGACGTGGCTGCCAGCGGAATCGCTTCGGTCATCCACCACGTTGCCATCAGGGCGGCAATCGCCGCCATGCGCTGCGTCTTCGGCTCGAGGTCGGTGGGCACGCTGAGCAAGATCACAAACAGAGCCGTGCCGACCACCAGGCCGGCGTTCTTGTGAACCCCTGTGGTTTCGGCTCTCTCCATTTCCCGCCTTCAGCCTTCCGCCCTCGTCCTTCTGCTTTGTTGAACGAGCAGGACGCCGCCGCCCGAAATCTCGCTTCGCTTGAGCATAAGAAGAGCCTCGTTGGCCTGCTCGAGGGGGAACGTTTGGATCTCGGTGCGGATGGAGATCTCGGCCGCCAGCGCCAGGAAATCCTGCGCATCCTGGCGCGTGCTGTTGGCCACCGAGCGCACAACCCGCTCGTCGTAAAGGAGCGAGTAATCCATTTCGGGTGTTGGCGTCATGTGGATGCCAGCCAAAGCGAGCGTAGCGCCCTTGTCCATCACGCGAAGCGCTTCGGGAACGAGCCGGCCGGCAGGCGCAAAAATGATCGCGGCGTCGAGTTTTGCCGGCGGATCGTCCTCGGCGCGACCGGTCCATGCGGCTCCCAGTTCGCAGGCCAGACGGCGGTGTTCTTCGCTTCGCGTGAAGACAAAAACGTCGCATCCCCAATGACGGGCAACCTGGATAGCCATGTGGGCCGAATTGCCGAAGCCGTACAAGCCCAACCGCCCGCCGCGTTCTGCGCCGCTGAGGCGAAGCGCGCGAAAACCGATAATGCCGCCGCAAAGCAGCGGTGCTGCCTGTTGGGCGGTCAAACGCTCGGGAACCGAGTAGGCGAAATCGGCGCGGACAACCATGTACGGCGCATAGCCGCCGTCGGCATGAAGCCCCGTGAAACGCGCGCCTTCGCACAGGTTTTCGCGTCCGCTGGCGCAGAACTTGCACCGGCCGCATGTCGAGTAGAGCCACGGCACACCAACGCGATCGCCCACGCTAAACCGCTGGACCCCAGATCCCGCAGCCTCGACTTGGCCCACGATCTGATGGCCGGGGATGATCGGCAGCTTTGGCAATTTCAGGTCGCCCTCGACCGTGTGCAGGTCGGTGTGGCAAATGCCGCACGCCTCGACCGCGATGCGCACCTCGCCCTCGGTCGGTGTTGGCTCAGCAACCTCGGCCAGCTCCAGCGGGCGTTGCTCGATTGGCTTTGGCTGCCTCAAGAGCATAGCGTTCATCGCTCAACTACTCCTCTCGCGGCACACTCCGCACGAACGCCTGTGCGAGACTTGGAGCCCTCTCCTCCCGCCTGCTGCGCACGTTCGGTGCTGCTGTCTTCACACCTTCGCGCTGCTCATTCTCGCTCTGTAGGGGCGATTAGCGAAATCCCTCGCAAGGTGCAAGAGTGAAGATGAGTCACGTCGCGGCCCGGAAGCAGCCGCTCGCGGCTGAGTCGCACCCCGGGAGCGGGCTCATTTTTTCACTTGTCTCCGCGGGGGTGCACTGGTAGAGATTTTTCCAGGTTTCTGTTCAAGCGGCTGATTCTCTGAATTCTTGCTCAGTTGAAATAAGTCCAGGAGGAGGGACATGGTGTCCCGAAGCGACAAGAAGAAAGAGGCAAAGCCCGGAAAAACGCCACGCCGGACCTCTTCGAAGAGAAGCAAAAAGACAGCTAAACCGGCCAGGAAAAAGGCAACCTCGACAAGAAAAACGACAACAAAGCCAAAGAAGAAGCCGGTGAAGGGGCGCAAGAAAACTACCGCCAAGCGGGCCAAGGCGGCGCCCAAGAAGAAAGCGCCGGCCAAGAAGAAAACCGTGCGGGCCAAGAAGGCGCCCCCGCGCAAGCCCGGTCGCCCAAGGCCTTCTCCCATGGCTCAGCCAACCGTTCGCGCTCCGCGCCCTGTCGAGCTGGGGCCTGACGTTGTCCTGGCCCCTCCCTTCAGCACCATTGAAGGGACAGAGCCACACGCGGCCGCCGCAGCCAATGGCGTCATCGCCGTTCGCTCGACCAAGTACGAAGTGACGCCGCCCGACCGCATCATTGAGCCCGTTTACCCCGAAGAGCGAGTCACCGAGTTGCCGGCCGGCTATGGCGAGACGCGACTGGTGTTGCTGGTACGCGATCCCGAGTGGCTTTTCGTCTACTGGGAGATCAGCCAGGCAGATCGCGACATGCTGGGTCTGGCGCGCGAGGGGTCTATCGAACCGCTAGTGCTGCGCCTGTACGATGTCACCGGCGTCGAAGATTTCAACGGCGTCAACTCGGTGAGCTGGTATGAGATTCCAATCACGGCTGGCGCAAGCAGCTGGTACGTCCATCTGCCTCAAGCGGATCGCCAGTGGTGCGCCGAGCTGGGGGTCCTGAACGAGCTGGGTGAGTTCGTTCAGATCTGCCGCTCGAACCAAGTTCACACGCCGCGCAACTTTATCTCGGAAGAGGCTGACGCCGAGTGGATGATGGTGTCCGAGGAGCTGCGCGAGATTCTTGCCCGGTCGGCTGATATGGCGGTCAGTAGCCAGCTCTGGCTCTTGAAAAACACCGGGCCAGCGCCGCACTTTCGGGTTCGCTGCGGGCGCGGCCGCCGCTGGCAGCTCGGCCGGCACAGGCCGAGCTTCCTTTATCGGTTCGCACGGAACTTGTCGTCAGTGGCACGACCGATCCCCAGGCAAGCGTGACCGTCCAGGGGCAGACGGCCGAGGTTCGGCCCAATGGCACATTCTCGCTGCGGTTCGAACTGCCCGATGGCGAACAGGTTATCGCCGTACGTGCGACCAGCGGCGACGGGACGCTCACGCGCGAGATTGTCCCGGTGGTGCGCAAAGAGACCCGTCCCCAATCGGGGGCCTGATGGTCCACTTGCCTTTCGCTTCCGCCTGAAATCCAAGACTTGAAACCTGAAACTTGAAACCTTACACTCGAGACATGGGATATTTGAAAGAGCGGTAGCGGCCGCGCCGCAACCTCGATCTCCGCAATCTTCGCAGCAGACAGGAACAGATCATGGCAAAGTCACCAACCGGTTACCTGTGTCTGGTTCTCCATGCCCACCTGCCCTACGTCCATCATCCCGAACACGCCGACTGCATCGAGGAGAATTGGTTCTATGAGGCGATGACGGAGACCTATCTGCCGTTGCTCGACGTGTTCGAGCGCCTGGTGGACGACGGCGTCGATTTCCGGGTCACGATGTCGCTGACACCGCCGCTAGCGAGCATGATGGCCAACGAGCTCTTACGCTCGCGCTATTTGCGCCATCTCGAAAGCCTCATCGAGCTGGCCCATAAGGAGATCGAGCGCACGCGCTGGCTGCCCGAATTCCACGAGACGGCCAAGATGTATCTGCGGCGGTTTGAACGCTGTCACAATCTCTACGTTGAGAAACACAAGCAGGATCTGCTCGCGGGGTTTCGCCAGCTGGCCGAAGCCGGCAAGGTCGAGCTGGTCACGTGCGGCGCTACGCACGGCTTTCTGCCGCTTCTCGAACTCCAACCGCAGGTGGTGCGGGCGCAGGTCGCCGTCGCCACCCAGTTTCACGAAGAGACGTTTGGCCGTCCCTCGCGGGGCATCTGGAATGCCGAATGCGGGTATGCTCCGGGGCTGGACGCAATCGTGGCCGATTTCGGCGTGCACTATTTCTTCGTGGACGCCCACGGGATTCTGTTCGCCGACAAGCGGCCAAAGTATGGCGCCTACGCGCCGCTCTTTTGCCCCAGCGGGGTCGCCGCCTTCGGGCGCGACCTGGAATCGTCGAAGTCGGTCTGGAGCGCCGAGGAGGGCTACCCGGGCGATTTTCGCTACCGCGAGTTCTACCGCGACGTCGGCTACGACCTGGAGTTCGAATACGTCCGGCCATACATCCACGAGAGCGGCCTACGCATTGCCACCGGCATCAAGTATTATAAGATCACGGACGACAATATCGACCTGTCGCAAAAGCAACCCTACTGCGAGCACGACGCGCTCGAGGCCGCCGCGACCCACGCCGGCAATTTCATGTTCAACCGCCAGAAGCAGGCCGAATGGCTGCGCGGCCACATGGACCGCCCGCCGATGATCATCAGCCCCTACGATGCCGAACTGTTCGGCCACTGGTGGTTCGAGGGACCGGCTTTCCTCGAGTATCTGTTTCGCAAGATCCACTACGACCAAGACGAGATCATCTGCCTGACGCCCAGCGAGTACCTCGAACGCCATCCCCACAACCAGGTTGCCACGCCATCGATGTCGAGCTGGGGCTACAAGGGCTATTGCGAGGTCTGGCTCGAAGGGAGCAACGACTGGATCTATCGCCACCTCCACAAGGCCGCCGACCGAATGGTCGAAATGGCCAACCGTTTCCCCAACGCCGACGGCCTGTTGCTGCGTGCGCTCAAGCAGGCCGGGCGCGAACTGCTCCTGGCACAGTCGAGCGACTGGGCGTTTATCATGAAAACCAACACCATGGTCGAATATGCCAAGAAGCGCACGCGCGATCACCTTGTCAATCTGTCCAATCTCTATTTCATGGTTATGAACGGCAAGATTGACGAGGCGTTTCTCGCTGACCTCGAGTGGCGCAATAGCATCTTCCCCAATATCGACTACCGCGCCTTCGCCGACCACCGCGGTTGACGCAGATCCCTCGGGCGAGCCTCCTGACTCAACTACCAAGCCAGAGGTCGATGGGTTTGGTGACGGGGCGGGGGGCGTAGGGCCATTCGATGCGGCGGCCGGTCGCGGCGGATTCGTAGGCGGCGCAAATGATTTTCAGGACCTCGCGGCCGTCCTCGCCGGTCTCGATCGGCGTTTCCTCGCCCTTGACGCACCGCACGAAATGGGCCAGCTCCTGCGGGAAACCGTAGTTCCAGATTTCCTCGAACATCGTGAAGGTGTAACCGCGCGTCGTGGCGGCCTTCTCGACCGCATAGCCATAGCCGCTCTCGCTGAAGGTCAGCAGCGAGTTGCCGCGCAGCAGGTCGGCGCGCGTGAAACCGCCCGAGCCATAGATCTCACATCGGTCGTCCATGCCGCCCTGCTTGGCCCAGCTGTTTTCAATCATTGCAACCCGGCCGCCTTCGAATTCGACGACGCAGAAGCTGTGATCTTCGCCGCGCGTCTTGTCGGCGTGAACGTGGAGGCCAAGGCTGGCAACGACGCTCTTGACCTTTGGTTTCCCGAACACCCACCGGGCAAACTCGATGCCGTGGCAGCCCATGTCGAGCAGCACACCGCCGCCCGACTGCTCGATGTCCCAGAACCAGGGCATGTGAGGGCCGAAGTGCTCTTCACTCTGTTTGACCAGGAACACTTTGCCGAGCGCCCCCTCGTCGGCCAAAGCCTTGGCGCGCACGTACTTCGGCGCAAAGCACAACTCTTCGCCATACATCAGCAAGACGCCAGCCTGGCGGCAGGCCTCGATCATCGAGTCGGCCTCCTCGAGCGTCCGGCAGAGCGGTTTCTCGCACAGGACGTGCTTGCCTGCTTTGGCCGCATCAATGGTTACCTGGGCGTGCAGATTGTTGGGGATGCCCACAGTCACCATATCAATCTCTTCAAGCGCCAGGAGATCTCGGTAGTTTTCGAAAGCCTTTGGAACGCCGCGTTCCTCGGCGAAGCGCTTCGCCTTGCCGGGGGTTGGCGAGGCGACGGCCACGACCTCGGCGTCGGGCACGCTCTTGAAGGCCGCCGCGTGGATGTCGGCGACGAAACCACTGCCAACCAGTCCGACCTTAACTTTGCTCATCAGTCAATGCTCCTTCCCGGCCGCGGAGAGACTTGACCACGACGCCACGACGTACACAACGTCAAATGCTCTACCTGTTTCTATTCAAACAACCGCCATCGGCTCGGCGGGAAAACCGAAGGTCTGATGCATCGGCAAGAGGTCCATTTTCTGAAAACCACAGATTACGCGGATCTCGCAGATGAGTGGAGAAACTGGCCCTAGAAATCTGCGGAATCGGTGTAATCTGTGGTCTGGCACTTCTTACCGTCGCGTCAAGTCTGTACTCTGAACTTCCCAATTCCAACCTGTTGGGGCACCGGTGGCAAAAGCGCTGGCTTTCCTACACCACGAGCGGCTCGATGCCGAACAGCTGGCAATAGGACCGCAGCTCTTTCTTGAAGTCGCCGTAGAAAAACTGCTGGTGGAAGCCCGGATAGTCGAGATAGTCGCTGACACCGTCCAGCTTGACCATGACCGACACGACACATCCGCCCGAGGGAGGAACTTTGATGTTCTCGATGACCTCGCCGGCGGAAATAATCAGCTTCGGCGGCACGTCGTCCTGCTTGCTCAGAACAGCGTCAAGGACCGTGACCCTCTGGCCGACACGCCACATCGTCCGCGGCACGGCGTCGCGCATGCCATGGTGGTGCGAAAGATAATAGGGTTCGGGCGGCTCGGAGAAGCCATTCAACCGCGTTGGACACGTGCAGTGGGCGCCGATCAGCGCATCGTTGGCCGTGTCGGGAACGGGATCCTGCTGAAAGCCCGGCCGGTCGAAAAGATACTGCACCAGGGCGTGCGTGACGCAGGCACGCAGGTCGGCCTCGCATGCCGCCGGGATGCCGTGGTCAAGCATCCGCGACCACGCGATGCACGGCAGGCTCACGTTGGTCTTGCCGAGTGCGCCCAGGCAATTCATCGTAATGGCGTCGCCCTCTTCGCGTTCGAGAATGTTGCGAGCGACGACGTAGCTCTTCACGCCGTTGAGGACGTCCTGCTCGGTCGGCCCGGCGATCCGAGTGGCATTGTTTATATACTCGGTGGCGATGCGCCTCAGTTCGTCCGAAAGCGGGGTCCGCCGATATTCGTCGAGAAACGTCTTTTCCGGCAGGTAGTGCAGTTTCGTGCCAAAGTGCTTGATCTCGGTCTCTCGGCGGTTCTTGCCCTTGATCACGACGCATCGCGTCTCGCGCAGTTTCGCGGCCGCTTTGAGCATCTTCATTCCGTAGGCAACCTGGCTGAAGTCGTCGGTCGAGCAAACGAAACAGCCGCTGCGCTTCGCCAGGCTGGCTGTGTTTGTCGTGAATGCGGCGCCAACCGGCGCGAACACAACCGTCGCGATCTTACTGTCGATGGCCTTGTACGCCGTTGGCCAGGAGTGTTCCTGGCGATCGAGCAAGACGACGAGCAGGCCGTCGGGTTTTTGCGCTTCCGCTTCCGCCACCCATTGGTCGGCCTCGCTAGCGGAGTAGATCGGCACCGGCCGCATGCGGAGACCCACGCCGAGCTGTTTCGCAGTCGTCTCGATTTGTCGGCGATAGTTCTGCAGTGCCGCGTCGCCGTCGTAGATTGCGCCCGGCCACCACATGCCGTAGTTTTCCTTTCGCCTGACAAACGCGACCTGGATGGTTGGGGTGTATTTCGAGGCAGGCCCCGCGGGAGCAATCCGTCTTTCGCTGCTTGTTTCCGCCGCGTTGGCGCGATTGGCTAAGAGCGATGGAGCAAGCGCAGCAGCGCCCGCTGCAGCTAGGAAGCCGCGGCGGGAACAACCACAAGAGTGCGTCTTGTCCTGGTCCGAAATCGGTGCCATGATTTGTCCTCCGAACTTTCGTGTTGGTCGTGGTCTTTCCTCGCCGGCGCGCTACCGCCGGTGCCATGAGCGATCACGCAATACCGAGCGCTCTTCCCAGTACGCGGCGAACCGCGAAGAGTCAACGAGCTTTCGCCTTCTGCGGCTGTCGGCTGAGGTACTTGCGAAAGGGCAAATCGCCGGCTGCGAATCTGTAGCGCAGGCATCTTGCCTGCATGTTTTTGAGCGTGCTGGGAACCCGCCGTCCGGCGGGCAGGCGAGGACGCCTGCGTTACGCTCTTTCGCAAGTGCCTCCTATCGGCTTCAGTGATAAACCCCGAATTCCTGGAGCGTTTCCCACATGGCCTCGATGTTTTCGGGCGGGACATCGGCCTGGATATTGTGGACCGTCGCGAAGATGAACCCGCCGCCCGGTGCCAGGTCGTCGATTCGCCGACGGACCTCGGCGCGGACTTCGGCCGGCGTGCCGCGCGGCAGGACACGCTGCGTGTCAACTCCCCCGCCATAGAACGTGATCTCCTTGCCATACAGCCGTTTCAGCCGGCGCGTGTCCATGTCCGCCGCGTTGACCTGGACCGGATTGAGGATGTCGATGCCCGATTCGATCAGGTCGGGGATGAGCGCCGCGACCGCCCCACAGCTGTGGTAGAATATCTTCACGTCCGTCGCCGCGTGTTTCCTGATGAACTCGAACAGGCGGGTGTGGCGCGGCTTGAGGAAATCGCGATACAGCTCCGGCGCGATCAACAGCCGGTCCTGGCCGGCGAGGTCGTCACCTTCGTGGACCATCGTGACGTTCTCGCCAACCAACTCCAGTGCTCGCGCCCAATACTCCATCTTGATCTCGCAGACAGCGTCCAACAACGCCTCGGCAGGCGGACGGTTTGCCAACAGGTCGCGGTAGTAGTTCTCGCATCCGCGCAGCCACGTGGCCATCTCGAAAATGCCGGCGACATTTGCACCCAGAATGCAGGCCACCTGCCTGGTGTTCACGAGGTCGTCGGCCCGCTGGGCGAAGCCTTCATATCGGCCCGGATCGAGTGGGTCGGGAAAGGGGCGAACCAGCCCCGACTTGACGCGCGCCAGCTCGCCGACGCTGCCAATGTCCGCCAGCGGATGGCCGCGCATGTCATAGTAAAATCCGCCCTCCTGGGGCATCCACCATTCGATGCCCCACTCGTCGCGCATCTTGTCGTAGCCGTTCTCGCTCCAAAGTGCCGGAGCGAAGCCATGCGGCGGGCCGGGCTTGATCCCATACACATCCACGTTCAGGCGATCTTTGACGTCGTCGTGGATGCAAGCGAGTTGTTGAATTGGATCTTCGATCTCGACCGCGGCCTCGGCCAGGCCAAGGTGGCGCCGCAGCCGACGGTAGGCCTTCTCGTGCATGCCGGTCACGACCGTTGCCCCGAGGTCAAACGGCACGCGGTCCGGCTCGCGATGGTTCAGCGCGGCTTCAACGCGCGTGCGACTGGTCCAGGTTTCGCGATCCATGCTTTGTCGCCACTGTCACCGGCCTGCGGTCACGGGGTCGGTTTCTCCTGGCCAGCCGCGTAACGCCGCCGACTGAGGCCGTACTTTCGCATCAAGGCCTGGAAATTGGTTCGTTGCATGTCTACGTCGCGCGCCGCACGCGTGACATTCCAGTTGTTGCGCCGCAGGGCCTCGAGCAGGAACTGCCTCTCGATTTCGGCGACAGCCGTCTCGCGCGCTTCCTTCTTGAGCGCCTTGAGTTGCTGGCTGTCGGTCGGGACGCCGAGGGTGCCCGCCACGCGGGTCTCATAAAAACAGAGCGCCGGATGGCGAGCCTCGACCGTCTGGCCTTCGGCCAATATGACCAGACGCTCGATGGTGTTTTCGAGCTGACGGACATTGCCCGGCCAATCGTGCCGGACGAGCTGGTCGAGCACCTCGTTGTCAAAACGCTGAACGCGTTTGCCCGTGCGCGCGACGGCGGATTTGAGGAAATGGTAGGCCAGAGTCGGAATGTCCTCGCGCCGCTCGCGCAGCGGCGGAAGGCGGATAGGAAAAACCAGAAGGCGATAGTACAGATCGTCACGAAAGTGGCCCTGCTCGACCATTTGTTTGAGGTCGCGGTTGGTGGCAAAGACCAGGCGCACATTCACCCGGCGTGCTTCGACACCCCCGACGGGCAGGAATTCGCGCTCCTGGAGAAATCGCAACAGCTTGACCTGGATCTCGAGGTCAATGTTGCCGATCTCGTCGAGAAAAACCGTTCCGCCGTCGGCCACCTCGAAAAGCCCCTTCTTGGCGGCCACGGCACCGGTGAAGGCACCTTTGACGTGACCGAACAGCTCGCTCGACAGAAGCTCCTTGGAGAGAACACCGCAGTCCACAGCGACAAACGGCTGGCCGCGCCGCGGGCTTCGCTCGTGGATCGCTCGCGCGACGAGCTCTTTGCCGGTGCCACTTTCGCCGATCAACAAGACGGTGCTGTCGGTCGTCGCCACCTTCTCGATCAGGCGAAAGACCTCGAGCATCTTGGGGCTGTGACCGATGATCGAGCAGAAATTGGGGGTGATCCTGGCTTCCTCGGCCAGTTGGCGGCTCTCCAGTTGGAGAGAGCGTTTCTTGAGCGCGCGATCGAGCGCACCAAGCAGCTCGGCAGGCGTGAACGGCTTGGGCAGGAAGTCATAGGCGCCCAACCGCATGGTCTCTACTGCCGCCGCGACTGTCGCATATCCTGTTATGATAATGACCGCGATGTCGGGGTGCTCCTCGCGGATCGCCTGGAGAATCTCCATGCCGCCGACATCGGCCATCTTCAGGTCGGTGAAAACAACGTCGAATGGCCCCTCGCGCACGCGCTGAAGGCCCTCCTTGCCACTGAGCGCCCAGACCACCTCGTGGCCCTGGCGCTGGAGGATCTTCTCGCAGCTTTTGCAGACAACGATCTCGTCATCCACGACGAGAATGCGTGCCGCTGTGTTCATCCTTCCCGCCTCACTGCTCACCCGCCTGCTGTCGGCAGGTGAACGATGAACGTCGCACCGTGCCCCGGCTCGCTGTGCACCTCGATCGTTCCGCCGTGACTCTGGACAATTCCATAGCTGATAGCCAGCCCCAAGCCCGTTCCGGTTCCCTTGGTCGAGTAGAACGGATCGAACAGCTTCGAGAGCGCCTCGGGTGGGATTCCGGGGCCTGTGTCGGAGATGGAGACCTCGACCTGTTCACCGGCGCGATCGGCGCGCTTGGAGATCACGCGGACCTTGCCTCCGTCGGGCATCACCTCGGAAGCATTGATGAGAATATTGACGAAAACCTGCTGGAGTTGATTCGGATCGGCCGAAATCTCGGGCAGGAATGGGTCAAGGTCCTCCGCGATTTCGACATTGCGAAACGAGGCTTGATTGCGCAGCAGTGACAGGCTGTTGTGGATGACCTCGTTGACCGAGATCTTCTTCTTTTCGGGTCTGCTTTGGCGGGCGAAATCAAGCAGGCCCTTGACGATTCGCCGGCAGCGAATCGTCTCGTTCACGATCGTCTGGAGATCGTCGCGCTGCGGGTCGTCGAGCGGCAGGTCTTCCAGCAACAGACTGGCGTTGGTCAGGATTCCGGTCATGGGGTTGTTGATCTCGTGGGCCACGCCGGCGGCGAGTTTTCCCAGCGAGGCCAATTTCTCCGACTGCATCAGCTGCTCCTGCATCGCCTGGATCTCCCGGCTGCGTTGTTCGACCTTTAGCTCAAGCGTGCGCGCCCACTCGCGCAGCTCCCCAAGCACCTCGGACAGCCGCCTCGTCATGGCATTAAACGAGTTGGCAAGGCGGCCGATTTCGTCCTTTGATTCCACATGCATCTCGACGGCGTAGTCGCCGCTGGCAACCTTTTGGGCAAGGCGGGCCATGTCGCGCAGTGGCCGCGTGAACGTCTCGGCAACCAGAACCGCTATGAGGATGACCAGTGCGATCCCCAACAAAGCGATCCCGATAAAGATCGAAAGAGTTTGCCACAGACTGTCCGTGAAGGGGCGTTTGAGAATGCCCACATAGAGGATGCCGACGATCTTGCCCCGCAGGTCGCGGATTGGCTCGTAGGCTGTGATGTACCAGTCATTGACGACGAAAGCCTCGTCAATCCACTTGCGGCCCTGTTCGAGCACGGCCTCGTTGACTTCGAGCGACACACGCGTGCCGATGGCCCGTGTGTTGTCGCGATTGCGCACATTGGTCGAGATGCGAAGGTCGCCCTGGAAGATCGTTGCGGTCCCAATGTCGCGCCCTTTGTAGCTTTTCGCCTCGAAGACGATCTCCTTGATCTTGTCCACGATCGTGTAATCACGATTGAGAAGCCTTCCGCCGTAAAGAACTCCCAGCAGATTCCCTTCGTGACCGAGAACGGGTGCCGCCGCGGCGAGCATCATGCCTGCCGTCTCTGCGGTTTCGGGTCGCGGTTTGGCGTGCGGCGTCTCAACAAACTGGATGTAAGCACGCTTTGCCAATTCGGGCTCTTCTTTGAGCAACTCCTCGCGCGTGACGATCAGTGTGCCCCAGACGGCGCTGGGATTGGCCAAGACGGCCCGAACGAGCGGGTCAGTCGAACGGTCGTCGCCGAAGATGCCAGGATTGCATGCTCTGTATACGACACGACCCTGCGCGTCGGTGAGAGTTAGAACGTCAAGATCTTCAGCTCGCCGGACTCGGTCAAGCCTGAGCGCGAGCGCTTGATGATCTCCCGTGACCACAGCCTCGATGATTCCCAACCGATTTGCCGATAGCCGGACAGTGTCCTTGACTGCGCGCAATTGACTCAAATAGATCTCACGCGCCGAGTTGAGCGCCGCCGTCACCTCGCTTTGTGTCTGCGAAACCGTGCGAACGTAGAAAAGACGAACGCCGACCAGGCAGGTGATGACCGCCTGGACAACTACGGCGACGGCAAAGCCGACGATCAGTTTGGCGCGGATACTCGAACCGATCATTCCCTACGGTCCTCAAGGCCAGCGGGGCGGGCCGGCAGCGCCGACAGACAGCCCAGACACACCCCCGCCAACCTGCTCAGCAACCGCCTCGCGGCCGATTTCTTGCTCGTTCGCGTTCTTCGCCACTGCCCCAGCCCAAGGCTCGCCAAAATCGAAACCCACCATCCAATCCCTTAGCCCGTCAACTGGTATTTTCCGAGCGACGATTTGGCCGAGTTTCTTGATTTTGCTGGGCATACGTAAGTGGTCGCCCGCCTTTGAGCGCTTGCGGCTGAGACACTATGCGCGTGAGGACTCGGGCCGAGGGGAAACAACGAGGGACGGACTCCGCCAGAGTCCGTCCCTCGCACGGCCATCTCGTGTTGCTGTCCGTGGTGTCAGGCTGCTTCCTGGAGCACCGCCGCTGTCGCACGGGCAAGCTCCTCGGGCGTGAAAGGCTTGGCGATGTACTGCGAGGCACCGCGACGCGTCGCTTCAATGGCCGACTCGATGGACGCATAGCCGGTGACGATGATGACTTTGGTCTCGGGCCAGCGCTGCTTGATCTCGTCGAGGACTTCCAAGCCGTCCTTGCCCGGCATGCGAAGATCCGTCAGCACGAGATCGTAACGGGTAGCCTTGATCCTTCTCAGCCCCTCGTCGGGCAAGAGAGCCTGGTCCACGCGGTGACCGTGGCGGCCAAGAATCCGCCGCATGCTGTTGCAAGCCACCGGCTCGTCGTCAATGACCAGGATTCTCTTCCTCTCGTCAGGGACTTGTTGTGCGAGCGCTGTCAGGGGCAAGTCGGAGCGACCGAGCATCGAAGCGTAGGCCAGCGAAGTCGCCGCCGCCACTTCGTCGAAGTTGAACGGCAGATCCACGTCGATGACGCCCTCGTCCACGGGAGTGGCAGCGACTTGCTGGCGCTGTTTCATCTTCTCCTCGCGCGCCAGGATGACACACTCCCCCTTGCACAGACCGCTCTCGGCGAACTTCTGGCACTCCATCTGTCCTTTCGGGCACCAGGTTGGCTTGGCAGCAACGTCCGGCAAAGGCATGTCTGTCCGAGTCAGAGCGTCGGCGTAGCGATCCGATGTGACGGCCGCAAGTTCCCTGCGATCGAACGGCATATCCACGTCAATCTGTTCCGAGGCGACCGGCTCGGCTGCAGGCGGCCCTGGGATTTCCGCTTGGTGGCGCTTTTCGCGCCCATGCAGCGCTTTCTCAGCGGCAGCGGTCAGTTCATCGGGTGTAAACGGCTTGGGAATGTAACCGGCGGCACCGATTTTCGTCGCCTCGACCGCCGAATCGATCGATGCATAACCGGTAATCATCACCACCTCGACTTCTGGATGGTGCTCCCTGGCATAACGGAGCAGTTCCATGCCCGAGACGCGTGGCATCATTAGATCGACGATCGCCAGATCGAATCTCTGTTTCTCAAGCACGCCGATGGCCGCCTGACCATCGAATACTTGCTCGACCTCACAGCCGCGTTTCTTGAGAACCTTTCCGACGCTTTCGCAAGCCGACGGTTGGTCGTCTACAACCAGGACTTTTTGTTTGGCCAACATTTTCACTCACCTTCCTCTTCTGGTCCTTCCTCAGCATTTTCTCGTTGCTTTCTCTCGTCTTTTTCGACCTCCTGCCATCTGATTTGCACAACTTGTGCCAAGGTTCACAAGATTGCAGAAGAACAAGCGGCAGAATCCCTATAAGCTACGTAAAATCAGTCATTTGCACCGCAAGTATTGGCGTTCTCACCCAGCGTAACTCGCTGTAGGCCACCTCGTTAGTGAATGTTTTTCTGATACACCGTTCCACTCAGCATTTGGCACCAAATTGGCTGGCGATGGGATTCTCCGATAGATCGTAGGTGTGCCAGTCTGCGTGCGTTGCCGCTGCGGCCAAGTTAGCACAACCATCCGTAACTCTTTTAATATGAGAGTTCTATGCGTTGCCCAATGGATTGACTTGGGCGTGTCTTCCTGACTGGCAACAATGTCGGGTTACTGCCACAGAGCGAAAGAGAAAGGCCAAAACAATAGGCGTATAAAAAAACTGTTCTATTATTTGTGAAAGAATACACAGGACTTCTGGCCTTCGTCGGTGAAATGGCTTCCCGTCTGGGGTGAGGAGATCAATGGCTTGTCCTCTCGCTCAAAACGCTTGAATTCCGTGGCGTGGTGTGGGCAAGATCGATTCGGCACCGCAATGGCTGGAAAAGCGCCGCGGGCGAGGACTTCCGGCGTCTGCGCGATAGGAGGATGTCGCCATGGATGAGCAATGGACACACGACAAGGCACTCGATCTTCTGTGCCAGCACGTGACCAACGAGAACCTGGTCAAACACTGCCTGGCGAGCGAGGCAATCATGCGTGCGCTGGCGGCGCGGTTTGGCGAGGATCCCGACCGATGGGGTCTGGCGGGCTTGCTGCACGATCTCGACTTCGAGCAAACCAAGGACACTCCGAGCGATCACGGCAATCAGACCGCCGAAATTCTCGGCCGCGAAGGCGTGCCCGATGACGTTATCCAGGCAATCCGCGAGCACAACGCCGAGGAACTTGTTGGCGTCGAGCGCCAGTCGCGCATGGGAATCGCCCTGTCGGCGGCCGAGACCGTTACGGGCTTGATCGTCGCGACGGCACTGGTCATGCCCGACCGGCGGCTGGCCAGCGTCAAGCCCTCGTCGGTGAAAAAGCGCATGAAGAAGAAAGACTTTGCCCGGAACGTCAGCCGCGACCGAATTCACGAATGCGAGCGGATCGCCCTCAAGCTGGACGAGTTTCTCGCCCTCTCCGTCGAGGCGATGCAAGGCATCGCCGAACCTCTGGGGTTGTGAAGATTCCGACCGGGGCGCGGCCGTCTATCGGATGGGCCTGTAGGCGGGGCGGGCGAAAAGGTCGAGATCGGCTTCGACCATCATGCGGACCAATTGCTCGAACGAAACCTTCGGACGCCAGCCGAGTTTCTCGTGCGCCTTGGTCGCGTCGCCGATCAATAGGTCCACCTCGGCCGGCCGCACCAGATCCTGGTCCACCACGACATAGTCGCGCCAATCGAGATCCGCGCATTTAAAAGCCATCTCGACCAGTTCGCGCACCGAGTGGGTCGCGCCCGTGGCAACGACGTAGTCCTCGGGTTCGTCCTGCTGAAGCATCAGCCACATTGCCTCGACGTAATCGCCCGCGAAACCCCAATCGCGTTTGGCGTCGAGGTTGCCCAGCCGTAATTCCTTTCGCTGGCCCAGCTTGATTCGCGCGACGCTGCTGCTCACCTTGCGCGTGACGAATTCCAGACCGCGCCGTGGCGACTCGTGGTTGAACAGGATGCCGGAACAAGCGAACA
>Ga0111193_1042_pt1 | contig 31929 bp, 23 predicted proteins | sample DeeMarSWOR324_28_FD_80361 | JGI IMG/M metagenome (GOLD analysis project Ga0111193, IMG submission 80361) | candidate division BRC1 bacterium SM23_51 | reverse complement strand
GTTCGCGCCGGCTTGTCACGTCCCGGCCGGCGTAACACAAATCTAAGAATCGTAGCTCGCATCGTCAAGTTCTTTTGACCCTGTGGGTGTTCCACAAGGCGCATTCTCTCTCGCGGCGCGGACGCCTCCTCCTTGACAAAGAGGAAAGCAAAAAAGCATAGATGATTTGCAGGCTTGATCCATGAGAACCTCGTGAGACAAGAGACTCGTTGAGGAGATAGAATGAGACGACCGCTTCTGCTACCTGTGCCGCGAAAGATGCGACTGACTGATGGCCGTTTTGCGATCACTGAGAAGACTCGCATCTACCTAATGCCGGGCTGTGGCGATCCGGAACTCGAGGCTGCGCTCGAACTGGCCGATGTCTTCAAGCGCTACGCGCAATGCAACGTTGTCGTGGATCGCATCCGCAGCAGCCGAGCGCGGGGCTCTTCTACGGTGTCCAGACACTGATCCAGTTGGTGCGGCAATATGGGAAGCGCCTACCAGCGTTGCGGATCGAAGACGCACCCGATTTTCGCTATCGCGGCTTCATGCTCGACGTCTCGCGCGGACGCGTCCCACGCCTCGACTATCTCAAGTCGCTCGTCCACATGCTCTCGCATTTCAAGATCAACATGCTCCAGCTCTACGTCGAGCACACGTTTCATTTCCGCTCGCATCCCGAGATCGGCGAGAGGTGCAGCCCGCTCGAACCGGACGAGATTCTCGAACTCGACCGCTACTGCCGGTCGCGGCACGTCGAATTGGTGCCATCGCTCCAGTCGTTCGGCCACATGGGCCACATTCTGAGTCTGCCGAAGTTTCGCCACCTGGCCGAAGTTCCGCAGTTCGACGACTGGGAGAAAGCCTCGTGGCACCAGCGCCAGCGCGGGATGATGATCACGCCAGTGGACCGTGGCGCCTATCGTCTGCTCGCCGATCTCTACAACGACTTCCTGCCGCTTTTCTCGTCGCGCCTGTTCAATATGAATTCGGACGAAACGTGGGACTTGGGAAAAGGCCGGAGCGCGAAAGTCGCCAAGCGCATCGGCGTCGGGCGGCTCTACCTGCGCCATATCGCGCGGATCGCTGAGATGGCGCGCGGCCACGGCCGAACGCCAATGATCTGGGCGGATGTCATATACGAGCACCCTGATCTCATCGCTGAAGTGCCCGACGATCTGATTCTGCTCGACTGGGTCTACTCGCACGATTCGCCGTTCGGCCGTTGCGCTCGACTGGCCGAGCTGGGGCGGCAGTTCTTTGTTTGTCCGGGAACGTCGGGTTGGGACCAGGTCTTCAACGACGTTTGGAACGCGACGCGCAACATCCGGCGCTTTGTCGCGGCGGGCAAGCAAAACGGCGCGATTGGGGTTCTCAACACCGATTGGGGCGATTGCGGCCACTTCAACATGCCCGCCTGCTCGTTTCACGGTGGCGTACTTGGCGCCGCAATGTCGTGGCACGAGGGACAGCCGACGGATGACAAGACATTCGACCGCGCTTTCTCCCTCCATGTCTTCGATGACAAGCGGGGTGTGATGGGGCAAGCGATCCGCCGCGCGGGAAGCGTCATTCGACAACAGGTCGGGAAACGTCTCGATACCTGGCCGCTCTGGGCATCGCCACTGAGAGATTGCCAAGTCGGTCAGGTAATCCCCCCGCGTGCAGCCCGGGCCGTCGCTGATGCACCACATGACGCTGCGGATGTCTTTATGAATTGCTCGGCTGCGCTGGATCGCGATCCATTGAGTTGCCTCGAGCTGGCGACGGGCGCGTGGATGCTCGTTTCACTTGGAGTACGAGCTGAACTGGAGCATAAAAAGCTTGGACTGAAATCGCGGCGTCGGAAGGATAAATGGTCCTATCGCGAATGGGCAGAGGATTTCGCGAAATTTGTCCTCGAACAGTACGAGGAGTTTTGGAACGCGCGCAGCAAGCCGTCGAACCTCTGTGATGTCGTTCGCGTTTTCCAAAGACAAATTCGAAGCGCCCGCCAAATGGGCCGGAGGCGAAAACGCAGTTGAACATTGCCTCGCCAGGCGCTATCGAGTCGCGCCATGACACTCGGCGAAAGGATGAGCCATGAGCGCAGAAGAAGCTGCAGCCAAGGACTATGGTCTTCTCCTCGGCGGCCACTGGCGCAAGACCGGTGAGCCTGCCATTGTACGCAACCCCTACGACGAGACGCACGTCGCGGTAGTGCGGCGCGCGGACCGTGAGTTGATGGACAGCGCCATTTCCGCCGCGCACAAGGCATTCGAGAAAACACGTGCCCTGACGACCTACGAGCGCGAGGCGATTCTCGAGAAGATCGCGGCCGGGCTTCGCAGCCGTGCCGACGAGGTCGCTCGCACGATCATGGCCGAGGCGGGCAAACCCATCACTCTTGCCCGTGGCGAGGTCGAGCGCGGGATCAACACGTTCGAGATCGCGGCACGCGAGGTCCATCGCATCGAGGGCGAAACGCTCCCGCTCGATGTCGCTGCCGGAGGCAAGGGGCGTTTCGGCATGACCCGGCGCTTCCCGCTTGGGGCAGTCGGTGCGATCACGCCGTTCAACTTCCCGCTCAATTTGGTTGCACACAAGGTCGCGGCGGCGATCGCCGTTGGCAATTCGATGGTATTGCGACCGGCATCGCAAACGCCTGTTACGTCGCTCCTCCTTGGCGAGATCGCGATGGAAGCCGGTTTGCCCGACGGAGCGCTGAATGTTGTTCCCTCGCCGGTCGAGCAGGCGGAGCAACTGGTCATGGACGACCGAATCAGGATGATCTCGTTCACGGGCAGTCCCGCCGTGGGCTGGCCGCTGAAGATCAAGGCGGGCAAGAAAAAGGTGGCGCTGGAGCTGGGCGGCAATGCGGCGGCGATTGTCGCGGCCGATGCCGACCTGGAGTTCGCGATCGCCCGCCTCGCCGTGGGTGCTTTCGCCTATGCAGGCCAGGTCTGCATTTCGGTCCAACGCCTGATCATCCACCGATCGATTTACGAGGAGTTTATCGAGGGATTTGTGCGCCACGTGGATCGCGAGATCGGCGTTGGCGATCCAGCCGACGAGAACGTGATCTGCGGCCCGCTGGTTACGAGCGCCGACGCCGACCGGGTCGAGCAGTGGATCGAAGAGGCAATCCGCGGCGGCGCGAGACGGTTGCTCGGCGGGCGACGCGAGGGCAATGTTGTGTGGCCGACCATTCTGGACAACGTCAAGCCCGTGATGAAAGTCAACGCACTCGAGGTTTTCGGTCCCGTTGTCACGTGCGCGGCCTATGACACCTTCGACGAGGCGCTCGAGATGGTGAACGACTCGCGCTACGGCCTCCAGGCGGGTGTTTTCACGCGCGACGTCCACAAGATCTTTCAGGCGTTCGACCGACTCGACGTCGGTGGCGTCATTGCCAATGACTATCCTACGTTTCGCGTGGACAATATGCCCTACGGTGGAGTCAAGGACTCGGGATTCGGTCGCGAAGGCGTCAAGTACACGATCCAGGAAATGACCGAGCCGAAGCTGCTCGTTCTGAATCTTGAGTGAGTGAAACGTGATCCTCCCTGATGTGCGGGAGTGTCCTCTTGAGAAGAGGTAGCCTGTCATGGAAATCGCCATGATGCCAAAGCGTCGAGCCTCAAGACAGCGGGCCGGACGTGAACTGACGAGACTCGTGCTCCTATTGGCCGGCAGCGTGTTCGCGGTCTTGCCAACTTCGGCGGACGTGGTGAACCTGAAACTCAACGGTCTGCTGGTGAGCGGCGGCGACGTGTCCTGGTTTCAGATAAGTCCGAACGGTGCATGGGTCGTGTACTTAGCCGACCAGGACACCGACGCGGCCAAGGACCTGTACAGCGTGCCGATTGGCGGAGGTACGCCCGTTCGTTTGAACGGCGCGCTCCCGACAGGAAGCGAAGTTTTCGGCTTCGGAATCAGTACCGATAGCACCCGTGTCGTTTATCACGCGCCTCAGGACACTACAGGGGTTTTCGAGCTTTACAGCGTGCCCATTGAAGGCCCGGCCAGCGCCGGCATCAAACTGAATCGCCCGCTGCCGCTGGGTGGCGAGGTGGGGAATATCATCGATAGAGGCTTCCAAATCAGCCCGGACGGCTCTCGCGTTATTTATGTTGCCGACCAAGAGAAGGATAACGTGTTCGAGCTGTTTAGCGTGCCGATCGACGGCCCGGCGACTGCCGGTGTGAAGCTCAATATACCCCTGGTTGATGGCGGTGGTGTCGGTGATTCGCAGAGTTTTGCGATCAGCCCGGACGGCAGCCGCGTCGTTTATTGCGCCGACCAGGAGCAGGACAACGTTTTCGAGCTGTTCAGTGTGCCGATCGATGGTCCCGCCACCGCCGGAGTCAAACTCAATGGGGCGATGGTGCCGGGAGGAGGGGTGCCAAGCCCTTTTTTCTGGAGCACTTTTCAAATCAGCCCGGACAACAGCCGGGTTCTCTACATTGCTGACCAGCTCACGAATGACGTTTATGAGGTCTTCAGCGTTCCTCTCACCGGCCCGGCCACGGCCGGCGTCAAACTCAACGGCACGCTCGCGCCCGGCGGGAACGTCCTGATGATCTATATCAGTCCAGACAGCAGCCGAGTCGTATATTGGGCCGATCAGGACACAAAAGACGTATTTGAACTCTACAGCGTCCCGAGTGCCGGCCCCGCCGCCGCTGGGGTCAAGCTGAATGGTCCACTTACGCCCGGGGGAGACGTTGGCGGTCTGTTCGGCGGGATGTACTGGATCAGCGAAGATAGCGAATGGGTTGTTTATCTTGCCGACCAGGAAACCAACGATGTCCCCGAGATTTTCGGCGTGCCGATCGCCGGTCCAGCCAGCGCCGGATTCAAGCTCAACAAACCGCTGGTGAGCGGGCGCGAAGTGACGGCCTTCGACATCAGCCCGAACAGCAACCGCGTGGTCTATCTGGCCGACCAGGAAACAAGCGGTGTCTTAGAGCTATATAGTGTGCCCCTGCTTGGCCCGGCCACGGCCGGTGTCAAACTGAACATCGGATTGGGGACAACCGGCGATGTGCAGGGTTTCCAGGTTTCTCCCGACGGCAGCCGGGTTTTGTACAACGCAAAACGTATTGTTATCTTCCCCCAGTTCGACGACAAATCTCAAATCTACAGTGTACCCGTGGACGGACCCAGCACTGCCAGCGTTCGGCTTAACGGCTCGCTGGTGCAAGGTGGGGACGTAATCGGCTTCTGGTTCGCTCCGGACAGCAGTCGCGTCGTCTATATCGCTGACCAGGATACTGACGAAGTATTCGAACTCTACGTGAGCAACGCGACGACCGCCGCGGACGAGTGGGAGATGTACGAATAGGCAGAAAGTGCATAGATGCTGGTGCGACCGACTCCTATGCGTGAACCCAGGGGTCCCACTCGAGACCGGGGACGGAGTGAACGTCGTCCACGCCCTCTTCGACGACCTTGAAGTCGAGGAAGCGCGCGAGCCGCCGGATGTCGCGCCCGTGATCGCCGTAGAAAATGATCCGGTGCAATCCGCACGACCAGTCCTCCAGGAATTTCTGCGCATTGTTGACCTTGGTTGTGATCTTGGTGCGGCAACCACGCTCCACGTAGGGCGTGTCAACAATCTCGCCGGTCGAAAAGAGCATCACGTCGGTGCCGATCATGCGCGCCATGGTGATCTTCTGGCCGAGCCTCATACGCACATAGAGCGACACGCCCAGGTTGTCCTCGTGGTGGCTGCGAATGATGTAAGGGCACTGCTCGCCGTCCGGCCCATCCATCACTATCGGGGCGACGCAATGGGCGTGGATGATCGTGTTGTTCGAGAGATCGATTACCGGGTCGGTGACAAAGCCGGGTTTGCCGACCAGGTACTGGAACATCAGCGCGGTGAGTGTCGTTTTCAGATCGGCCTCGCAGATCCCCGGCAGCCCCATGCTACTGAGGCGCGAAAAGCCGAGACACGGATAGGCGCTTCCTTTCTGAATCAGGCCGCTTCCGAGGCAGTTGATCGTGATCGACTGCGCTCGCGCGGCCTCGAGCATGTTCTTCATCCCGAAGTACATGGCCGCCGCCTTGAGGATGTCGGGGCGCTTGGGCTCGACGATCTTCTCGGCCTCGTCGATCCAGCGTTGGGCCTCGGCTTCGACCTGCGCCTCGTCCGCTTGCTTGCAAGCCTTGAGCAAATCATTCACTTTGATTGCCTTAATCTCGACGCCGAATTTCGTGTTGACGGCGTCAACGTATTTTGGATCGGGACGCCTGTCGTTGATACAGAGAACTTTACTCTCGCGCAGGCGATGGATTGCGCGAAGGGGGCGGATTGCCGTCACCAGGTCGGCATAATCGCTGCTCGGATAGCAATCGACTTTCTTGCCCTGCCTCTGGAGCGGGGCGATCGTGTGCCATTCGTGACCCGCGTACGGCATCGAGAAGAGGACCGTCGGCACGCCGAGATCGAGAAGGCTTGTCAAGAAACCGCCGGTGCCCAGCGCAAGATGGATAGCGAGTATTCCATCCACACCCTCCAGGCGTTTCTTGGCGCGAGCGAGCTGGTCGTTGTTCGCAATAAGGTCGCCGCCGACAAATTCAACATCGCTCAGCTGTGGTTGAAGTTTGGCCAGCTCGGCCTCGAACCGCTTGACCTCGGCCTTCAAATCCAGCACGTGCAGCGGCCAACCCGGACGCGGCCGCCCCAAGTAGACTTTGCCTATCCGCGTTTTGGACCCACGGCATTCGGGCGCGACCTCCGATTGGGCGGCGACGGCTCGACTCGCCGCAGCCGTGGCGGCTCCTACCGCCAACGCACCGGTCGTCGTTCCCAGGAACTCCCTTCGGCTGATTTCCTTCTTCATGGTCTTCTCCTCCCGGGCTTTTCGAGGAAGCCCGATGTCTGATCGGTCGATGTCTCTTTGGGCAGCGGCCATCCCGCGAAGACAAACCGCACACAGGGACTCTACCGACAACTTCTTGGCAGAATCAAGTGGCGATTCCCTCCCCTCGTTTGGAGGCTGCATCTCACTGCTGCAGGTGCTGGAAAAAGTGGTTCTTCCGGTTCTGGTGTGTGTGGGTGTCGCACCTTCAGCGCTGTTCGATTGGCGGCACTCTTTTCCCGGCGCTTGCGCACCGGGCTATTGTCGGTCGTACCTGCGGCACTCAGGAGTGGTGCGTCCGGCAAGAGCGCCCGCCGTAGTACGTGTTTGGCGGTAGGATACGCGGTTTTCTCCTGGTACTTGGAAGTTTGCACAGGCAATCGGCCGTATCCGCCGCCCGGCGGAGACTGTGCTACCCGTATAGATGTTCATGTATCAGTACAAACGTGAGCCTTTGGACTCGAGGGAGATCGACCTTCTTGTAAACGCTTGCGAGACCCTCAAAGAGAAGTTCGTCATCTGGGCGCTTCTTGACACCGGGCTTCGGGTCTCCGAGCTTGCCGGCCTTACCCGCCAGAACGTCCAGTGGCAAGAGCGTCGTATCGTTGTCTTCGGCAAAGGGGGTCCATACGGCAGCAAGAGCAAGCGCCGGGTTGTCCCCATGAGTGAACGAGTTCGAGCCGTCCCGCAACCCATGTTGGCTCTTCAGGATGGCACGGGCCTGTCTGTCCGGACGATTCAGCGGATAGTGAAAGCGGTCGCCGGCAAAGCAGGGATCACGAAGCCGATAACCCCACACACTCTTCGCCACACCTTTGCCGTTTGCTGCATCCAGAAAGGAATCAGCATCCGCGCGCTGCAGGCGTTTCTCGGCCACGACCGGCTCCAAACGACCGAGATCTACCTGAACCTTTCGCCAGAGGCCGCTATCGAGGAGTGGAGGCGGAGGTGGTGACTTGGTGGAACGAACATACCCCTATGTGCTCGAAAAACACTGGTGCGCCCAGGATGCTCCGAAGACACAGGCGTCATAGGCAGGCTCGATAGGGTAAATGCATTTCCTACGTGCACCTTTTCACAGCAGGATTGAACGCGGTAGACGGTTCTCCGGCTAAAGCCCACGACCGACAGCTGGTCCCCGGAAGATGTGAGGCAAGGGGAGATGATCGCGCCGCCTCAGACGCATCCCGCGACCTGGTCGGTCAAAGAGAACCGCTTGGCTGCGCGGGCGACTCGACTTCGGATCTCTGTCAGGTATGCCGTACGTGTTTTGTCATCAAACAGAATCTTACGGTAGTGCGTGTGCAAGTCGGGGAACCTTTCCCGGAGCAAGCTTGCAACGGAAGGCCAGACTTTGGGCCGCGGATTGAGCGCATCCACCCAGATGACATCTATCTCCAGATCGGCCGCCCGTCGGAACATGGAATCAATGGATGATTGACTGTCAGAGAGAAACGGAAGCAGCGGGCCGAACATAATCGCCGTTTCCAGCCCTGCATGGTGCGCCTCCTCGACTACTCGGAATCGTTTCTCGACGGTTGAGCTTCTCGGCTCCCACAGCATTCTCAAGTGCTCGTCCATCGTGGTCACTGTTACTCCTACTCTCGCGCTGCGCCCCGAAAACAAGTCGAGGTCTCGCAGCACCAGCGCGCTCTTGGTCAGAACGTTCACTTGGAACCCGTGCTTAAGCAACAGCTCGCAACATTGGCACGTCAGGCCGCGCTGGGCTTCGAGCGGCTGCCAGCCGTCACAGGCGCTGCTCACGAACACGTCACCAGGCTTTGCACGGCGCAACTGGCGCTCGAGCACTTCGACGGCGTTGACCTTGACATCGACGAACTCACCCCAAGGTTCCGGATGGGGATGGAATCGCTGCATGAAACGGGCATAACAGTAGATACAACCGTGTGCACAGCCCGTGTAGCAATTCAGTGAGTAGTCGCTGATGCTCGTCCGGTTCAGGATCGTTTTACATTCTTTCTCACGGATAATGACCATCTGGGATCCCCTTACACGTACGGGGCTATCGTTGTCTCTCCATCCAGCAAGCGGAGACTTCCGCAAGCCCGCCAATCAGACTTTCTCTGATGATGCAGGGGACCACAGTCCAAGACAATATCAAATTGGCATCCGACATTTAGGGACAACGAAGGGCGCGGGATCGAGAATGGCGTGCTTTTTTCCCACGCGGGCGAGAATTACGTGGATAGTCACGCCATGACGCCAAATCTCTCAAGGAGGGAGTGGAGCAGATAAGCGACTCCGCAAAGAAAGATGTGGAAAAGGCCCGCGACTCCGCCAAGAAGGCGGTGAAGGGATTGAAAGGTCTTTTGCCGGGTAAAAAGGAAAAAGGAACCCTGAGACGCATTCGTCGGCAACGTCGCCGCAGCCGCGCGCGCACTCGTGTGGTCTTGGTTGGTGATCGCAAGTGCTTTATCAGTCGCGGGTAGAGCAATTCCCGTTGTCGTTGACCAGAGCCACGAAGAAAGATTTCGTGACCTCACAACCTCGGCGCGCTGCGTCCTTCTTTTCTGTATTTTTCGAGAAGGGCGGTGAGGCGTTCGACCACGTCTTGCTGCTCCAGCCACAGGTTCTTGCTCTCCCCAGGGTCCGCGTGAAGATCGTAGAGCTGGCCGCGAGGCCCGCCGGGCTTGGGCTCGACTCTCCTTGGTTTCGAAAAGCCGCTTCCGGAACCAAGGCCGAGAATCAATTTCCATTTGCCCTGACGAACTGCGAACAGGCCATCGGCCGAATGGTGTACGATCGCCTCTCGGATTGGCTTGCTCATTTTCCTGCCTTCCAGTGCAGGGAGAATGTTGTAACTATCCTCGCCCGCATTTTCTGGCAGCTTCGCCCCCAGGATTGCCGCACATGTGGCCATCAGGTCCACCTGGCAGATCGGTTCATCGCTGATCGTGCCCGGCGCGATGCGTCCGGGCCAGCGCGCGACAAACGGTTCGCGGTGACCGCCATCCCAGGCATCGCCCTTCCTGCCTCGCCACGGCCGGTTGGGGTCGTGGCCAAACTTGAGGACCGAGCCGACCGGGCCGGTTGATCCGCATAGACCATCGCGGGCGGGCGAGCCATTGTCGCTGGTGAATACGATCAGAATATTCTCCTCGAAGCCGTTTCGTTTCACGGCATCCATGATCTGGCCAACCGTCCAATCCACCTGATGGACAAAATCGCCATAGGGACCTGCCTTGCTCTTGCCCCTGAACCGTGCTGCGGGTTCGATCGGCGTGTGCGGAGCTGTCAGCGGGAAGTAGAGAAAGAACGGCGTGGGCGGTTCCCCTTTGCCCGCATTGTCGATGTAGGCAACAGCCTTCCTCGCCAACTCCGGCAGGATTCTCTCCAACTTCCAGCCCTCGACCATCGGCCCCTTGTGACCGAACATGCTTTCGGGCTTAGGACGATCGGGAATGCCGACCGTCCGATCGTTCTCCATGAAACAGTATGGCGGGTAGTTCGGTACGGAGGTTCCGAAGTAATAGTCAAATCCTCGTGTTGTTGGGCCGCTCGCGACCGGTTTGCTGAAGTCGATACCGTGGCCATAGCTTCCTTGTATACAGGCCGTGTGGTAACCGTGGGTTTTCAGCATGGTCGGGACCGTCAATCGCCCTTCTTCGATCAGCGTCCTTCCCCAGGGACTAAGGACACCTCTCTTCAGCCTCGACCGCCAGCAATAGCGGCCGGTCAGGATACCGTAACGAGTCGGTGTGCAGACGGCCGAAGGAGAATGGGCATCGGTGAAACGAATGCCCCGTGCCGCCAGCCTATCCAGGTTCGGAGTGGGGATCTTTGTCTGGGGATTCTGACACGCCAGATCGCCGTATCCCATGTCATCGGCGAGTATGTAAACGATGTTGGGCTTGTCCGGGTTGGTGACGCCTCCTCGTCCCTGTGCAAAGGCCGTACTGACCCAGCGCCTGGCGGAGAGAAAGATGGTTGCCGCACCGGTCATCTTCATGAAATCTCTGCGGTCCAGATCATTATGCTTTCTCATCACGCTGGCCTTTCCTTCACATTGTGGAAACGCCCGTACGTCTTTATCGCCAAATCATGTTCGGCGTCAGAGCAGGGTGTTTTGCCAAGGGTTTTTCTTCGCTCCGGCTGGCCGAGCTTCCGTCTTACTATTTGGCTTTCTCGCGCTCGGTTGTCATGCTTGTGATTGTGGCGCCGAACCACTTTCGTCGCATTTGCCTTCTTCCCACTCCTACGGTTGCTTTCCACGTATGTGTTTTACGCGGTTGTCCCGGCAGCGACTTTTAAGCCGAGGTTTCCCATATGGATCCTTGTGGGTCCACTTTTCTCCGTTCCCCGCCCCGGTTTTGGGCAGGTCGGCCACCGAAGGCAAGCGAAACTCTGCGCCGAAGGGTTGTTGACCCATCTTCGACACTGAAACGATCCATGTTTCACCCTTTTCTCCACCCGACGGCCACCGCTCTCGCTGTCTTGGACGCACTCCGCCTCTGCTCCCTGCGCTTTTCTCGTTTTTGCACAACCAGACTGCCCTATCCAGCCCCAGGCGACCACCGCAGCCGGGAGATTCTCTCCAGGATTGCCGCAAACAGTTCTCGGGGAACGGCCACCTCCGCCAGCTGAAAGGTCACGTACTTGCTGTGGCGGACCACCTTTGCGCCGATCTTGATCAGTCTCGCGCGTAATGTCATCAGCGACCAGTGCGCGATTGTGCGATTATCATTCGTAGCTTAATGCATCGATCGGATCGAGCAAGGCAGCCCGGCGGGCGGGATAGAAACCGAAGAAAATGCCGACCCCCGCCGAGAAAAACAGTGCAAGCAGGATGCTGGAGAGCTGCACGACCGAGGGAAAAGTGCTGAAACGGGCAATCGCCTGTGCCCCACCGACACCTGCGGCGACGCCCAGCAGGCCGCCCAGTGCACTCATGATGAGCGCCTCGAAGAGAAACTGGATGAGAATGTCGCGGTTCTTGGCTCCGATCGCCTTTCGGATGCCGATCTCGCGCGTTCGCTCGGTGACCGTGACGAGCATGATGTTCATGATGCCGATTCCGCCGACCAGCAGCGAGATGGCGGCAACCGACGCCAGAAGGAACGTAAACGTCTTGCTCGTCTCGACAACGGTTTCGGCGAACTCCGCCATGTTGCGGATGTTGAAATCGTCCTCCTGTCCGGGCTGAATGCGGTGGCGTTTTCGAAGGACGGCCTCGGCTCTGGCCTGGACCTCTTCCTGGTTCTCACCTCTGGCCATCTGCATGTCGATTTCCCGCAGGTAATCCACGCCGAGCAGCTGCTTCATCGCTGTCGTATAAGGGATGATGGCCTGATCGTCAGGATTGAAGAAGCCCTGATCGCCTTTGGCTTTGAGGACGCCAACGACTTTGAAATTGGTCCCGTTGATCTTGATGTTCTTCTCCAGGGGGTCCTCGTCCTCGAAAAGTTCTTCCACTGTGGCGGGTCCAAGAACCGCTACCCGTGCTGAACGGTCCACCTCGCCTTCGGTGAAAGCGCGCCCGCGTTCGACGATGTAGTTGCGAATCGGGAGATAGGTCACGGCGCCGCCGATGATACTCGAGCGCTTGTTGTTGTTCATATACTTAAACTGGCCGCTGCCCTGGACAATAGGCGAGAGCATGTCGATCCCCCGCACCTGTTCAAGGAGCGCCTGTGCGTCTTCCAATTTCAGCGTCTCAGAGTCTGCCGTACGAACTCCTCGCCGGCCATGTTGACCTGCACGAACGATCAGCAGGTTGGCACCCATTGACGTGATTCGGTCCATGATCTGTTTCTCTGCTCCGTGCCCCAGAGCGAGCATCGAGATCACCGCGCCAACGCCGATGATGATACCGAGCATCGAGAGGAACGACCGGAGCTTGTTGGCCAGGAGGCTCTTGAGGGCAACTTTGATTGTCGTCCAAAACAACACGGCTACTTACCTCCTGCCGGCGACGCGCCGTCCTCAATGCGGCCATCGCGAAGGCGAATCTGCCGGCGGCATCGCCCGGCCACCTCATGGTCATGCGTAACAATGATCATTGTGCGTCCCTGTTGATTGAGCTGCTCAAACAAAGACAGGATCTCTCTGCCGGTTTTCGTGTCCAGGTTGCCCGTGGGTTCATCGGCCAGAACGATGGCCGGATCCGTGACGATAGCCCGCGCGATGGCTGCGCGCTGGCGCTCACCCCCCGACAGCTGGTTGGGGCCATGGCGCATTCGGTCAGCCAAGCCGACCGTTCGCAGCGCTTCCTCCGCCGGCCCGCGGGCATTGCGGGTGCCCGCGTACAGCAGCGGCAGCTCCACGTTTTCGAGCGCGGACAAACGGGGAAGAAGGTTGAACGTCTGGAAGACAAACCCAATCCGGCGATTGCGAATCCGCGCCAATCGAGTGGGCGAGAGATCCGAAACATCCTCCCCCGCCAATCGGTAGTTTCCCGAGTCGGGGCGGGCCAGGCATCCCAGAATATGCATCAATGTGGACTTGCCGCTCCCGGACGGCCCGCTGATGGCGACCATTTCTCCTTCTTCGATCTGGAAGGAAACGCCATCCAGAGCGCGAATTTCGCTCTCGCCCACCCAGAACGTTTTGACCACGGAAGCGACTTCAATAATCATCGCCCTGGCCTTCTCATACCGCGCATGATCATCCCTGGCGGTGGCCCCGGCCGTCGTTGATCCCGTTCAGACTGCCCGGCCGCCCAGCGGCTCTGTATGTTTCCCTCAGGGATAATGACTTCTTGGCCTTCCTCCAAGCCCGCCGCGATCTCGACCTGGAAGCCATCGTCAATTCCTGTCTCCACTTCGCGTTTCTCGCCCAGTGTGCTGTTCGTTCCGGACATCTGCACAAATCGCTGGCCTCTCTCGCGCAAGATCGCCTCGGCCGGAAGAACGAGTGTATCTTCATTCTCGGCCACAATAATCTCGACGTTGGCGGTCATCTCCGGCTTCAGCTTGCCTTTGCCCTCGCCAAAGACCTCGATCTTCACTTCAAAGGTCACGACGTTGGAGACGCTCTGCCCCCGCGTGGCGATCCGCTCCACCTTTCCCGAGAAGAAGGTGTTCGGAAAAGCGTCTGCCGTGATTATAACACGCTGCCCGAGAGTCACCTGTCCGATATCGCTTTCATCAACCGATGCAATTACAAACACGCGAGAAAGATCGGACAACGTCATCAGGACCGTGCCGCCACCGACGTTGTTCATCGGCGAGGAGATGATCTGTCCGATCTGGACATCGCGCGTGGCCACGACCCAGCGCGGTGTGGTAGGCGTGTCGTCGTCCCAGGGAGTCGGGGCAGAGGGCCTGGTCTGTTTGAGGCGTTGCCGAGCCGTGTTGGAAGGAATCCGGTCCGATCCCCGCTGACCCTCGGGTCGGCCCATACCCCGCCGTTGCCCTTCCAACGGCCCGCGTTCGCCATCCATTGCCTTGGGCCGGCTCCTGACATTGTCCGGCGGGACGGCGGGACGCGTGGTCGCCGTTTCGGCGGCCGAGGAGATCGGCACATAGACCTTGGTTTCCTTGAGGCGTTGCTTGGCCATGTCGAGAGCGATCTGGTCCGATTCCTTCTGGGTCTCCGCCAGGCGGACATCCTGTTCCTTGACTTTCAAAGCTTCCCTTTCGACCTCGAGTTCTTTTAGTCGGATTCTGGCGTTTTCCAGCTCGACCGCGGCGCGCGTGGCCGCCGTTTCGGCGGTCTCGCATTCCTCCTTGCTCACCCGCTCGCTCTCGAGCAGCTGCCGCATCCGGTCGGCCTTGGCCTTGGCGTCCGCCTCTGCTGCTTCAGCCGAACGCAGGTTCGCCTGCGCCATTTGCTCGTCGTTTACCAGCTGCTGCTCGGCGGTCCGCAGATTCAAGCGCGCCTGGGCGAGCCTGGCCTCGGACGCGGAGAGCTCGACCTCGGCCCGTTTGACATTGCGGTCCTCGTCAATAGGATCGAGTTCCAGGAGCAGTTCGCCCTCCGTCACCGCGTCGCTGATATCGAAAGGCAGTTGCAGAATCTGTCCGCTGGCCTTGCACTTGATCTCCACGTCGAGGTTGGACACGACGCGGCCCGTGCTGGCGACGGTCAGGCGAATCGGGCCGCGTTCCACACGCGCCGTGTGCGTCTCCGCCGCCGCCTTCCGACCGTTGTTTCTGTAGTTCCAAACCGCAAAGGCGCCGGCGGCACCGGCACAAATGACAATTGCGAGAATCACCATCTTCTTCATTTCTGTTGCTCCACTTGCACTTCCGTGCCCACGCCGCGACGGCCCAGCAGCGTTCCTTCGGCATGGTAGAGTGCGGTCAGTGCTTGAATAAAACGTACACGGGCGGTGATCTCGTCCAACTGGGCCTGAATCAGATTGCGCTGCACGAGCAAGACGTCGAGGTTTGTCGACACGCCGGCCTCGAACCGACCTTGTTCCACGCGAAGTTCCTCCTGCCGGTTTCTGACCTCTTCTTGCGTGGCGGGGGTTCGTTCCTTTTGTCTTTGTGCTTCAATGACGGCATTTCGCACTTCGGTCTCGATGATCTGTTCCAGGTTCTGCAGCGCTACCTCCGACTGCTGTTGCTCGAACTTCGCCCGCCGATGCCGAGCCCGTTCCGCTCGGTTGAAAGGTGCCATTTCGAACGTAACGCCCACCCCGTAGTTGTCGAAGTCACTGTCATCCAGATATTCCTTCGCAGCCTCAAACGTGCGGCCGGTGCTCATCCTGCCATACGAGGCAAAGGCGTCGAGGCGCGGCAGCAACCCGTTGCGCGTTCGGACGACCTCCAGGTCGCGGTTGGCCAGATCGAGGCGGGATTGGGCCAGCTCGGGCCGATATAGGTCCGCCAGTCTGGTACTGAGATTAGGTTCCAGTTCCACCTCGGCGACTTCGGCGGCGTCGGCCGGGTCAAACGTCAGCGCCCATTGGGCAACGGCCTCCGGGTTCAGGAGGCGGATGAGATCAACGGTGCGTGCCTTGACGCCCGCTCTCGCATCCACCAGGTCGGCCTGGCGGGCTGCCAGCTCCGACTGCGCGGAAAACTGGGCACCGCGAGCAAGTTTGCCAACCTTGATGAAATCTTCGTTCAGCAGAAGCTGCTCTGTGGCTAGCTTGACGGAAAACTGTCGAATTCTCAGCGTCTCGTAGGCGAGGACCAGATCCCAATAGGCGTCCTCGACTTGCTGAACCAGGTCTATGACAAAGCCACGCAGCTCATGTTGACTCACCGCAGCGCTGTTCCTTGCCTGTCGCAACGACACCAGGTTGACATTCGGACCGAACCCTCGCAACAACGCCTGGTTGACCTCAACCGACCACGTGCCAACATACTCGGGCCGCGCCAAACTGGCGCGACTGCGCGAAAGCCCACCCGACAGAAACACTTCCGTACCCGTTGGAAGGAACTCGGACAGGGTGACGTTGCCGTCTGCGCGCCTTGACGTTGACGCACTCAGGATTTCCGTTCCCGACGTGTCAATGGTGACGACCGGTCGGCTCTCCCTGCCGTAGGACGCCGTGGCCAGAAGGTTGGGATCGAAGGCCGCGCGAGCTTCGGGGATACGCGTGGCCGAAATGCGTGGGCTGAACCGCTCAACCGCCAGCGAGCGATTCCGGGCAAGCACCATGAGAATGGCCCCGTCTCGCGTAAGCACAACGGTTGTCGGCGTGTCCGCGGGCAACGAGGCGCGTTCCTCTGTCAGCGCCTGCGTGGCGTTTTCCAACGCGTTCTGCAGCGACGCTGGAGGTGCAACTGTCTCCGGTGTCCATCGAGGACCTCGGGCGCAAGCCGCGACAAGGGCCAGCAGAAGCATCGTCTCAATCTGTCGCATGGGCAGTCCCTGATTCTGTCTCTGTATTCCTTCCAACTGCACGGTTCTCGCCGGTTTCTTATAGGCAAATCATGTGCCAGTGGCGAATAGCAAGAAAATCGAGCGCAGAAAACAGCGCATCGGGTGTGCTTTGTCGCGAGTCCACAATGCCCCATCGGCCTACGCATAGTAGACGTGAAATCTGCAGCGATTCTGAAGACTCCCTTCCGAATTCAATGCGCGAGGCCAACCGTCGTGCAGCGGGCAGCCACGCCCCCGGTAGCATCAAAAGGAAAGTCTGCCTACTAGGCAGAAAGGGCCAAGCCGGGGGCCATCGCCCCAGAGGAGAACCGCAACCGCCGTCGCTGCTAACTCTGATGGGGCGCCAGGGCCACGGGGTCGCGCGATACCTTCCTCCCCCAGCCTTTCAGGCTAATACTGAGATGGGAGGTTCTTCCAGCGTCACGGGCTGGGAAATTGTCTCGCGCAATAGACAGCCTCCTCTGACAAATCGGCGCATGTTTTTGAGAAACACTCAGCCTGCCGAATGGCACCGGGTATTGTTCCAGATTGTGCGATTTCCAGAAATCGTACGTTCGTGACGCTGAAACCCGGTTTCTGCAACCTATCGAAGAACCTAAGAGAAGCAAGTCGTTGGAGCGTAACGCAGGCACCCTGTTTGCATTCTTTCGCGATTCCTGGGCGATAGGACAGGCAATCCGCCGTACGGCGGATGCGCTACAGGTTCTCCGACAGATTCCTGGACGAAGTGAAGCGCGGGAAACGGAGTTTGGAGAGGCGTGTAAATCGAGTATGATCAATGGTGGAGCCGGCGGGAATCGGACCCGCGTCCGAGGAACTCGCCGAAGAGATGTCTCCAGGCTCAACCCTCGTATCTTCATCCCGCCAGAGCCTCTCCCGGTGGGCAAGATCCCGGCGGGGAGATTTTCGCTTTGCCGGACACCCAAAGGCGGCCTCCCGAGTCGGCTATCCCGGTGTGATCTCGCCGCGATGCCCCGGGCAGGACAGCGCGACCCGCCGGCATGTCGACGCCTGTTCTCCCACGGCCGGCGAACAGGATACAGACTCGCTGCCTCATTAGGCAGCGAGTGCGCATTCGGACGTCGACCGAACGGCAATCGGTTTGGCCCAGGCCGAGTCGCCTGACGGTCCTTGGAATAATGTGTATCGGACACGCCGGTATTCGAATCCACGCGCGACCCGGCGAAATTCTCCAGCTACCGTGTGGACGACACCTGATTTCATCGTGCGCGAGGGCAAAATCTGGATGTAGTACAAAGGCCGCCACCGCCGTGTCGCTGACAACAGTCAGCACACCGGTTGAAGCTGCCTCCACGGGTTGGATGGAACCGATCCCGAAAAGCGCTGCGGTGAGAATCGTCATTCCTACCAGCGCGGCCCCGCAAGTCGGTCTGTCCTGCCTCATTTCAAAATGCCCCCTTCTGGGATTGGTTCACCGTGAATCCGACAATCGTGGTTCGCAATTCAGACACGTTCTCGGATAAGTTTAGGGACAGCGGGCGAGAGACGGTCCCCTCTCGACATTTCGTCGATTTCCTACCGCCTATCCATTGCCGGGTTACTCTCCAGCAGAGCCCTTAGTTTCGCCGGCTCGCAGTATCTTCGGCAATCGGCGTGGGGTTGTCAACCGCTTTCACACCGATGGTATCACCATAGTTCTTGACAGTCCAACGTCGCTTTCCGGGGCGCACGCGCACCGCTGAGTTTCCGTTTTCCTTCCTCAAAGATTGCATTTCCGCAGGAGAATCTGTAACCCATCACTGCACCCAGGTGACCGACGACATGCTGCGTGAATCGATTCTCCCAACGATCCAAGAAAATGGTACAGATCCGGCACAAGCCAAAATCCGCCGCCGGAAGTTCAATAAAATCAACGCCAGTTTTTTCCCCGCGAGTAACGTTCGAAAACATCCAGCTGAAGTAAGATTGAACTCCATTCCTGCCAGCACTGCTAAAGTCGCTCTCCCCGCGAGTCTCGTTCGAAGACACGCGGTGAGACCGGCCCGATTTGCAGTCGGTCCGGCGCCGCCGAAAGTGTTCTCCCCGCGAATCTCGCTCGATGACACACACCCAACTGAGGTTATTGTTCGCAAGTGTGGGAGCGGCGAGAATCTGTGGGTATTCGCTGCTGCCTGGAGACTGCCACGGCGAGTTCTGGAGCGAAGACGACGCGGACGTTTTGGCGAAATCTCGCGGAACCGCAATCTTTATAAATGCAGTGCGGTTTACGCGTGCAGCGGAGTTGACGCCTCATGGGCGTTGCGTATTGCCTTTGGCAGAAGCGGGAGCGACGTGGTGGAGTGAAGAGAGTGGAGTTTACGCGTGGAATGGCTGCCGAGTTGCGGGCTGGGTTTTCTTTGATAGGTGCTCACTCGTGCCTTAGTCGAGAGAAGCCGATCTGAATTGTTTTCCATATGGAAAAGAATGTCGTAAAGGGCAGAGATGCTTTCCTATGTTTCTTGCTCAGTGGGTGCATAAGCTCCGCTGTTTCCTGGACAGCAGTGTTACAGGTGGCAAGAGCGTGCTTGTGTATCGAGATGGTGGTTGTCTTTGTTGTATACTTGTAGCTGTTTGTGTGAGTCTGATTGTTTGAACTGGGTGTAAATGTCCTGTGGAAACTGCTTTTTGGCTTTTGGTGTTCTTGTTTCTTTCTATTTCTTTTCTGTATAGAAAGAAATAGTAGAGTAGAGTCCATGCACCTGGACTTGTTCCACAGGAAACTCTCTCCCAGTTTGGCGACGCTCCTGCGCAGTGGTTAGAAAACCTTTGGTAGCCGCACAGCTTCCTGTGGAGCATGAGCCAGAAAACTTCCACTGCACAACGGAGCCAAAGCGGCACAGAATCACTCTTCCACAACGCTTATGCATCTGCGGCTACAAAGCGCATCGCCATCAACCCTGCCTTTCTTGATGATGAGAGCCTGGGCGAGGATGAGCGGCTTGCCGTTCTGCATGAGGTGTTCCACAGGAGCATCCGTGTGAAGCAGATAGACCGCCTTGCCCGACACTTAGCACCTGTTCTTGGAGGAGGTGCCCCGTCGCACCTGTTGGTGTACGGTCCTTCCGGTACCGGCAAGACGGCGACTGTCCTGCATGTGTTGTCAACCCTTGCAAAGATGTGCGGTGAGAAGTCCGTGGAGTTTCGGTACTTCCATGTTGATTTGACGACGCCGCGGACCTGTTTCGGAGCGTTCAATGAGTTGGCGATTGCTGTTGATGGTGTGCGGCGGCGATATCGGAAGGGGATTGCGCTGGAACATATTCAGGAGCCCATCGTGGCGGCGCTGTCCAGGCTTGGTGGCACTGTCTGCGTCGTGGTGGATGAGGTGGACAACGTCACGGGGAACAGCAACATCTTCTACACGTTCTTGGCCAAGACTCTGCCGCGAAGGATCAGTGCTAGGTTGCTTTACGTCTTTTTGACGAATCGGGTTGAGTGGGAGCGCACAGTAGATCCGAGGGTTTTGTCGGTGTTGAAGAAGACGGATACGGTCTTTGAGCCGTATGACGCGTCGGATCTGGTGGAGATCTTGAGGTTGCGGGTGGAGAAGGCTTTGGATGTGAGGAAGGTGGAGGCTGCTGCACTTCGGAAGATTGCGGCGTATGCGTCGCGTGAGGCGGGCGATGCGCGGAAGGCGGTGGAGTTGTTGGTGAAGGCGGTGAAGGTTGCTGAGCAGACAAGTGGGCGGTTTGGCGTAGCGCAGGAAGAACGTGAGATCAGTTCGGAACGTCTGTTCAGTCGCGAAAGAGACGGATCCGGAGAAAAGCTGCTTGCCGCCGAGACCGGGTACAGGATAGAAGACCTCAACGACAGTGAGTACGCGATATTGTGACCGATGCCCTGCAGCTTTCGCCCGCTACGTCAGCGAGCCGAGGACGCTGCAGATGTGTCGGCAAACGTCATGGAGCAGTAGAAATGCGTTCTGCTGTCCTGCTTGAGCGTCTCGTGCCCTTTCTCTTGCTGTTTGTCGGTGCATACCTTGTGGTCGTGCTGGCAGCATATCTGCTTCAGGACCGCCTGTTATACTTCCCCGGCGTGGCGACAAGGCCTGATCTTTCCAGCCGCCTCAGGCAGCTGGGACTGGCTTTCTGGCCAGAAGGGGCCGAAGATTACCACGGCCTGCTGGGTGCGGATCCGCCGCGAATGCCGAAGGGGACGGTCTTGGTCTTCCATGGCAACGCGGGCTCGGGGGTAGACCGGTTTTACTATGTCCAGGCACTTGAGAGGCTTGGATACCGAGTGGTCCTTTTCGAGTATGTATGTCTGGGGCGAATCTCTTGGATGTGGCGTTGCGAGTGCGGTTGCCGGCACAGGTAAGACCGCAGTTGCGGGAGCGGTCATGCTCACGCCCTGGGACACGCTTCCGGATTTGGCCCAGAATCTGTATTGGTTCCTGCCGGCCAAGTGGCTCACAAAGGATAAGTACGATAATATCAAGAACTTGCACGACTTTGAGGGGCCCGTGGCGGTCGTGATGGCTGGGAGGGACGAGATCGTGCCAGAAAAGCGGACGAAGAGATTGTATGATTCGCTGTTGTCCGTGAAGAAGTTGTGGGTCTTTGAGAACGCTGGGCACAACAGCTGGCCGGTCGCTCCGGAATTGGCTTGGTGGAAAGAGGTCATGGATTTTGTCAGCGGTCACACCGCGGAGAATTAGTCGCCGCTGCAGACCACTTGCTGTTTACCAGAATACCTTTCGTGCGGGAGGTAAGCGAAATGAGACCGAACATCGACCGCCTGCTTCTACTGGGCTTAGTTGTCCTGCTCGCGGCGCCCCTTGCTGACTGCAGCTTGCCGCAAGCACCCCCACTATCGCGGCGCTGAAGAGCAGGAACAGCAGGGCGGGTGTGAGCAGCAACGCCTGACCGAACAGCGACAGGCGTCGTCCGAGCGCCAACCAGACGGTTACTAGCACATAAGCGACCAGGATCGGTAGGAATACGCCGCCGGCCTGCATCCAGGGCCCGGCGTCTGCTGGCAGATAGTCAAAATCGACATGGGGCCGGTCACCCCCAAGCAGAGTGAAGACTATGCTATTGACGCGCCCACCCAGCGCCAGTGCCGCCAACGCATGCCCCGATTCGTGAAGGGCCGAGTAAAGAAACGCACCCGAGAGGAACGCGAGTACTATAAGCACTGCCCATTGCCAGGGCGTGAAAGCCGTTTTCAATGCCATTCGAAAAGCCAAGTTGCGTTTGCGAATGAGAATCTTTGCGACCAGGCCAATCAGAGTTCCACCCAATAAGCCTGTTGCAAGAATCCGCCATATGTAAGGGGAGAGCAAATGGAATTGGAGACCGATCCCAACGATGTAATGTCCATGACCCGAACCGGGATCAAGCGGCAATTGCTCACCAGACGGCAACTTGTCCCTCGACACGTAGCCCTTTCCCATGCGGGCATGCGGAATGATTTGGCCCGATCGGTCGATACGTGAGATTCGGCAAATCCCACTTGTCATGTTAATCTGATAATGCAGCCGCATAAGTGTCCGTCGACTTGATGGTGGTTCCAATACAACTGGCCGCCCGGCAAGCTCTCCTCTGTATTCTCTGTAGCGCACCCATTCAGACGGCCAATACTGACCAGGGACAAGCATCACTGCTATAGCCACAATCATCAGCAAGCCGACGGCGACAGTACGTAGAGTCTGCTGGAGCATTAATGTTCTTCCCATTATCGAATACTAGCAAATTGCTTAGGCGTCACTTTCATTTTGAACGTCTGCTTCACGGGCGCGGCTTTAGCCCGTCCCGTGCAAGCAATTGTTCGCGACTTTCATTTGGTCTGTTTTCAGGTGTCGAGGTAAATGATAAAGGCGTATAGCCAAAACAAATAGAGCATTCCTCCGCAAAGCACCAATGCGGATAACGTAAGTTTTCCCCATTTGCGATGCCGCACACACGCTCCCAGATTGAGCATGGTCATTACAATTATTCCTCCGATGACGAGATTGGGCACAAAGAGTGTTGCCCAAAGAAGTGTCTCCCCCCATTTGGTCCCGTGGTAGGAGAAAAGGACATCGCCAACAAGCACCAGCAAGGGAATCGCTACAATGCACATTTCCCCAACAGTCCAGCGCGCAGAATATTTCCGACGGAAGGAAATAACTGCCGTGACAAGTCCAACGGCCAATGGCGTCAGTAAGGCCGTCCAGAACACAATCGCCGCGTAGGTATGGTCCGCCGGCGTAGGCGGAGGGTACTTGTCTGAATAGTGCCAAGCGTGTAGACGGTCGGCCGAAAGCACCAACCGCCACAAGGCCCACATGACCGGGGCCATCGCCGGAATCCATATCCATCGCTTCATCGTCATGCCTGTCTTCATCTGTCCGCCAACGATCTAGCTCAGCGGCGGTTTACCGTCCGCTGGAGCGACTTGTTGGCCATTTGCTTTGAATCCTTCATGAAAAACGACCTCTCCCTGCGGAATGTGTTTGTCGAATGATAGGACAAAAAACACTTCTTGCGGAACGCCTTCGTGGACTAGTCCTTCAACATTTTCAAACCCAAATTGCCGGTAGTATTGTGGATGCCCAACCAGACAACAACCTTTGGCATTTAAGTCTCTTAATCGTGACAGTCCTTCTCGTATAAGAGCCTTGCCGATTCCCTTGCTCTGGACGTCTGGATGCACTGAAACCGGACCTAGTCCGTACCAGTCTTTCGTACCGTCCGACATCGTCACGGGAGAAAACGCGATATGTCCCACAACTCGGCCGTCTATCTCTGCGACCAATGATATAGTTAGAGCTTTTGCGAATCGCAGCGCCTCAACGATAAACTGCTCAGTGTGATTGCTAATCTCCATTGTTTCGAATGCTGCAATAGTTACTTCAGAAATAATTGCATAATCATCCTTTTCCTCATTTCTAATCACAATATGTTTTATTGCCATGGCAATCTCCTTTTTGTTGATATAGTGTGGCCAACGTCTCGGCTCAGCGGCGGCGATCAGCCGTCCGTTGGAGCCGTTGGTTGGCTCGTTTTGGATGATTGGACTCGTTCGATTATTGCGATCGCTTAAGTTTCTGCAACTCTTTATACTGCGCCTTCAGGATCCTCACAGTCTCAGGAACGACCTGCCACAACACGAAAACACAAACCAACAGGACGCACCAGGAAATCGTTTTACCAAACCACTCCGGTCCGGGGATGCAGGCAATGAAAGCCTTCTCATGACCATATCTCGTGATACCCAGCAAGCATCCCGGCAGAAGAACGGACTCTGGAAGAATCAGAACGCCTATGGTGGCGGAAACAAAGAGGCGGACGATGTTATCGCGTCTACGTCTAAGCCATAACCACCAGAATACAAAGAGCGCCCACCCAACAACAATGGGCACTATCACTGCGCCGCCGGTTATGAGGTTCTGCTGCCAAGGATCGAGGGCTGGCCCAGCCTTGCCACCTGAATGAGGGCTTCCATGGATACCCCAAAAGTCACTTTTCGCGAAATCATAGTGTCCAAAACTAATCTCGGCTAAAGCATGTCCCCCCTCGTGACACAACAAGCCAAAGAACATTACAAAGAAGCCCAGGAATACGTATTGGAACGCCAGAGCGCTGGAAGTGCGACGCCTCCGATTACTCGATCTACGATTAGCGAATGCCCAGATGCCGCAAATGACCAACAATCCAAGGTAAGCCCTTGAAATGATCTGCCATCCCGTCATGCCTGTTGACGGTGTCGCCTTGTCGAGAATAACGACTATCCCGCCATGTTTTCCCGTCACTTGACGCAAAGTGACCGCGTAAGTCCCTGGCGGGATCATGCGTCCGACGCCAAACTCTTGGGACTTGTCGATTGTGCCACTATACTGGAAAATGTTGCCCGCATCAAAGGAGAGCGATAAGCGTTCACCCTTTGCTTCAGGGCATACTCGCACGCGAAACTGCTCAATGGTCTGCGATGTGATGAAGGAAGCGGAAGCGCTCGCCCTTCCTTCCTTGAGATCTACGAAACAGAGAGCGTCTCGGGCCAATTCTCTGATCGTCTTGAGCGCGCGCCTATGGCCGGCCCAATCGACAGCCCAACCCAAAAGCGCACAGACAAGGATGACAATTAGTATAGTCAGCGATCCTTTGTAAGTCATGATGTTGTTCCCATGCCAACTATGGTATATATGGTTTCCGTATAACACCTTTGGGCCGCACGATTGCGGCATAACACACCTTCGCGCGTTCGTCTCGAAGTTCTCTGTTTATAGGGATCTGTCCGCCTCGCACAGCGGCAGCCAGGGTCTTATATGGTTTCCATATAACACCCAACTGCGCCGCCTTACAGGGCGTCCACTGGGCTGCGCACCCCCTTTCCCCCACGGTTCACTACACGGGTGCAAATCATAGTTGTCTTGACGTCCTTATGCCCCAACAGTTCCTGGACCGTGCGTATGTCATACCCATCGGCCAGTAGATGCGTGGCGAATGAATGCCGGAACGTGTGGCAGGTTGCACGCTTGGTAAGCCCGGCCTTCCGGACGGCTTCGGCGACTGCCTTCTGGATAATGGACTCGTGAATATGATGCCGCCCCTGCTCGCCCGTCCGGGCGTTCAACCATCGGTTGTCTTGAGGGAAGATCCATTGCCAGCGCCACTGGCGATTCGCGTTGGGATATTTCCGATCCAGGGCGCTGGGCAATTGAACGCGGCCCCAGCCGTCGGCCAGGTCGCGCTCGTGGATTGCCTTAACCTTTCGCAAATGGTCTTGAAGCGGTTTCTTCAGCGATTCCGGTAGCATCGTGATCCGGTCCTTGGCGCCCTTGCCGTCGCGGACGAGGATTTCGTTGCGGGAAAAGTCAACGTCCTGCAGCCGCAAACGCAAGCATTCCATCAAGCACAGCCCTGCGCCGTACATCAGTGATGCCATGAGCCACTTGTCGCCCGTCAGGTTCGCCAGCACGGCCTTCACCTCGATGCGGGCCATCACGACGGGCAGGCGTTTGGGTTTGCGCGCACGGATGATTTCACCGAGGTCGCCTACCTCGCGGCCCAGAACATGGCGGTACAGAAACAGCAGGGCACCCAGGGCCTGGTTCTGCGTTGAAGCGCTGACCTTTTCCTTGACGGCGAGATGCGTCAGGAAGGCATTGATCTCGGATCCCGCCATCTCTTCGGGATGCGGCAGATTGTGGAAATGGCAGAATCGCCTCACCCATTGGCAGCAGGTCTGCTCCGTCCGCCGACTGTAGTGGTGCGCACGCATCGCTTGGCGAAGCCGGTCGAGTAGCTCTTCGGTCCGCCAGCGCCCGGCGACACGGAGGCCGTTGTGCGCTCGGGCACATCCTCATGGAAAGCTCTTGCGACGGCCCCTGCCACTTCACTCATCCCTCATAGTAGTCAGTCGCAGTTTCCCGAAAGCTGCGTAGCGCGTCAAGGGAATTGAGATGCACGATTGCCCGTTTCTTGCCCGCTCTGGTCACGTCGCAGCGATCGTTCTGTCGCTTGGAGAGTTCTCTCACAAGAGCATCCGTCATGACGACGTGAGGTGAGTGAACATGCCCAAGAATACTCTGTCTCGAAAACCGATTCGGACGATCCGGATGCTGTCGAGCGGTACTTTCCAAACCGCATCGGTTGCACAAAATGGGCCCAAAAAGCTGCACAAAATCGGGCAGATCGGCTGATTTCAGCCGAACCGACACTCATGCAAATATCTGAATCTACTGCACTTAATTCGTGGCCTCCCTCACCGCGTGTTATCGAACGAGACTCGCGGCGAGAGCATTTTCGGCGGCGCCGGGGCGGCCCCAAAATCGGGCCGGTCTCACCGCGTGTCTTCGCACGTTACACGCGGGGAGAAAATCGCTGATGATTCTATTGAACTTACAGGGGCCGATGCTTGTTTGTGCCGGATTTGTGCCACGGTTTTTGATCACAGGGAGGATCGAGGCACGCAGCATTTCTCGATTATCTGGGCGTAGTAGCGAGTCTGATCGCTGCTCGGAGCGTGGCCCATGGCCGCTTCACATGTCGAAGCCATGGAACGGCATTCGGAGCAGGAATTCGCTTGCGCCAGGACGTCAGAAAGGCCAAGAGAGCAGCAAATCGCAAGGAAGTATCGCGTTGCGAAGACCCAAATGGGAGATGTCGGTCCAATACGTATCTGCCGAACCAGAAGTATCCAAAGAAAGGCGATAGCGATGCCAAAGGTGTCACCCTATGAGCGATTTGCTTTCTTGGGAAGAACGCTTCTGATTCTCGCGTTGAGCATGGTGGTCATGGCCCAGGACGATCCGCCGTATACGACGTACAAGAGTTTCGACGAGGTGTTGAAGGCGGGAAACGTGAGGTATCCAGAGGCCATCCGCGTAACCTCAGCGGGAACGACCGAAAGGCCGATGTACCACGGATTTTTCTTCTACAATTGCCTGCAATTTGATCCCACGGGACGCTCTATGCTCGCCTTCAGAGTCTATATTCAGGAACGCGCAGTTCAACCTTCGGACATGGGCCATGTCGGCATCATCGATCTCCAAAAGGGGAATAACTGGACGACTGTAGGGCAATCGACCGCCTGGAACTGGCAGCAGGGCTGCCGGGTGCAATGGCGTCCCCGGTCCGAGGAGATATTGTGGAACGACCGCTCGGACGACGGAAAGAAGTTTGTGTGCCGCGCTTATGACTTTCGCACGGGTAAAACGCGTACCCTGCCGCGGCCAACTTACGCCCTCTCGCCTGACGGCACTACGGCGCTAACGCATGACTTCGAGCGAATGAAACACCGAGGGACCGATTATGTTGGCATTCCGGACAAATATGAAGACCAGTACGCACCCAAGGAAACGGGCATTTGGAAAATGGACCTGAATACGGGCGAGACGGAGATGATTATGTCCCTCGACCGGATAGCCGACATCGTCCATCCCGATAAACGGCCCTCGAAAGGCTTGCTCTATTTCTTTCGCGAAGGATGGAATCCGTCCGGCACACGATTCATCGCCTTTGTCAAGAATCATGAAAGAAATAGAACGAAATTCACCTTGGCCTATTCCATGACGGCCGAAGGCACGGATGTTCGATTTCTCTACAACAATCCGTCTCATCACTTCTGGGTGGATGACAGTCACGTGGCGGATTGGTCCCGCATGCTTGCCCCCAAGGGCTACTATCTTTTTAAGGACGACGGGTCCGGCAAGCCAAAAGCCCTACTTTGGAAATCCGACTACAATGGCCACGACATCTATCATCCCAACAGCGAATGGGTCCTGTCTGACACGTACTCGATATCGGGTTGGCAGTATCTGTTCCTGTTTCACCTGCGCACGAAACTGTTCGTGCCGCTTGGCAAGTTTGAGGCCAGGAACGCGAGGGGCCTGTTCCGTGTAGACCTGCACCCAAGGTTCAGTCCGGATGGAAACCTTGTTTCGTTTGATGCCACGCACGAAGGCCTTGGCCGGCAAATATACACTATGGACATCAGTCGCATCGTGAGTAATCCGCCCGATGCGACAAGGGGGCGCCACTAGCAATCACGATTTCCCTTGAGGCAATCCTCGCAGAGTCATTTGGTCCATCACCGAACGCGCGGTCGACTTTTCAGAACGCCTCCGAACGCTTTGCCACCGTCATTTCGGTGCCACGGACTTTCGGTAATCGCCAATCGGATCGAGACACACCGGGCCGGCGGGTGTGACGTCGATTGGGGCCACAGGTAGTTCGATCGTGTTTCCCTGGAAGACCACGCGCGGGAAACGGTCTTTCGTCAACGACGTTCCAATCTTGCGGAAGAACGGAAACAGATCCTCGCCGACGGCGATGCTCATGTCCTCGACGGTCTCATCCCACGTCAGGTGCCGGTCCGGCTGATCCTGCCAACGGGTGTGCTGAACCCACCGCCAGCGCGGATACCAGGTTGGGCCATAACGATCATCCAGTTTCTGCCAGACGTACCAAATCTTGTTCCATTCCTTGCCCTTGTCCCACTTGTCGCGGAGCGCTTCGGGTTCCATTGCCAGGTCGAGCGCGTTGCCCTGCTTGTCCCATCGAAAAATGCTGTTGGCGTTTCGGTTGGCCTCGTCGGTCTTGCCGCCGAACAGGGCGTTGATCTTTCCCTGAAACCAGCCGGCGTGCGATTCGCCCTGGTTGCCGTGCGGCCAATGACCGGCCAAATGACCCTTAGCGTTCGGCGGGCCACCCATTGTGTGGGCCAGTTCGTGACCGAAGACGGACAACAGCCCTTGTGTTGTCAGCGAGATTACGCCGGTTTCTTTGGGCAGGTAAGCGTTGACGGCCCAGCCCCCACCCCCTCCCGCGGAAACGATCAAATACATCGGCTCATCGGGAGGCACCGAGGGAAGCCACTGCTCGATCTTCTGTTTGGCCAGCGGCATGTCGTGTTCCACGGCGTTCAGCAGTTCCTTCTTTTGATTCTTTGCATAGTACACGACGACGTTGCCAATGCGCATTTCCCGTTCGGGATAGATCGGACCGCCACCGGCGCGTTCCCTCGGAAGACGCCGCGAGCCGCCAACCGGCGGGGCGCCGCCGGCCGCCCACCGCACTGAGTCGGCGATGAGTTTCTCCTTAGCAGCAATCTCATCTCTCGATGCGCCCCGATCCCTGAGGTCGATCATCCCCGACGAACTGATCAAGACTATACGCCCCTTGCCCAACTCCCGCCGCGCGACGAGCGGCTTTCCCTTGATACCGACGACCTGAGGTTTCCACGTGGAATCGAGCTTGAGGGCCAAAGCACGGGTCTTGCCGAGCGAATCGCCTTCCGTCGAAAACGACGCGCCGAATTCGCGGGCCAGTCTGCTGAGAGGCCAAATTTTCAGGGCGTCCTCGTTCCTGACGCGGCCACCGACCAGAACCAATCCTCCACCCGAGCGGACGAAGGTCATTAATGTCTCGATCTCCTCGGGGAGGTACTCCTGGCTTTTCGGGTCTGCCTGCAATGTAAAAACGACGTTGAACCGAACGGCCGGCCACCAGGCGAACGGACGGCGTTTCCCCTCAAGGTGTATGCGGACGCGGCACAGGCTTCCCGGCTGGAGGACCGTGTCAAGTACGGCCTGGCTTCCGCAGGCGCGGAAGCCGTGCTTGCGGAGAGCATCTGGAAGCCGCCACATTGTGAAGAAGTTGGCCTGGTGGGACAGATCGACGAGAACGTTGATTCCCATATCGTCCCTTACGCGCTGTTCCTCGAGCGGAAAACGGGCTGCAACGTCCGGGGGAAGTGTCACGCCTGTTTTCGACAGTTTCTCGATTTCGGCAACGTCCGACGCCGCCGCCTGAGGTGCCACCTGAACTACAAATAGTATTGCCAGAGTAAACAAAACGATCACGCTTCTCATCACACAAACTCCTGTCCGTTGATACTGCCAGCCGGAAGAATGCCCCGAGCGGCTTAGCGCACCAACCGGTACAAGAACAGAACGAACGGATTGTGGGCGGTTCGTTCCCCTCAATCAAGCAATGATTTGAAACATCGCGGCCGGGCCCGGTCTGTATTGAAATCCGCAGCGTCCGTCCCAGACAATGCGAAGGAACGGTGAATGGCGGATAGCTCAGAGCTGCTTCGCCGTTTCCGTCCGTTGCCCGGGTGTCGCTCGTTTGAATGAGAGTACGCTTAAACTTCCGGTTGCCAACAGACCAAGAAATGATCCTGGCGAGCTGCATGGTGGCACAGGCCCCCAGGCTGTGAGGGAAATGCTCTTTGGCCCTTTCAGGGTGCAAATCGGAACATATTCTTGGGAACCGTCTATGGTGAGTGGAGGACGTTCTCTGCCCGCCCTCGTTTTCTTACGGCTTCATTCCGACGACGTGTGATTTCATCGGCGCAACCACTGTGCCGTCGGACAGACGGTGGGAGGTGTCTCCGAAGTTCACCGTGACCGTGACGCCGTTGGCGAAGGTTGTTTGCTGAACCGCACGGTCGCGTGTGAGAAAACGGTGGTCGGTCATTTCGGCGTAGCCTGTCGCGCGAGCAATCGGACACGTGGCCCTGTAGCTGGCAACGAAACGGTCCTTGTCCGATTCCCAGAGCTGGCGATCGAACATGAACATGGGCGGCGTCCCGTAGAGGGCGTTGAACAAATCGCGCTTGTCCCAGAGCGCGGGAAGCTTGTTGTTGTAGTCTCCCCAGTACCACTGGGCGACAACGCAGTCGTGGTAGACCAGCTCCCACAGCGGCAGCCGATAGGCGTGGCCCACCTGGAACTTGGCCACCCGCTCGGGCACGTCGTGCCAGATTTGCCGCATATTGCGCCCGGCTTCGGGGACCCTGTAGGGGCCAAGGCTCAACATCCCCTCGAAGTAGTGGACATGCGGGACAGCGGCGTCGTGGCCCGTCTCGGAGCCGGTGACAAGTCCGTGCTTCTCCGAGACCAAGCGCAAGAGTTCCATTTTGTACCGGCGGCTGTCCGACCGCGTCATCGGATGGTCGGGGTCGTAACACTCGCGCCAGGGCGAGGCCGTCGTCGTGTCGATGAACCGACAGCGGTAAGGATGAGTTTTGATCTCCTGGCCGATGCGTTCTTCGGCATAGGGCAGCGCCTGCTTGTCGCACAGGACACCGCATGGAATCATCGTGTCGTCTTTTGCCCTGACCCTCCACCCGCGGGTCCAGTCGCCGTTTGCTCCGATCATGAGGTCATTCGGCCATGCCTTGGTTGGCCAGCCGCTGTGCACGCGGCGGAGAAACTTGAAATTCTCGGGGTTCATCACGTCCTGGTAGATGTCGTAACGGCTGGTGAGGACGCCCATCTTGTTCAGTGTTCGCAGATTCTCCGGCGGCTGCGCGTTGCTCCAGAGAATCCGCTCGATGCCGGCGGCCTGCAGCTGCCTGGCGATGGCCGGGGCGTTTCTTTCCCAACACCAGACGTTGACGGCACCGATCAGGAGGTCCACATCCGGGTTTTCGCTGCGCTTTGTCTCCAGGGTTTTCAGGAGGCCGATCTTCGCGGCATAGGCGCGATAGCGTTTGCACATGGCGACGTGTCCGCCCTGGTCGAGAAAGACGTAGCGCAGGCGGCGCTCGTAGCCGAAGCGCCCTCGCTGGGACTGCCACTCGGGGGCAATCGCAAGACAGCCGTCGGCGCGTACGATACGGATGGCTGCATCGTCGGGTGTCTCGATGATCGCCATCTGTCCTGCGCCGCCATCAGTCACACCCCAAAAGGCCATGCAGATCCCATGGCCTCCATAGGCGACCAGATGCATCGGACCGATCGTGGCATCGTCCACAGGGTACGAAAGGCCCTCGTTCATCGGCACAACGAGATAGGCACCCGATTCGGCCGTGAACGGATGGGGAAACACGAGGGGTCTGGCCAGTTCGCCTTCGGCCGACA
>Ga0111193_1001_pt1 | contig 55748 bp, 32 predicted proteins | sample DeeMarSWOR324_28_FD_80361 | JGI IMG/M metagenome (GOLD analysis project Ga0111193, IMG submission 80361) | candidate division BRC1 bacterium SM23_51 | reverse complement strand
GTATCCTGTGGATGAAACATGATTTCGGTGATACGCAGATTCTCTGCCACCGGTCCTATCGCAAAGACCGCCTCGTTCAACGCACTCCACGTGCTGCCGCTCAGCGCACGTGCTCTGACCTGGGTGCTGTGCGTGAAGCCGATAGGCTCAGTATAAGCCGTTGCATTAGCGGTATTGACAGATCCGCCCGGCAGGCGCGGGTCGGCACCATCGAGCGTATACCATATTATGCCGCCCGTGGCGCTTATCGAGAACACATCGTCCACAGCAACCTGCCCGCCGTGCTGATGGGAGCCATTTATGAGAAAGGCCGGCGCACTTAGGTTCGGATACAAACCTGAACTCTTGAGATAGCCGAAGACGGTGTTCGAGCGGTTTGGAAAGAAGCCGGTTAATTTACTATTGGGCGTGTTCAGCCAGTCCTGGCGGGTGTAAGGGTTCGATCGTCGGTTATCACCCCACCTGGCGGACTCACCAACGATTGCGCGGTCGATCTGAGTCATTCGCGTCTGAAACATCTCAGCGGTTATCGGGTAGGACAGCGCGCCGCCGTTAAAGAAGTGCCGGTGTGCGTGGTCGGCAAATCGTATGCGGTACTCGGCGTTACCATCGAGCATATTGTGAATATCTGATGGGCTCTCGCCGACATCGTTGCCTCCTTCAATGGTATGCTCGGCATCCCAGTTGTGGAAGCGCCACTGACCATCGGGGTGGCGATGCGTGGCGTACCAGTTCTTGTGTGGCCAGTCATGGTTGCCGGGGAACCAGTTCGACAGCAGATAGGTGATGAAGCTGTCAACGTCCAGCTTTTCACACAATGTATTGTATTTTGAGAGATTAGTGGGGTCAGATCGTACAGCGCTTGCGGCGCTGACCATCGCGTTGTAGCTGGAACGGGCGCTGCCGCTGCTGAGACCGCCCCCGTCATTGATCACATTGCTGCTACTGTGCTTGATCGCATCATATTGGTCTTCGTCGCCGCCAAACATCTCTGCTGCCCAGGCATGATCAGGCCGTTCGTGGATGTAGTACATTCCCCAGTACAGGCCGTTGATATACACGTGGGCGTACGAACCATGTGGCGAATGGCCACCCATGGCGTTGTGAAGGTCCGCAACGTACTGGTCCTGGATGTACAAGGCCGTGTTGCGCTGGTCACTACCAGGATGTAGCCAGGAGTGGTTTAGTACCGCATCGAGCACGACGGTATTGTGCCTATCAACAGGGGAATCAGGGAACAGCTTGTAATCAAGCTTTGCCGCCCCACCCGTGGGCAGTCTATCATCGGTCTGCGGTTTAAACCTCGGTCGCATCGAGAGCTTAAATGTCTTCCATCTATCAAGACTCGTGCCCCCACCGCTGACTCCTCCCTGCATCGCCATGGCGCAATTGATTTGAAATTGCTCGGCACCGTTAGGGTCAATGTACTCAAATGAGGTTACACGCTCTGTGCCGTCCTGGGATTGGTTTATATAGATGCCTCGGGTGCCGAACCAGTCGTCCTTGTGCATAACCAGCGAGATCGTTGGAACGGACTTAAGGTCGTCCTTGATGGTGCTGGCATAAATTCCGCCAAACTTGTCTTGGCCGTCCTGACCGACAACGTCAGGGTCCATCTGGTAATCGCCCGTCACCGAACCCCAGGAAGTCGGATAACCCTCGGGAGTGACTTGCGCCCCAGTGACCGGGTCCGTAGCTTGTTGGATAACATCCTCGAGGAATATATACGTGTGTGTATCGACATTGGTGGCCTTGCATCCGGCTTTGAACGCCGCTGCCCGCAAACACGTGGTCGTGGTGATATGGACCGGGTTGGTGTAGACCTGACCGTAATGATCGGTAGGCGTACTTCCGTCTGTTGTATAACGTATGGTGGCGCCTTCGGTCTCGGTAGTGATCGTGACAGAGAACGGACTGTCGTAGAAGCCGCGGTCGTGGCTGAATTTCGTATCTGCGACGACAGCCAGATATGAGCCATTATTCGAAGACCCCGGAGTAGGTGAAAGTGTCACCCAATTATGAACCCCATCAGGGTCCCGGCCGTAGGAGACATCCGGAGTCTGCTCGCCAAAAGTAATACTGTCAGCCAAGGTAGCACCGTCCGCATTGAACAGACCTATCTGGTCTCCCTGGTCGGCGTCGAGCTCAAAACCCGTATGCAAACCGGGGTCGCCAATATCGGTGTCAGCCCATATCAATAGGTAACCGTGGGGCGGTATAGTAGTCGCGGACGGATTGTCAACAGGAATCCGCCACATTGTAGGCTCTGACACGTCGTCGGTGAGGTACATACCGCCTACATCTATGGCCTTGTCACCGGCATTATAGATTTCAATCCAGTCATCATATTCGCCCTGCGGGTCTTGTATGGTAAGATCATTTCTGGCCATAAACTCATTAATCAGCAAGCTCGCACCTTCTCCAGCAAGCCAGTTTTCTGACAGAAATGCGAAGTCAACCATATTCACGCCGTCTTTGCCATTGATGTCGGCAGCGCCGCCTTCAGAGTCCAGCCACCGCACGGCAAAAAGAACAACGTCATCCCAGTTGACCCTCTTGTCCCCATTGAAGTCACCCAACAAAGGCTTGATGATTGCAACTGACACTATGCCGGTACCCTGCTGCGGCACTTCGTCCCAAACCTGAAGCTGCAGTTGGTAGTCACCAGGCTTGGAGAATATCGCGCACGGGTCCTCGATATCATCGCGCGGGTAAAACGTGACGATACCGGGACCGCTGAGCTGTGACCATTTGAAAGTCAGAATTCCTAACCCGCAAGGGTCGTCATCCTCAACGACGGGGCTAAGCCGGAGCGTATTGTTTGGCCAAGTGAGCTCGGGATAATCGCCGGCATCGACCTCCGGCGGCCGGTTCCCCGCTTTCCCCAGCTCCTCGAGCATGAACCCCCCAAAAGGGTACGCTCTACCTCCATCGGAGTCTGCAGTAGCCTCAGCCCTTACCTTGAACCTGCCATCTGCTCCAGGCACGATGTCGTCCCAGCGAACTACGTACCCGGTAATGCTATTGTCTCCAGCCAGCAGCACGGTGGCGTCTACGCCCTTTGATACCACCCCGTCACTGCTGGTATTAATAGCGCTATCATGGCCGATGATGGTGAACAGCGATTTTCGGTCCGGGTAGTTGCTGGAGCGAATAGCGGTGCCGACAAAGGCATACATCTTGGTCGGGTCGAGATCGGTGAACTCAATCTCTACCCACCAACCTGCGCCTCCGTAATAGACGGTGTTTGGCCCAAAGTCTACTATGCCGTGGAATATTTCGTATGCATCCGTACCGGGGGAGGGATTGCCGCCTGCGCCGCCGCTGCTAACCTGTAAGCCAGCAGCTCCCATCGTGAAAGTCACTGTGGGCATTCCTGCCTCGCTGCCCGTCTCGAAGTTCTTCAGCCGCCCTGTGAAGTGAGTCAAATCCTGGTTGTTGATTGTCCAGCCGGTCACGTTGCCCGCCGTTGAGTCTCCTGTCTCCCGGAGGCAATCGTTGTAAGCGACCCATTGACCGTCCGCCCTGCTCATCGCTGTGCTGACCACTAAGACCGTAACCGAGACTATCAGTTTTTTAAGACTTTGAGACTTCACCAACATAACCCTCTACGCACAGAACTGACTCAATGGATGGCTCTCACCGGGCGCCGGCAACAAGACTGCATCAGATTCTGGTAGCTTAAGCTCGAGCCCTTACATAGGTTCCAGAGCAGTAACCACACCTTTTTCAATGTGACCCACAGGTCTTTTCAGAAAAACACAAAATCATACACGGCTCTACCAGTATTTTAGCATATATAGCTCGGCAAATCAATACCGGCCCCCCACCATAGACGCCGCCCTCGACCGTGCAAGCCCTATAATAAGGTTATGAAGAGCCAAACGCCCCTCTGTGAACGGACCCTCAGAAGGTAATTGTATGACCAATACCGTGTGGCAGCCTCAAGCGCAGCTTGCCGATGGCTTAATGGCAATGAAGAACCCTTTTATACAGCGCAGAATTTTCTTTATGATTGGTATAATAGCACTGTATTCGAGTATTTCTTCCTACAGTTGAACAAGCCGGAGAAATCCGCTTGCATCGTTCAAATTCTCCCCAGTTTGGTACTGTAGGCATACTCAAACGCTAGCACCCACGCCCAAGTAGGAGCGTCTCCGAAAGGACGCCCAATGACAGGGCCGAAGGTGTTGGTAACAATTCTTGTTCCCTCACCGGCTTTGGCCTGCGCCGAGCGCAAAAAACCTCAGCCCGTAACGCAGTTTCTTCAGCCGGACAGAGCCCATGACACGATGCTGCTGGTGACAAGCTGCGGCCGGCCCCGCGAGTCAACCAGGTAATGGATTGGCAAAACTCCTTGACCCGTCTGGGCGTACGTCTGAAATGCTGCAATGAGGCCATCTTCCAGTTTCACGCGCACTTGCCCGTCATAGACCAAAGACTGATTGGGCTTAAACAGTGACAGATCCTGCAGCAAATCGAAAGTGACGTTTAGTCTTGCGCTGGCGTTATGGGCCAAGTAGTCAACCACGGTCCATTGACTAACGACCGGCTTCTTCGTGCTGTAACTGTAGTGATAGCTGCTGCCTTCAATCCAGATATGTCCATTCTTGCACTGGCCCTCTTCGGCTATTTGCGAGATTGGGTCGGCCTGGCCCGTCAGCCCCGTACTATAGCTGTTCAGTTCCCAATGCCGTAGTGAGTTCCACCCGTCTCTGTTGCAGACAATCTGCGCCTTAACAAAGTTTTTGACACCGCCGATCTGAGTCTCCTGCTCAACATCGTAGCGCACTTGTTTGTTTCCTTGTCTGCGCTCGATAGCCACTTGTCCAACGACAGAATTGCCCGCCGCTCGGGTCCCCCCTCCGCTTCCGCTCCAGTGCACAATATTGTAGGTCACGGCGTAATCTCGACGCTGCCACAACCCAGCCTCTACGGGTGAAAAACGGGTAAGATACTCACGAATCGGCTTCGTAGCGTAAGGACCGGACGACGCGCCAACGCTGGAGTCCCCGGAGTCTTCTGAAGCCCGTAGCAGCCGATGCCCCATGGCCGCCAGACTTGTTGCCATCACACCCCCTTGCAGGAATTGTCTTCTATTAAGTGCCGATCTACTCATCGTTTCATCTCTCCGATTTGACTTTTTCATACCAGTTGAGGTAAGCTCGATAGAGATTACCCCGATTGTAGCGAACCCGCCTGCTCTCTCTTTTGTTGCCCTTACGCCTTTGTCGCGCTATCTCCTGCTCAATGCCGGCCGGCTCCGGATACATCTCGATCTGAACGATGAACTCTCTGAAATGCTCGCGGTGTTGCTTCCTTACAGCTATATACGCTGCCTCATTCGCCAGGTCTTTCGTCTCCAAGGGATCGTTTCGGATATCGTACAGCTTTGTTTCGTCCTCGTATATAATGCTCTTAAACCGTGCGTCACGCACGGAAACCGACAATCGTCCGATTGATGTCTCGCAAACAACATAGTCGCGCCACTTCACCGCTTTTCCCTCCAGCAGTGGACGCCAGCTCCGCGCGATTGTTGTTTTCGGCAGCGGAGCAGCGCCGGCGTAGTCGCAAATCGTCGCAGCAATATCAACTCCGGATACCAGGTGCCGTGTGTCCTGCACATCTTGTTTCACTTTGCCCGGCCAGCAGACGATGGTGGGAACACGGCTGGCCTCTTCTTCGAGGTAGCCCTTGCTCACATTGCCGTGAAATCCCAGCCCGTCTCCGTGATCGCAGCTCAGTATGAACAAAGTGTTGTCCCCGTAGCGACCGGTCCGTACCGCGTCATACACGCGTCCAACTTGGGCGTCCACCATCTCCACCATGCGGTAATAGCTGTAGATGTAGTACCGCCAATCCTGGTGGGACCAGTTACGAACACGAGCTCCGCCACTGTTCTTGTAGTCGTAATTGAAATTGGCCGGAAGTGGGGGAAGCTTGTCTTTGATCTTCGATGCGAAGCCATACTTGCCGGGACCGCCGTCCCTTATCGCCGCGAAGCAACAGTCGTGGGGGTTCAGGAATCCCACGGACAAAAAGAAAGGCTTGCCGGCCGTTCGGTTCCTCAAATAGCCCACCGCTGAACGAGCCACTGTCGAGTCACCAAGCTCCCCGTGTCCGGAGCCCGCGTGCAGGACTTGAAAGCTATCGGCCAAACTCCGACCGCTGACGTGCCATTTGCCCGCGTAAACCGTTTCATAGCCTTCTTTGCGCAACCACTGACCCAGATCGGGTATTTGAGGGTCGATCGGATAACCGTTCACCACCACGCCGTGTTCTTTAGACATCCGACCCGTGAACCAGCTTGCACGCGCAGGGCAGCATTGGGGCATGGTGCAATACGATTCCATAAACGAATAACCCTCGCGCACTATCTTGTCCAGGCTCGGCGTGTGCGCATAGCTGCACCCGTATGCTGAAATGGCCTTGTGGTGCATCTGGTCAACGTGAACAAATACAATGTTAGGCTTTTGCATGCTCGTCTCCTGTTGGCTCGAATCTATCCATATCAGCTACGCCAAGATTCATAGTCGGGCTGTTTATGGTCATTCTACTCTGGCGAACTTATTCACACAAGTAGTACCCACTTTGCTTCGTAGAACTGCAAATCCCATAGTATAAGTCGTAGTTCCTTTGCTGGTATGAGTCTTTCACTTGCAGAAATTAGAATGAGGATGGGTAAAACCTTCACTAATCGGACGGTTAAAAACCCAGGTCTTCGCCGGCGTGAAGCGCAAGCCCAATCTGTTCAAAGCTGCCCTTTCGCCCGTTATACCAGAGAAGCCAGCGGTCTTTCTCGGCCTCGTAAATTGCAAAAGGCTTATAGCAGGCGTCGCCGTCCCACGAACCTTTTACCGGAAAGACGATAGGATTGTTGGGATGGCGATGCCAGTCGGTCACGCCGTCTCTCGAGCGGGCCAAACCTATTTGGGCATGATGCTCATCGCGAAAGCCGATGTAAAACATTAGGTGCCACTGACCGCGAGCAATGACTTGGCAGCCTGTCACCTTGTGTTGCTCCCATCCGTTGTCGCAATTAGCGACAAGAACGGGATTGGCCGGCCATTTAGTCCAGGCGAGGCCGTCTGCGCTCGTAGCGTACCCGATAGCGTTGGGCTCGTACTGCTCGCCTGCTGAATACCACATGCGGAAGAGCTTATCCTTCTCATCCCGGAGCACGTGCGGACACATTACGGCCACATTTTCCCATGGTTCCTCAGGAGAGAGAACCGGCCTGTCGGATGCACGCTTCCAACTGCGCCCATCCGGACTCGTCGCATATCCAATCCATGAGCGACTTCGGCTCTGGCCCGTATACCACATATGATAGGTCTTCTGGTGCTTGATGACCGCCGGCCGGTTGACTCTCTCTTCCCAGGCTGAGCTGGGATTTGGGCCCAGCACGATTTCCGGTTTGCTCCAATGCGTGCCATCGGGGCTTTCAACGAGCCCAATAGACCTTTTTGGTCGCCAGGAGAACCACATGCGATACGTGTTCTTCTCTTTGAGAACGCTCACGTCAAAGCACGTGCCCAAATCACCGCCAAGAACAGGATTCTCTTCATATTTGCGCCAGCCGGCAGTCGTTCCGTCTGTGGACCGAGGCTCCCGTGCTGAGGCGACCGGCACACGAGCAAAGTCGCCTTGGCCAAGCTTGCCGGTCACCCTCTGCAGCGACTCTGATTGAGCTATCTGCTGGCCGTTGGCAAAAACCTGTAGACCCTTGCCCCTGCAATATTTTGTCCCGGTCTTATCCCACACGATGGTAATTATCTGGCCGTGGTAAAGCACGTTGTCGAGGCAGAACCAATCCCATCGGTTGGCGGGGACAAGAGGTTTAACTTCGACAGTGTCGTGCGGCCTTGGACGCAAGCCGACAAGCCCGCTGATGATAAGATCGCAATAGGTCGAATGGTTGTAATCCTTTCCCCGCTCTTTACCACCTTTGCGCGGGTCCCACGTACCGTTTTTCCACGTCTTTAGACGCGTCCGAGCGATCCAGTCCCCGGTATATGGGTTGAGGTTCTCGTCGATCCACGGAACGATGCTGCCGTCCTCCCGCTTGAGGCGATGGCTCCTTGTGTAGATCTGTAAAGTCCGAAAGTAGTCGGCCTTCGTGACCACGTCCTGCGAGTAATTGTTGAGCAAATTTGCCATTGCTGTGAGCGTTACCGAGGTCGCAAATGGCCAGCTCGGTCCGTTCCATTGACACTCGTGACCCTCATAGGAGACGGCGAACCGGGGATGCCGCTGCTCGGCTGTCGTTGGACCGAAAGCAGCGTAGAAACCGTTCGCGTCCATCAAATGTTGCCACGCTCGTTCGTAGCCGCCGTCCGGCAGGTTGAAGTACCACGGCGTATAGCCGTGCAGCTCCCGGACATCGACAACTGTTTCTCTCTCGCGTGGCAGAGTCTTGAAGGACCCCGCCTTGTCGTCCCACAGTTTCGTTTGCACGAGCGCCTTGATTTCTCGGGCCTTTGCCATGAACTGTTTTGCAATATTCGGGCGACCGGCGAGTAGCGCGATCTTGGCAATGGCCACAGCATCGCCGTACATGTACGAATTTATCGTGGCGCGTTTGCCGCTGCCACCGATTGAGACTTCCATGCCGTCACGGTCGTCGATTTGCCAGAAGAGACCGTCGTCCGCCAGCCTGCTCTTCTCCCATTCTTTGTAGTTATTGATTAAGTCCGGCAGTAGCTCGACAACAAATTTCTTATCCGCCGTGACCAGGTGCCTGCCCCAGAGCGCGTCGGCGGCCCAGAAACTGTAACTCCGCACGCTCCCGCCTTTGCAAAACCAGAAGACCGCGTAGTCGTCCAGGTATTTCGCGTCGTGGAGCCAGCGGCCCTCGTAGAAATGGTGACCCGCTGGACAGTTGATCGTGTTGTGCTTGCCCGACCACCCGACTTTCGGCAAAAACTCCGTTATGACAAAGCCATCCGAAGTGTGTTTGATGTGCTTGCGATACGTCCACCAGCGAAAGTAGTACTTAAGCTCAAAGTCCTTATCCGGGCACTCAAAAAACGGGATATTCTCTTTCAGAAACTCCCAGGCCTTTTCATTGGCGATCTGCTGAATGTACAGCTCTTCGTCATTCTCGTTGAATGTGTCCACATAGTGTTTGAACGAATTCGGATTCAGGACGAGCGGTCCTTTTCCGTGACCGGTTGCAACGAAGAACGCCAATGCCAAAGCCCAAATAACAACACTCTGCCCAAGGTCTCTCTTGCTCACGGTCATAAGCTCCACCTTCCTTTCGCTGGAGGCACATTTCGCATTTCTGACTTGCTGCCTGCGGCTCTCAATGATTCCGCCATGCTTTAACTTCCGTAGAATATCAAGTTCCCGCGTTTACCTCAATTGTCCCAATCTGTCTCTGCTGTTGTCATGCCCGCAAGGCGCGCGTCTTCCGACTTCGCCTTTCGCCTCAGCCCCGCCCTGAGCGAAGCGAAGGGATGACAACTCATCAAAGCAACTGTGACAGAGCATTACGTAGTAAGCCACCGATCTACTATCTCATCGGCGGCGCCGGGCAGAATGCCAAGAATCCACGCCAGATCAATTACTGTGGGACGATTCCGGATTTCGTGCATGTGCATCACGGCAGCGAGCAAACGCCGGCGGGAGCATCCGATATCCGCAAAGGTATGGGCAGCGCCGCCAGCTCTGAGGCAGTTCTTGATTTGGTGTGGCGAACGAACCTGGTGGCGACAGGCGGCAAGAAAAGTCTGCCAAGTTTTGCCGTCGGTTAGCTTTTCGCGCATGCTTCGGAGCATGGGTTTCTTCTGCTCGTATTGTTGGCGGACACTCTCGGCTAATCTGCCCCAGAGAGTGCTGTCAATGTCTGGAGGTAGACGGTGGCAACTTGGAGTTTCAATCCGGAAGATACGGTCATACATGGCCGACGCAAATATAGTGCCGACGCCGACTTGTCGGCCATGAAGGTCATGGGCAGTGCCATCAATACTGCTCATCATGTCAAGCGTGTGGCTCAGCAGGTGCTCACCGCCGGAAGCCGGCGCTGACGTACCAACGATTGTCATGGCGATGCCGGAGTATAACAGTGCGTTAAACAACGCCTCGATGGCCTCAGGTTCGCGGTCCTTGATGTCCTCAGGATGGTTCAAGTAGTAAGGTTCCAAGGAATCGATTATTTTACTGCAGTAGCGGCAGAAGTATTCGCCGAAGAAAATGTGGTTCAGGACCCAGTCAGCGGTGCTGATAGGTTTGGCGATAGTGTCGCCGAGGCCAGCAGTAGTCAGCTCAAACGGAGCCTCGACCAGCACGGAAGGGATACCGAAAACCGCCAAAGGAGCACGGGCTGAGAGGATGCTTTTGACACCTTTAAGCCCGGCGGCAATGTTGGAGGAGGTGAAACCATTCATGGTTGCCGCCGTTGCGATAACGGCGTAAGGTAGCTCACGGTCAAAAGCTACCCATTTGGCCAGGTCGTTGATGACACCGCAACCGACTGCAAGGCCAATGTCGGCAGCGGGCCAGTTGCAATCGAGCCAGTCATGAGTTGTGTCGTCACAAATGGGACCTCCATGCTCGGTGTCGGGGACAATGATCCGCTGCACGGACCAGCCTGCCTGTTCAAGTGCCCGGCAAGCGCGCTCGCCGGCAATACGCCAGGTTCGCTGATCTGCGACCAGGACAATGCGGCGTCCGTCAACGAAAGTGCCCAATATCTCGCACAGACGTTCCGGTGCATCCTCGGCGTAGATGAGGTTTCTTACGGGGACTTCGTGCCTCCGACCACACTCGCAATTAAACGCCGTGTTAAGTAGTTCCTTGGCATTCATACTATAAGGGTCATTCAGTTGCCGGTTGTAAGCTCTGTCCGGCTTATTGGCCTGGCCGGGCCTTTACATAATCTTTTCCACTAAAACTTGTTCTCCTTCGGTAAAGTGTGCCGTGGCCGCGTCTTCCGCGCTGATTCGAATCATGTCACCCTCCTTTGCGCTCACGGCCTTGCCTGCTGACTCCTCTTGTGACGAAAGACGCAGAGGCTCGCCTGCTTTGACGTGAACTGAGCGCAACCCTCCATACCACCAGCGAATGTGGCTCACGTAGAGCAAATCGCCGGGTTCCGCAGCCATTTTGTCCAGCGCCGATTGAGAGACGATGACTATGTTTTTACCTGAGAGGTTTTGGTCGAATTTCGTCTGGAGTCGCACTTTTTGCCCAGGTCGTCGGTTTGGCTCGCCTCCTTTGAACTGACGCATGGCATCTATTTGCGTCCCGGCGACAAGACCTTTCAATTCGGCCTCAGCTTTTGGTTTGGTAAACCATGTCACGGACACACCCAGTGCACCGGCAGCCAACAGACCAAATAGCGCCCGCATGAACTTATAACTGTCCGGCCCCATTCCGAAGTCAAGTGGCCCCACAAGCACGTCTGGCCACACAAATGACAGACCTATCGATACAGCTCCACCGGCAATGGTCACAAACGCAGCGACAGGGGTGTAACGCTTCCAGATAATCCCCAGAAAAATGGCTGTCAGAACCGGCGGTGTAACAGCAGCCGTGAACATACTGTGCGCCCCATAGATGGTGTCTCGCATAAATATGGGAACCAGCGCCAGGCCCAAACCGGCTGCGCACAGACTCGTGATTCGCGCCACCCGTAGATAGTGTTTGTCACTGCTTTTGGGCTTGATGTACGGTCTCCAGATGTCGTTGACGAATATCGCGCTTACAGCGTTGATAAGTGAGTCGGCGGTACTCATCAGCGCCGCGGTTAAGGCTGCCAGCACAAAACCGAAAATCCCCGGAGCACATAGAAAATGGGCGGCCTTGACGAACGAGTCTCCCGGCTCGGTCACCAGCTCGCCATTGTTGACCAGCGCTTTGGCGATCCATCCGCCGCAACTCGTGGCGATCGCGGCCAGCGGAGCCAGCACGAGAATCCAGCACACAACCATCCGGCGAGAATCTTTGACGCTCTTGAGCGATAGAAATCGCATGATGAAACCCTGGTGCATCAGCATGAGCGCTCCGGTATTGGCTAACCCGTCCTGGACATAGATGCCAATGAAGCTGAACTCGGACGGTGCGTTGAAATCCGAAAACGCATACTTGTGTTCCTGCGGAAGCAGCGACCAGAATTCGCCAAAACCGCCGAAGTGATAAATGGCGCCAACGAACAATCCTAAGCCCGCAACCAGCAATATTAGTCCCTGGACAAGGTCCGTCATAATAACTGCCGTCTGCCCACCGATATAGACGTAAAGCGCCACTGCTACCGCTGTCACGGTTGCTCCGGTCATGATCCTCCAGCCCAGCAGCGTATGCAGCGTCCGTCCTAACGTAATCAGGTTAATCCCGATGTATCCTATGATGTAAAAAAGAATAATAACTGTGGCCGCAACGCGCGTCTTTCTGTCAAAACGAGCTTCCATGTACTCTGGGACCGACTGAATTCTCATATAGTACACAATTGGCAGCCAGACAAGCACCAGGATTGGCATCCAGAACCAGTCGTTGAGATAGGATTGAGTGCTGCAAATGCCATATCTAAATCCTGCTGCACTGTACTTGATAAAACTGTAGCTTCCAACGACCGTGGCGACACACGAAAAAGCAATCAGCCACCACGAAAACCTTTGTCCGCCGAAAAAGAAGTCTTTGGTGGTGGCAGTATAACGACCGAAATACAGGCCGAATCCCAGAACCGCAATGAAATAGCCCAGCATAACTGCGTAATCAAGATTTCGCCCAATGGCCTGAGCAATCATATTCAATCTCCGATTGCCCAGTTGGGGGCCAGGAATGTAAAGACGCACGCGATGCAAAGCATAAGCAGGTAGCCGGCAATGAGTATCACCAGAAGCCGCCGGTCCTCGGCGATCTTTAGGTCAAGGTACCCGCCGCGCATCCCGCACCAGATTCCAACGAGGCACAACAACGCACCGACCCCGAACTGGCAAACAATTGGCCAGACTCGCAGCATGTTCACTTGCTGTTTCTCCTGTTCCTAAGATTCCAAAGCTCGGAAACGACTCATTATCTGTCGTATGGACGCCTAATTTTAAGCTGCTCTCTGAGCCACTCGGGACGGTTGGTAGTTATTCCGTCTACTCCGAGTTGCACCAGGCGAATCGCTTCATTAGGATCGTCTACCGTCCAGACATAAAGCTTTTGCCCTGAAGCTTTAGCGGCACGCACAAACTCTTTCGTAACGCCGGCATAATGAACGTCCACACCGTCCAGGCCTTTATCCTTGGCTGTTTGAACAAGTTTCGGATCGTGCGGAATCCATTCCTGCGTTTCCTTGTCTTTCTCGGTTCCCTTCAGCCAATATGTGGGAACATCTATGAGCGCCTTGGACATTGCAACTGTCTCAAGGTCAAATCCAATAATGACAATGTGCGACATTTTGCCGCTCTCAACGATAAGCTGGCGCAGAAAGGGCAATATCTCTTTATTGCATTTTATTTCAACATAGAGTCTTCGTTTGGGAGGGATTGTCTTGATAACATCGGCCAGCAAGGGAATTCGCTCTCCGGCAAATTCTTCTGCCTTGAAACGCCCTACATCGAGCTCGCGCAGCTCCTCAAAGGTCGTTTCTTTGACCTTAACGTCCGTTCCGGCAGTACGTTTCGTCGAGCCATCATGGATTATGACAATGCGATTGTCGTTCGATAAATGCACGTCAACCTCCACGTCGGCTCCCTTTTCCCAGCCGAGCAGCACCGAAGACATGGTGTTCTCCGGAGCCAGGTATGATGCCCCGCGGTGTGCAATGATTTCGATGGGCTTCGTGCACCCTGATATACTGACAATCAATAGACAGAACAACCCGCAGATAATAGAGTATTTCATTTCTTGCATCTCGTCTTCAACAGAGTAAACGACATCTCCTGCTTTTTTAAGCAGGTAACTTCACGATCACGTTGCCAAACACTTTGAGCATACGACGCTGTCCAGCTGTTCGTATCCGGCACACTCAACCATTGTGAGCCGATTATAATACCGGCTTAGATTGCATAGAAAGGGAAAAACCCCATTTCTTTTACTCGGTATTCACTGAGAGGTGGGGGGGCTGTCTAAAAGGCATGAGGCACGTGTCACTGTCGACCCCAATTTTCGCCGTTTCCACTTTCTGGTTTCGGGGCATATCACGCTTATTCACGTAAGACAAGAAAGGAGTGCTGCAAGTCAGTACTATGCTCTTAATTAGCGCCGGTAGTCAAGTCGCCTCTCGAACCGAGAATACGGACAATACCCAATTGTGCAGCATGTTTCAACAACAGTTTGCTGCTTCTCCCAGCCGATATCTCGGGTTAGCGTTTCATAGTCTTCTTGATTGAAATAGGTCGTTGCAGGCCTTAATGTATGCCCCCACAAAAACTTCTCTACACATTCCTAAGATGTCAAGTTGACCTGGCAAAGGAGATACGCGACTATGATCAACCGACAAAAGGCAAAGCGTGAAGACTATGCCAACGCAGTCCCTCGCAGGCAGTTCCTGAAACTTGCCAGAGTCGTTATCAGCGGCGTCAGCAGTTGTGTCCCTGCAACGACGGCTGAAACAGGTGGAATCCCGGCATTTGTTGGATATATTCTTGTTGATACGAAGAAGTGCCAGGGGTGTCTGTCTTGTATGCTCGCCTGTTCTCTGTACACTAAGCAGAGATGAATCTGTGAAATACAGAGGTGTGACTATTTGGCAGTTGTTCCCGTATAATCTTTAATAGAAATGGTGTAAACTTCAAGAACTGGGATACTTATTGAATCGGGAGACTTACAATGAAAACCGTCGCCGCATGGATTTTCGTAATCGCATTTCTCGTAGGATATGGCCCGATTGAGCCGCAATCGGCCATTGCCGCGCCAAACGTCGATATATGGACCGCTGCCGCGCTGGGTAACATCGAAGCCATCAAGCAGCACGTGTCAGCCGGCACAGACCTAAATGCCAAGGAGCCGGCTGGCGGAAGCAGCCCCTTGATAGTGGCCGCTGTTTTCAGCCAAACCGAGGCCGCTAAGCTGTTAATCGAAAACGGGGCGAATCTAAACGCCCGAAACAACGATGGAGCTACCGCTCTGCATGCAGCGGCATTCGTATGCTGCACCGACACTGTGAAGTTGCTCCTGGACAAAGGCGCAGACGTGAATGCGAAAAACATCAGGGCGGAGACGCCGCTGGATACAGTGGCGGGCGAGTGGAGCCAGGACTTGGAAGGAGTCTACAAGTGGATAGCGGAGATTCTGCAGCTTCAACTGGATCTTGAGAGAATAAAGGCTGCCAGGCCGAAAATCGCCGCCCTCCTCCGCAAATCCGGCGGCAAGACTGCAGGGCAGCTAACGGCGACCACGGCCACCACCTTTAGGGGATCTTATTTCGTTAACGGCGAAATTCACGTTAACACCTACGGCACGCCGGAAGGTAAGCCGCTGACAACCGGGCACCAGGACTTCAAGCCGTCCTGGTCGAAGACCGGCAACATGCTCGTCTTCTTTCGCCGATTGAAGAATCACCCCGTCACGGTGATGTGGAAAACCGCGATCTGTGTTATCAACGTTGACGGCACCGGCTTCCACATGCTGACCGACGGCACACACACGGATTTCAATCAAACCTGGACGCGTGACGGAACCAACACCCCCATCTGGAACCGGAAGAATCCGGAGACGGGCGGCTTCTACGTGATGCAGAGCAAGGTGGGTAACAAACCCGGGCAGGAGGTCGCCCTCACCGACAAGCGCTATCACAGCTGGGCATACACGTGCCTCAAGGACGGCAGAATTCTCGTACAGTCCGCACACCCGAAGCACGGGCCCGCTTATTTCCTGATGACGCCCAATGCCGGCGGGAACCCCCGCTTCGAACGCATCGACTGCGAGCTGGCGAAGAAGGGGCTGCTGGACCGTGTCAGTGTCTCGCCGAGCGAGAAAAGGGTTTGTTTCGAGTACCAGACGGGATTCAGCTACAAAGACACGGGACGCACGCTCTACATCGCGGACTTCGACGCGAAGAAGCGCACCATTACAAACGCCAAGCCGTTCGCCAACGAGGAGCGGGCGAATCGCTGGTTCGCTTACCCTCGATGGACCAAGGATGAAACAGCGATTGTGTACCATGCCAGCCCGTCACTCTACCTCTACACGTTGGAGGACGGGTCCACCGTGAAAGTGTCGACGAACGCGGGCGCCGACTACCGATATCCTCACTGCGAGGCGACGCCGAAGTAGGAGACCGTGGGCAGTAGAAAACATTGTAAAGGAGCCATTCTAATGAATGGGCTGAACAATGAACTGGGGCGTCGTGAGTTTCTTAAGCGGGCTACCCAAACCGCTGCAGTCGGAGTGATTTCTACGGGCATTGCATCCGCCAAAGATACCGCCACAAAGGCACCCGGTACAAAGAATGTTCAAATGGAAGATCAAGACTACTGGAACCAGTTTCGTGGTCCCAATGGGGACGGCAAGAGTTTTGCAAAAAACCTCCCAGTCGAATTCAGTGAAAAGAAGAATGTGCGTTGGAAAACGCCGATTCACGACGAGGGGTGGTCCTCTCCGGTTGTGTGGGGCAACCAGATTTGGCTGACGACCGGACGCGAAGATGGGACGGAACTGTTTGCCGCATGCGTTGACCTCGAAAGTGGCGACGTAATTCACGATATCAAGGTATTCGACGTGACGAACCCGCAGAAGGAATACGGGGGTCACAACACCCACGCAACGCCCACTCCAGTTGTTGAGGATGGGCACGTCTATGTTCACTTTGGGACCTACGGCACCGCCTGCCTGGACACCAAGAGTGGGAAGAAACTCTGGGAGCGGCGAGACCTGAACTGCGACCACCGAGTGCGCCCGGCATCTTCGCCGATCATTGATGGCGATGCACTTTTCCTCTGTTTTGATGGAGTCGACGCCCAATTTATCGTCGCTCTTGACAAGAACACCGGCAAAACATTATGGCTCCAGAATCGGGAGGTTGATTCAGATTTAGGTGCCGTTCTTAAGGCGGGGGGCCTCTCTGATGCGGAAATTGAAGCCACCAAAAAGGAAAAACCCGGTGACAACAGGAAGGCTTACGCAACACCAACCATCATCGAGTATCGAGGGCAACGGCAACTTATTAGCCCTGCGGCTGAGGCAACCTTCTCCTACGACCCGAAAACCGGCGAAGAAATTTGGCGCGTTCGTCATGAAGGCTGGGGCTGGAACGCGGCCTGCCGTCCGATTTTCCAGCACGGTCTAGTTTATTTTACTACAGGCTTTTCCAAACACTTGCTGGCCGTGCGACCCTCAGGAAGCGGCGATGTGACCGACACGCACGTCCTCTGGAGTGTCAAAAGGAGCGCGCCCTCAGTTCCGTCGCCGCTGATCGTAGATGATCTGTTGTTTATGGTCAGTGACCAAGGTTTCGTATCCTGTCTGGAAGCCAGGACCGGGCGCGAACTTTGGAAAGAGCGACTCCGTGCCGGAGGCTACCACTGGGCCTCTCCCTTGTATGCCGACCGCAAGATATACTTTTGTGGCAAGAAAGGAATAGTGTCGGTCATTGCTGCGGAACGAAAATTCAGATTGTTTGCCGAGAACAGATTTGAGGCAAGCTTTATCGCATCTCCGGCGATTGCCGCAGATTCCATAATACTGCGATCGCTTACACATCTCTACTGCATTTCTGAGGATTACGAGAGGACTGAAGTTGCATGCGATCAGGGAGCCGGAAGGGATTATGCGGAATGAGTAAGCATTTGGCCTTAATTCTAACTGCGTGTATGCTATGGGCTCTGAGTTCTTTAACGGCCTGAACACAATCGATCACAAGATAAGAATTAAAAAAGGAGAAATCATGAGTCCTACGACATCGCCAAATAGGAATGTTAACCGACGGGACTTTCTTAAGACAGGCGTTGCGTCGGTTGCGGCCGGTGCGGTTTCTGCGGGAGTAGTGTTTGCTGGATCGGTGAAGGAAAAGAAGATCGATGCCGTTGATGCGATTCCAATCCGTGTGCTCGGCAATACTAAAAAGAAGCTGCCGATCCTCGGCTACGGCGGCGCGGGGCTTGTCAAGATTTGGGGCAGCCCTCTCTCGCCTGAGGACCGTGTGAAGCTGGTTCGCTACGCCTACGATCGAGGTGTGCGCTACTTCGATACGGCGGGCAACTATATGGAGAGTCAGGCAATTCTCGGTGAGGCACTGAAGGGCATCCGCGACAATGTCTATCTGGTCTCGAAGGTCGAGACCACCGTTCCTTCCAGTGTGCGCAAGGCGGTCGAGAAATCGCTCAAAGAGCTGCAGACCGATTACCTCGACGCCATCCTGATCCACGGCACGCCGGGACTGGAGCAAATGAGCGTCGAACAAGCGATGAAGATTCACGGCGAGCTGCTCAAACTTCGCAATGAACGTATCGTCAGGTTCATCGGGTTCTCCGCGCACTCCTATTTCGACAAAGCGCTGGGCTTGATTTCCTCCGGCGGGTTCGACCAGTGCATGTTGTCGTACGGCTATATCCCCAGAGGGTACAATCAAATATGGTCCGCTCGAATGGTCGAGCTGCGCAATGCGTGTGTGGCGAAAGCCCATGAGCTCGGCATGGGTATCGTCGCGATGAAGGTTGTGGGCGGAGGCGTGCTCGGCGCCTTGTCGGGATACATCGTGCCGGGATTCGACAAGAAACGCATCGAGCAACTGCCAGCCGCCGCAATCCGCTATGCGCTCCAAGACAAGAGGATACACCTGCTCACGATCGGCATGCGTCTAAAGGAAGAGGTCGATGCCAACATCAAGACGCTTTCGGGTGATCTCACGTATACGTTAGACGATCGCGCACTTCTTGCCCAGTTCTGCGCAAAAGCGTACGACAGCGACGCAATCAAGGCGATGAGGATTGATTGACGTGTCGCGCAGACAAACCAGAACTGTGGTAATGGACATAGCTTTACATCAAATAGCATGTTTTGTTCGCTATACACGCTAAAGCCTTGCTGGTCAATGGATTAGGGTGCCATGAAGCGGAGAATGCAAGCTCAATAATGCCACTTTCGGAGAAAACCTCGAAAGCGACAAAAAAACGTAAAAGCGAACCACAGGCCATTTTACCTATGTTTACATTTCAAAAAAGTGCGAAACTTGACTCCAGATCTATGCAATAAACCGACCGTGGTTTCCGTCCTTAGGCATTGACATAGACGACAGCATGTCGTAGAATTACGACAAGTTATCGTGATTTGATTTAAACGTTGAGGATCACCAAAATGAAACAACCACCATTGGCAAACGCGGAATTGGCGGTAATGAATCTGCTTTGGCAGAACGAGCGCTTGACTGCTCGCCAGATACGCGAGCAACTCTATCCTGACACGACCAAAGCGCAGCACGGAACGGTCCAGAGACTGCTGCAACGTCTGGAAGATAAGGGATATGTCGAGCGTGACCGCAGTTTGTTTGTCCATTTGTTCTCGGCTGCGATCTCTCGCCAAACCTATGCGGGCAGGCAATTGGAATTACTGGCCACCAAGCTGACGGCAGGTTCGTTCGCACCGCTGATTACACATCTCGTCAAGGAGAAGAAGATCTCCCGTGACGAGATTGACCGGATCCGGGCCATACTTGACGAGCAGGAGAAAGGTAAAGGAAAACAAGCATGATTGATTTGCTTTTTCAGATTGGGCTTAGCAATGCGTGTTTTGCACTTGCCCTGGCAATCGTGGCGATGCTCGTGGGAGCAAAGGCCAAGCGTCCTCATCTGGCCCACATGCTTTGGCTGCTTGTTCTCGTCAAGTTAGTGACGCCGCCAATCGTGACGATTCCAATTGTCACGATTCCGCAGCAGCCTCAAACTGCCGTTGCGATCAACGAGCATTCACGACCGGGGCCGCTGCCTTCTAATAGTCGTGAACTCAATATTGATGCACAGCCAGATGCTTCTCCGTGGTCAAAACTCGGATCTGCTGTGTGGAATCACGCAAGAGTTTGGTTGCCGCCCATCTGGCTGCTGGGAAGCGTGGTTGTCTTTGCCTTCTCGATGGTCAGGGTTTGTCGTTTCAGCTGCATGTTGGCGGCGGCATCCGAAGTTGCACCACAGGCATTGCAGACTGCCGCAGCGAAGATTGCGCGCCGATTGGAACTGAACACATTCCCGACAATTTACACGACATCAGCTCGTCTTTCGCCGATGGTATGGTGGATTGGCGGAAAAGTGCGAATTGTCATTCCAACTGCGTTGCTCGACCAGATGGATGCTCAGCAGTCGCAATGGATTCTGGCACACGAGCTGGCGCATGTACGGCCACGAGACCACCTGGTCCGATGGCTTGAGTGGCTGGCTTGTGTCTGTTTCTGGTGGAATCCTGTGGTGTGGTGGGCACAGCGTAACCTGCGCGCCATGGAAGAGATCTGCTGTGACGACCTGGTCATATCCAGCCTGAACCCCAAACCACAATTCTATGCAAATTCGATTCTGACGGCCGTCGAATCTCTTGCCTGTCCGGCTCTCCGCCCACCGGCAATGGCAAGCGAAATCAACAGCGGCGGATTCCTTGAAAGGAGATTCAAAATGATCGTATCAGAAACCCCGAAAAGACCGAACACGCGTTGGCTACGGGCATGTGTCCTGCTGTGCGCGATGGTCGTGCTTCCCCTGGGCATCGCATCCGCCCAGGACTACAAAGCAGTTGAGCGGCGGCTCGGCGAAGCCGTCAGCAATGGGGAACTCTCGCTGGAACAGGCCGGACTAATGATGGATGCGCTCAAGAAGGCAGGCGGCGCCAAGAAGGACCAAGACTCAGACCGAACGAAGGCCTATCTGATGAAGGTAAAGAAGGAACTCGGTGCTGCTGTCGAGGCCGGCAGGATCGGCAGGGAAGACGCAGCCAAGAGGTACGAGGCCGCCGAGAAAGGGATCAGGGAAAGAATGGCCGCCGCAAGCCGCCAGCGTGGTGGTGAGCGTCAGCGCACCGCTCGTGTGGACAGGCGCGCCCAGTATGAGGGCTTTGAACGGCGTATCAAAGCGGCAGTCAGAGAAGGAAAGATGACCCGCGAAGAAGCCGGCGAACAGCTTGCAGGTTTCAGGCGGCGTATGGAGATGGCTGAGCGGAGTGAGCGCGGCGAGAGGAGCATTACCGTCGAGGAGTATAGGCGTGCCGAGGCAAAGATGCGCAAGATGGTCGAGGATGGAAAGGCAAAGCCCGAAGATGTCGAACGCCGTCTGATCGAGATGCGCAAGATGATGGCCGGGCAGGCCGAGCGCGGCGGCAAAAGGGACGTGGATTGGGAAGGCATCAAGAAACGAATCGAGGGTGCTGTCAAGAGCGGTAAAATGACCCGCGAAGAAGCCGATGCGAAGTACGAGGAAATCAAGCAGCGCATGGGCGGACAGACTGATAGCGATTCGAAACGCATCAGCCGTGAGGACTTCGCGAAGGCTGCGGGCGAGATCCGCAAGGCGATCGCCGAGGGCAAGATCACGAAAGAACAAGGACGAGCCAAGCTCGCGGCGATGCGCATAATGATTGCTGAAAAGAGTGAGGGCGCCGCCAAGAGGGGCGTGGATTGGGAAGGCATCAAGAAACGAATCGAGGGTGCTGTCAAGAGCGGCGACATGACCCGCGAAGAAGCCGACGCCAAGTACAAGGAGATCCGGGAGCGAATGGCTGGGCGTCGCTAACGGTGATCCCTCGATGAATCAATGTGGTCACAGTTGAATCAGCTACGTGCGGCTCGAAGCGGGCCAGATGATCCGCACCGAAGCTGGTGAAACGCTTGAGGGCTATCGGCGGCGCATGACAAGCGTTTCAAGTGCATCGTTAGTCACGTCCCCTCGATGGATGGAAGTTGGGTTAATAAATACCACCAACCTTCCAAACTGGCCACTCAACGCGCCCGTGCAGAGACTGACCCGGTACCGCAAGGTGTCAATAAAGTCCCGGGCCTCAGAGGCACGCCATATTTGGCCAGAATCGCGAAATATCGTCCCGTCGACCTTGCGGGCCGGCTGAGGGTCCCCATTCTCATCATCGTTGCCGAGAAGGAAGAGTTGATGGATAACAAGCAGCATGGCGAGCGCGTCTACAGTCCTGTGAAAGACAAAGTCCCAGCCAAATATGAGGTCTTCAGCGGAACTCACTTTGAGATGTACGGCAAAGGCCGTGTTAAAGCAGCCAGAATGGCCATCGATTGGTTTGACGCCCATCTGGAGAGTTCTGACGGTTCACCGTGAAAGGCTTGTACCTTAGTGAATGACAATCTTTTGCTGTTCCATCAGAATGTCTTTCACGTTCCACTTCTTTTGTGTAGCAAGTTCTTTGAATGCACGCCGAAAGACTAGCTTTGCCTCAACTACAACAGGCTCAGACTCCTTCAGAGCTAAGAACTCATAATGTGTTACATCCGTTGTAAGAGCGCTGATCCGCGTATCCTCTCTAAGGACTATCTGTCGCCAGTAAGCTGCTGTGGGTGATTTTTCCGTCCAGAGCTCTTCGAGGATTTTTGCATATCCTTTTCCCGGTCGACCACCGTAATCGTCCGCAGCGCTGCCTCTACCGCCCCAGTCCGGGACGATCTGATTACCAAGATATTTCAGTTCTTGACCGCGAACATCGGTCGCTGATACCACCAGCAGGATATTACGTGCCGGGTGATCGGTAGGTATGTGATGTCCCGCCTCTGAATTGGTCACCTGCACTCGCACCTTGATTCTATCACCAACTCGCTGCGCATCTATCTTGAGCTCGGCAGTGTTCTCGAGAAGTTCCGCGTCACCGGCCCCTGGCATCCGGTGGCTCAATATGCAGCCTGCAAGCCGCCGTATCCCGCCTTTCTCCGGCAATGCAAAAGTTGTATGTTTGGTAGTGGGCATGTGGCAGTCTTGGCACGTCTTACCATTCTGCGGGTCTGAGTACGGGCTTGCAAGCCATTCGCCGTACGAGTTGTAAACCTGCACCCCCCAGAACCGGCCGAAATGGCACGGCGCACAGAAGGCACTTTCCTTCTGTAGTGGCTGGTAGCTTACCCGCCGCGTGGCATCATCAAAAGGTCCGAAGAATAACTCCTCATCCTTCTGTGGGCGATAGACACGCATCGAGAGTACGCCGGGCATGTTGGGATATGGCAGGTTCGTCACCGGGTCCAGCTTCACCTCTCCAATCTTGTGGCAGAACTCACAGAACACTCCTTCTCTGGCAACACCTGAGATATTATTGACTTGTACCGTGTAGGCCCGCCCCGGTTTGGCAGCAGCAGCAGGCACGTGGCAGGCAGCACAATTACCGGCAGTGTCGGGAAAGTCGAGGACATAACCCGGGCCGTAGTAGGGTTTGTTCGGGTCGGGCCGTAGCGGAAACCGGCCATAATCGCGGCTGAAACCATACCGCGTGAGCGGACTCTGTCTGCCATGAATGTCCGTGCCGTTATACATCGTAAGGAAGCGTTGGTTAATAGCCGATTGAGAGTGCGCGTCGGCCCGCCACTCCTCATAGACCGTAGGCATGCAATGCGAACAAGTCTTTGAACCTTGGCTTCCCTTCGTTGAGAACCAGTCGTACTCGTAGTTGTCTGTGGTGTAATATCGTTCAAGTCTGATGCAAACGTCCCTCGCAAACGGCGAGGCTTTCGCCCATCCAATGTAGTAACCGTCGGACCAGGCCGTGACGACCACTTGGTCGGCGCTCCACGTAATGTCATTGAGTGTGAAACGGCCTTGCTTATCAGTGGCGGTGCAATTCTCCGTAGCCTGCACGCGTACGATAGCCCCAACCACCGGGCCGTTACTATCTTGCACAATGCCGTGGATACTTTTTGCCTCCGCGCTCTGCGAGAAGTGGACGTATTGCGCAAAACACACTAATCCTGCCGAGACCAGCAAGGATGCCGCTGTCTTTGTGATCCAACGGGTCATAAGATGATCAGCTTAAAATGTGCAAACGCTGTTGATTCATTTTTGAATATCCACACGAAATACCCCTTCGCCTTCTGTGGCGGCGTAAAGGGTTTGACCGTCAGATGAAATCGCCAAGGCGTTGACGGCCCGGGTGCGCAGCCCATCATTCATCCGTACCCATAGTCTTGCCCCATTGTCAGAGCGGTAGACACCGCTGCGTATGTCTGCAGCATAGAGCACCTGGCAATTTGCCGGATCGATCACAATGTCTCTGATTGCAGCCTCCGGATCCATGCCGCCGCTGCTATGTTGCCAGCTTCCACCGCCGTCTTTGGACGTCCAAATTCCACCGCCTTCGACGCCAGCGTACACGACCTGTGGATCTCGTGGATGAATTGCGACGGCCCTAACGTCCCGAACACGGGGGCTGATTCTGTTCGATTGCCAGTGCCGTGCACCATCTATGCTCTTGAGTAGTCCATGATTGCACGTGGCTGCGTAGACAACTCTCGGATTGTCGGGTCCCACTGCTATGGCTGCCACGTTGGCTGTTCTTGAATAAGCGTCATTTGCCTCTGCCCACGTGCCGCCACCATCATGTGAGATATAAATACCTCGAGCTGCCATACGGTCATCGAAAGTCCCTGCAGAAAAAAATGCCGATGTGCCCGCGTAGACAACATTTGGGTCCGATGGTGCAAAGGCGATAGCTCGCCAGCTCATTCTCTCGCCTGGTCGCTCACTCACTTGATGCCATCGCCAACGTTCCTCGCGATTCTGAAAAATCACGCCCGCACAATTGTTTGCAGCCAAAATGTGGTGAGGATCCGTCGGGTCCACGGCAACGACATACCATTCAGTCTGTGAAATCGGAGGATGGCAAAGTCCAACCCATTCACGACTGCCGTCGGTGTTTACGAACAGACCGCTTCGCGCTGCAGCTAAAACTCGACCCGTCTCAGGTTCAACGGCTATGTCTCGTACCTGAGCACCGGTATAGCCCCGACTGGCTACTTCCCAGGTGCGCCCACCGTCTTCGCTCAGAAAATTCCCTCCAAGATAGTTATTGGCAAATATCCGGTTGGCATCACGTGGATCAACTTGGACATCGATCGGAAAACCCGCTGGAATACCAGGAGGCCCCCAAGGGTTTCTTCGCGAAACCTGCCTCCATGTGTATCCGCCATCTTCGCTGCGATAAAAAGCCCAACTGCCCGCCGCATAAGCAATGCGGGGATCCGAAATCGCAAACTCGACAGAATTGATATTGTCGCGACTAAGGGTTCTTTGCCACGTCTTGCCGGCATTAGTCGAAAGAAAAACACCGGAACCTTCAGGATAGGCGTTGTTGCCGGCGCCGGCCAGCAGTATGTCGGGGTCCTTCGGATGCATGAATAGTGTCCCAATGTAGAGACTTGTCAGACCGTTAGCTCGACCCAGGACCTGCCACGTCCGACCACCATCGGTGCTCTTGAGTATTCCTATCCCTCCCGGGTAATCTCGCCTGTGGTCGGAGTTTGCTGCTTCGCGGTCGAAGATTCCCGTAGAGACATAGACTACCTCTGGGTCCTCTGGATTGACCCAGATGTATCGCCCTAGATTATCTCCTCGCCAGATGGCTTTCCAGTGCTCTCCGCCGTCGCTCGTCTTATATATCACGCCCTTAGTCAGGTCGAACTCCCTGCCCTGGAGCTCCCGTCCGGCCCAGGCAAAGCTGGAAATCTCCGCCGCAGCGTAAACAATGTGCGAGCTCCGCGGGTCAACCGTGAGACCGCGAAACGTAATTCCTTCACGTTCGATGATTCCCTTATCCTTCTCAATCCAACTCTTGCCGCCGTCTGTCGACTTGAAGATCCCTCGCCTGTTCTGCGTGCCGATCCAGATAATATCGGTGTTGTGCGGGTCGATTGTCAGGCAAAAAACAGGGACCGCGTCACCGGAAGGACCCGCACGGGTAAGGATGCCCTCATTGCAGGGCCGCCAGTTCCGACCTCCATCCACGCTCATGCTTACGCCGCTAAAAGTATCAGTGACGTACATAATCTCGGGGTCGTCCGGCCGCATCCGCACATCGTAGCCGAGTCCTCCAAGTGGTCCGCCGGTCCTGACCCAGCGTAGCTGCACTGTTGGCGTCCTCTGTCCCAACACTGTCACGGTGCCGCCATCGCCTCCGACATCTGCAAATACGTGTTCTAAGGTCTTAGCTGATCCACTCCAATCCGCTGTCACAACGCCGGTAATGGCAAGAGAAATGACTGCCCCACAGACCAATTGGGCCACAAAGAAACCAGAAGAGAGCTTGGAAATAGAGTCTTTCACGGGTACCTCACGAAAATAACGGCCACATAAGACTGCTTTAGCTTGGCGCCTTGCGGCAAACAGGCTCCAGACCTACTCATCTATCTCAGCGATATTGAAACACCGTGTATAGTGTCTCAGATAGTCACGGGACCGGCAATCATTTTCTCGTCTGTAGATAAGCCCTTCTCCGACAGAATATCAAGCCGCTATGGTGCGGGGATTGTAAGCGCCTTACTGAAAGACCCTTATCTTTGTACTCAAAAACCGATGAGTCTCGCCGTGCAAAGATCGACTATTTTAAGTACGACTCCATTGGTGCCAAAAGGCCCAAGGCTCGAACTGACCAGAACGTACATTTCGCCTGTTGCATCCCTTCCGAATCCTTTGACATACAGATTCAGGTCGCGGCCTTCTGTGCCAATCACCAGCTCACGTATCAAGCCTATATCGAGATCGGCGTAAGACAATCGCCCGTCGGCCACCGGTTCTTCGTCGAATTGACTGTTGACAATCAAGCGTGAGTTTCCTTACTTAGACGTATACTGAGACTTATCCCGTTACATCGTAATATGGCCACAGCCCCTGGCTGTGGCGTAAACGATTGTAGGTAAGAGTATGCTGAGCGCTAGGACGAAGTTGGCCATAGCTGCAGCTTTCGCCGCCGCTGCGATAGGAGTCGGTGTCTATATACTACTCGTTCGCTTAGACTGCCAAAAGGGTTACCGGCTATACGAGGCTGGCCGACTTAGCGATTCGGCCGTCCATTTGTGCCGGACTCTGAACCGCCCGCGTCTGCTGATCCCGGTAACTAAGCGACTACATGCAGCGGAGGCACTGGGAAGGATGTACGAGCTACGCGCGGTCAAGCCCCTGCAGAGGGCTATGAGCGACAGGGATTTGGGAGTTCGGCAGGCCGCTGCAGAGGCGCTGGCTATGATACGTGATACGAGGGCGACACATACGCTCGTTCAGGCATTAGACGATCCGGAACCATCGGTGCGTAGGGCTGCTGCTGCTGCCTTGGCCGAAATGAAAGACCCCAATGCGACTGAGTATTTAATCGCCGCTCTAAAAGACAGTGATGTTTCCGTCCGAAGCATGACGGCGTGGGCCCTCGGTGTCTTGGCAAACGCTGAAGCTGTCCCGCCGCTGATTGTCGCATTGGACGACCAGGATTCTTCCGTCCGATGGCAAGTCGCCGATGCTCTGGGCCGTATTCCCGATGCGAAAGCTGTAAAGCCGCTCATCCGGGCCTTACAGGATGAGCACTCACGTGTAAGAGCCAATGCCGCGCAGGCTTTGGGGCGGATTCGAGACCCACGCGCAGTTCCGGCCCTCCGAGCCCTTTTGAAAGATGCGGATGTAAGTGTTCGCCTGCAGGCGACAGACGCTGTGGGCGAAATCAGGGATGCCAATGCACTCTATCCCCTGACCGAAACATTGGATGACACGGATTCGCGCGTGCGAGCTGGTGCGGCCAGGGCTTTGGCAAGTCTCGCCGACGCAAGGGCGGTTGAGCCCTTGATGAAGGCTCTCAAGGACACAAACGCCGCAGTCCGCGGCTGTGCGGCTGAGGCATTGGGGACAATAGCCGATACCCGAGCGACCGAATCGTTGGTTACGGCGTTGCAGGATGAGAATGATGTAGTTCGATTTAAAGCGGCAGATGCATTGATGGAGATGGGCCAAACGCCGGACTCACGACTTGTGGAATTTTGGATTAGGGCTTTGAAAGATGAGCATTGGACAACCCGCATGGAGGCCGTCAGAGCACTGGGCAAGATTGGGGATAATCGGGCCGCATCGGCTTTAATCGGAGCTATGGACGACAGCCACTGGCGGATCCGGCTTGAAGCGGCCCAGAGCTTGGCAGATGTGGGCAGGACGGAAGAAGCACACGTGGTAGAGTTCTGGCTGAGCTCGTTGAAGGACTCGAATGAGTATTTCCGAGCCCGCGCCGCCGCGGCCCTGAAGCGCGTGAGTCGAACAAGGCCCAACGAAACAATGAAGCTTCTGATCCCGGCACTAAATGATGACAGCCCGTATCTTCGCGAATGCGTCATAACGATGTTGAGGGATTTGGGCACGCTTGCAGTGGAAGCTCTCATCAGGGTCTTGCAGCAACCTGAGCCGCTCGCGCAATCCGGGGCTGCCGAGACCCTCGGAGCTATTGGCGACCGGCGCGCCGTTGCTCCGCTCATAGCCGTACTTTCACATGAGGATGCAGAAGTAAGGTGTGCAGCGGTAGCGGCTTTGGGAATGATAAAGGACTCGAAGGCCCTGGCGCCTCTGATTGCCGCAATTGAAGACGCAGACGTGCGTGTCCGATACAGAACGGCCGAGGCGCTTGGCTGGTTAGGCGACACACGTGGGACCGAAGCTCTGGGCAAGGCTCTGAAAGATGAAAACGCGACTGTTCGTTGGCACGCAGCACTGGCTTTGGGCAAGATAGCTGATGAGCGAACGGCCTCGCTCCTGAAGGCAGCCTTGAGAGACAAGGATGCAGGGGTTCGAAATGCTGCCCGCGTTGCCCTCAGACAGATCGGCCGCGGTAAAGGCAAATCGGCAACAAAATGAGAAAAACGTTTCTTCCTTGTGCTGAATGGACCGTTGGCAGAAAGAAGATGGCTTGAGAAACGTTAAGGCCGATTTCCCACGAAAACCACGTTCATTACACCCTTCTGGCAGCTTCGAGTGTTCATTTGACTCTGCCGTAGACATCCTGGCCGGCTTTGGCTCAGTGATAGCAGATGCCAGGCACCAAATGTACGCCACGAATCACCCCTCTTCATCTTGAATTCATCGGCTCCAAAATCTGCCCAAGAATGTGTTCTTGAACTCGGTTCTTTCTTGCAATTCCCCTGGGAAATTCCTATAATTATTGTTTGCTTAGCTTGTTTTTCGGACTCCGAAAGGAGGAGATAGGTGTCTATCGGCTTAATTCTTCTTGGATTTTTAGCCGGATAGCGGTGGAGACAGCCTCTGCAACCCTATGTTCACTTTTCGCACTTTGGAGAGAAAGATGAAACCAAAAATAAGGTTAGTATCAGCATTTGTTGTCGTCCAGGTGGTAGTAAGCATAGCTGCAGGGCAGACAATCTATGTCGATGACTATGCCTCTGGTGCAAATAATGGCTCATCCTGGACGGATGCTTATAACTATCTGCAAGATGCCCTCGTCGCGGCCGGGTCGGGGGACCAGATATGGGTCGCGCAGGGAACATACAAGCCCGACGCGGGCGGCGGCGAGACGCCCGGCGATCGAACCGCTACATTTGAGCTTAAAAACAACTTGGCTATATACGGAGGCTTTCCATCTGGTGGCGCTGCGTGGTGGGGCCGTAACCCGGGTACATACCAGACCATTTTGAGCGGCGACCTCGCAGGCGATGATGACGGGCTCATTAACTGGGAGGAGAACAGTTACCATGTGGTGACCGGCAGCGGCATCGGTGATACGGCCATCCTGGATGGGTTTGTAATCACGTCCGGCAACGCCGATGCTGATACCGCCCCCCACATGCACGGCGGGGGGCTGTTTATTCAGTCAGCCGGCCCGATGGTGACTGCCTGTGTCTTCCCCGGCAATCGGGCGAATGGTTCCGGCGCCAGCATCTACGTGAGTAATTCTCATCCAACTATAACTGATTGTACTTTCGAGCTAATGTGGGGTTCAAGTTCAGATGCCGACATGTACATGGAAAACTCGTTGGCATTTGTCGAGGATTGCTATTTCGCCTACAATCCGGACGGCGCCATCTACCTAAGTAACTCCGACCCAATTATACGTCGTTGTGATTTTTGGATGAATTCAGGGACTGGGATATCCGTCCAGGCGGACTCCTCGCCGACAATCATCGACTGCGATTTTGGAGACAATGGGGGTGGCCAGTATGGTGGAGCAATCTCCGTGGGAGATTCCTCTCCCACTATTGTCGAATGTACCTTTTCAAGCAACTACTCGACGATCAATGGTGGGGCCATAACAGTTGGTGGCAGCACGGCATCATCTGCAACCATCGTTAGCTGCAAATTCTATGGAAACTCTTCGGAGTACGGGGGAGCAATCTTTAATTGGAAGTCCTATGCCAGCATCGTGAACTGTCGCTTCTATAACAACAATTCCGCGCAGCAAGGTGGAGCGATACAAAACAGCTACTCTGATCCAGACATAGTAAACTGCACCTTCTCCAGTAATACTTCCGATTTCGCTGGTGCAGTGTATAACTATGACTCGCCTGCAGTTATTTCTAACTGCATCATTTGGGGTAACACCGCCTCGGTTGGAGCAAGTCAAATCCGCAACTATGGTGCGGCTAGCCAGCTTACTATTGGTTATTCTGACATTCAAGGTGGATGGGACGGCCTCGGCGTCGAAAACCTCGGCGGCGCTGCAGTTATCAATGCCGGCGGCAACATAGCGGCACATCCTCAATTCGTGTCCGGATCAGATTTGCACCTGAGCTCTGATTCGCCCTGCATCGATGCGGGTGATAATACGGCCGTTCCCGCTGATACCGGCGATCTTGACGGCGATGGTAATACAGCCGAGCGGACGCCGTTAGACCTCGACGGTAACCCGCGGTTCATCGATGACCCGTCCACTGCCGACACGGGCAGTGGTACGCCGCCTATCGTCGATATGGGGGCTTATGAAGCTGCCGGCACCCCGGTCCTTCGGGCGGACCTGTACGACAAGGGTGAATCATACCGCAGCTTCTGGCCACAGACGCTAATTGCAGGTGAGCCGGAGCAGTCGTGGGGGGTTGGCTGGGCCATGGGAAATCAAGGTGATGCCAATTCGGGTCCGTTCACAGTCAGGTTCTATGCCTCAACAGATACCACGATAACTCCTTCAGACTACTACATTGTGGAAAGAGCCTGGCCGGGGATCGCTGCAGGTAGCTGGGATGGTGCCGATACCGGCTGTGACTTCCCCACAGACATCCCGGCAGGCACGTACTATGTCGGGTGGATTATCGACGCCAATGATGATGTCGAGGAAAGTGATGAGACCAACAACATCGCCTATAAAGAAGGCTATCAGCTAACACTATTAAGCAGTGGCGGGCCCGACCTGTACGACAAGGGCGAATCCTACCGGAGCTTCTCGCCACAGACGCTGATTGCAGGCGGGCCCGAGCAGCACTGGGGGGTCGGCTGGGCCATGGGAAATATAGGTGATGTCAATTCGGGTCCGTTCATAGTCAGATTCTATGCTTCAACTGATACCACGATAGCTCCCTCGGACTACTACATTACGGAAATAATCTGGCCGGGGTTCACCCCGGGTAGTTGGGACGGTGCCGACACCGGCTGTGACTTCCCTACTGACATCCCGGCAGGCACCTACTATGTCGGGTGGATTATCGACGCAAATGATGATGTCGAGGAAAGTGATGAGACCAACAACATTGCCTACAAGCAAGGTTATCAGCTAACACTACAGAGTAGCGGTGGGCCCGACCTGTATGACGCTGGTGAATCGTACAGGGCTTTCTCACCCCAGACGGTAAATGAAGGTGAACCGGACCAGGACTTTGTTATTGACTTGAGGGTGGAAAACGGCGGAGACGCCAACTCGGGCCCGTTCATCGTGACATTTTATGCCTCAATAGACCCGCCTGCCACCGATTACTACATTGGGCAGATGACTATGTCTGCGATTGAGGTAGGCGGCTGGCGTGCCGGCCAGTGGACAGGCGTCTTTCCCACAGATATCCCAGCAGGCACCTACTATGTTGGCTGGATCATAGACGCCAATGACGAAGTGGAAGAAACCGATGAGGGCAACAATACTGCTTGGAAGCAAGACTATCAACTAACAGTCTTGGCCGCCGGCGGTGGGCCGGACCTGTGCGACCAATGGGACCACTTGCGGAGCTTTTCGCCACAGACCGTGATTGGAGGCGAAGCCTTCACTATCGAAACCGTCATCTATAACGAAGGTGACGGCGGCTCAGGTCCTTTTACGGTCAAATTTTACGCCTCAATCAATCAACTCATCAGCACTTCTGACTACTACATTGGGCAACTAAGGATGCCAGGTATCCCTGGAGGCGACCCTGACACCAACCACGAGGACTGCAACTGGACCGGCGACTTTCCCACAGGCGTCCCGCCGGGGACTTATTATGTGGGTTGGATAATAGATGCGGATAAAGAGGTAGCAGAAACTGATGAGGCCAACAACACGGCCTACAAACAGGCCTATCAGCTCACGGTTTCGATGTCCACGCACACATTGGTCGTGTCCTCCACAAGCGGGGGCTCCGTAACTGTGCCCGGTGAGGGATCATTCCAGTACGACCATGGAACTTCGGTTACCATTCAGGCAACTGCCCAGGCTGATTATCACTTCGTAAACTGGACAGGAACAGCCGTCGATGCCGGCAAGGTCACCGACCCGAATGCCGCAAGCACCACGGTTACTGTGGATGCGGATTACTCGCTGCAGGCAAACTTCGCCAGCGACTGGTGCACCATAACAGCCCAGGCCGACCCAAACGGTACGATAGATCCCAACGGTACCATCGTTAAGACGTATGGCCAGAGCCTGTTATTCACAGCCGAGCCCAGCACAGGCTATGAGGTGGATACATGGTATCTGGACGGCAGTCCGGTTCAGTTCGGAGATAACGTATATACGCTCGCTGATATTCAGACAGACCACACGGTTTATGTCACATTCAAGCGGCTGTTGAGTTTCCCTCTTGGCGATCTGCCCTTTGACGACGATGGCCAGTTCATAGCCCGCATCACTCACAATAATTTCATCCATCCGACCGAACCGGGCTTTAGTCGAACTCATGTTAGGCGTGTAGTCGGCCTCGAACCGGACCCCACTGGTATGATGCAGGTGGTCAATTGGACGGACATTGACCCGGCCTCGCCCAACTACGGGCAGATGGTCTACGCCCGTGCAAAGGCTCTGTTTGCGCAACCCGGTGCGGATGAAATCCTAATTGAGTTCGAGTACCTATTCGGGACCTCGGAGCCCGGGACCGAACTGAGGGTATACCTGTCCGATGTGCCCGAGCTTTTGGCACATGATGACCCGCAATGGCCAGAGCATTACCTTCTTGTGGCTATTCTTCCGGCTCCACCTTTTGATCTGCCCGGCTCAGAGGGCAGCGGTCGCTTCGGCACATTCCACCAGTTCGTCTCGTGCGGCCATCTGCAATTCGACACGGCCCTGTACATTGAATTGGAACTGCTTCAGTCGCAAAGTAGCCCTGAGATCTTCTCAGCCGGTTATGGACCGACAGAAGCGACCGGCGAAGGGGCCTCTGTTCTTATTGATAATTGGAACCCGGCGGTGCAGTGTTACGGCATCTGTCTGGACATAAACAGCGACAATTTCGTCAGTGAGGTGGACTTCTTGACGATCATGGGCGAGTACGGCTACATCGCAGAGGACGACCGGGCTTGCGCTGAGGGTGTCTTCGGATATGACGGATACGTGGACTCGTATGACGTGATTTCTTGGGACTGGGCCAATAACGCGGAGGATCGTCTGCTCAGTTACTGCGGCGTACCGCTTGCAGGTGGAAGCGTAACTACAAGCAGTGTCACTGCCATGAGTTCTGCGGGCGAGCTGCCCCTTGTAAGCCTGCCGGACAATCTCAGGGACCTGTTGATAGCCGGCAAAAGGGGAACAGACGATGCTTCCAGCAAGTTGGAAGATCGCCTTTATGTCTTTGACAGTAACGGCGTATGTACAGGATGGTCCGCACCTGGCCTCGAGCGCTGTAACATCAGACTCGTGCAGGACCTCCAAGGCCAGCTTTACCAGTTGAATTCTGAGGTGGGTGTGCTTCGGCTTGATGACCCCAGCGTGGTAGTCATACCGTCGGGCGAGGTCGCTTATTCCAATGAGCCGCGCTATGAAAAATCTGCTACGGTATATATTGGCATTCAGGGCAAAGGGCCCGATGAATTCGGTCGGCCTATTCTTGACGCTGCCTTTGATGCAAATTACGTTTATGTTGTTCCTGTAGTCGTTGATCCCGACGGCAATGACCCTTATATGGCCGCAGCCAAGCTGCAGCTACTGTACGCAGCAAGCCCGCCTTATCGGGTCGTCGAGTTGTACGATGACCCTCCACCTTTTGGTGACAATCAGCGGCGTAATGCCTTGCGAGAAATCGAGCTTGATAGCGCCGGCAATCTGTACGTCCTTAATGTCCACCATCTTAACGAGAGCGATATTCTTTGGAGGTACGAGCCGAATGGAGCGACTGAGCGTCTTGATCTGGGCAGACCGGATAGCAACAACTACTTGGCTGCTCCCATAGGCATGTATGTGTCAAACACTACAGATATGCTATATCTTGCATCCGCTGAGCGTAATCCGGAGGATGCCAACTCGACTGTGGTATCCGGCTTTTCCACTGATGGACCTTTGACACTTGCGCGTTCGGTTACAATCACCGGCATGCACCATGTGACGAGCATTACTGAGGACCCAGCTACAGGCTCTCTTTGGGTTGTTGGCTTTAATATGGAAGACGTCCCGGTGTATCCCAATCCGACAGAGGCACCGTTCTACTACCCGTATTTGGCTGAGATTCCTTATGACAGCAACGATGTGCAGCTATTACCGCTATTCGATCCCGATTCCCATGACTTGTCACTGCCGTTATCGATTCTTTGGACCGGTAGCGTCGCTTCCGGACCTTATGACCTTGATGGCGACAATTTCATAGGCCCAGGTGACTTTGCGTTGTTTGCCTGCTGCTGGTTGCAGCCTGCCTCGGCCTCAGGGTGCGGCGGCCTGGTTGATTGCGGGGGCTGCGACTTTGATTGCGACGGCACGGTTGGACCCGGCGATATTGCCTGGTTTGCAACCGGCTGGTTGAAGGACTGCGATGATCCCTCGATTCAGTGGCCTCCCTGTGTCGCCGGGGCGACGGCACTTGGTTCGCCTGCAACCCTCATGACGCTGGCACGTGACGTTGCAGTCCGCTGGGTGACTTTGGCATCACCTTCCGCTTCGGACACGACAAGCATCTTGCCGGCATCAATATCGTCCCTGGCAGCGCACCGGGACTATTACGTTGAGGTTTGGGCCAGCGATCTGGGCAGCACTAATACGGGCCTGACATCGGTATACGTGGATATGGCCTTCAATCCGTGCGGTTTGGCGACGATTGAGTCTGTTGCGCATGGTAGTATCTTCACGGTATTTGAATCGGGTACGATTGGCGCCTGTGGTGTTGACGAGCTTGGTGGTTCGTCGTTGGCAGCGGCTGGCATAGAGCCACAATGGGCACGCGTAGCGATAGTAAAGATACACACAGATACATCCGGATCGCTGTGTTGCTCGTTGACTCCAAGCACTACCGGGATTGCAGCTTTTGGTCGTGGACTGATTCGATGGTCGGATGTCATACTTGCTGGCTGCGAATGCCTGCCCCTAACTTACTCGACCTATAGCGATTGGGTAACTCTTGGCAGGCCGGCATGCTGGTGCGCGCCGTATCAGTGCGATGGAGATGCAGATGGCGCTATACACAGCTTCCAGAGGTACAGAGTGATGAGCAACGATTTGGCTATTGTTTCAGCTAACTGGAAGAAGCTGATTGATGATGCGACGCTTGATCCTTGTGCCGATATTGACCACAAGCCGCAGGGCTTCCAGAAGTATCGCGTCATGAGCAACGACTTAGCTATTGTAATTGCCAACTGGAAGAAGACGGATTCGGATCTTGCTGGTAATTGCCCAAGGCCTGAGTAATTATTGGGGCTTAGCGACTTGAGCTGTTGCCTGCAAGACTATGCCGTTACAGGGTAGGTAGATAGCTCATTTGACTTGCCTCTTTCGTGGTTGTTTAGCCCTGTAAAACTAGACTTGTTAGGGGCTAATGTAATTTCCAGACTGATTTACGCAAGGAAGCTGCCATGAAAACACCCTCCTCCTGACCATCTCCGGCAAAACAATGTTCTCAGGAGAAGTACATTCAAAAAGCCCCTGCATCAGCAAGAACGAGGTATTGTTCTGTTTTCATTGTGCCTTGAAATACCTGTCTTCTGTTTCACAGGGGCAATACGGGTTGTGGCTCTTTCCCTTTTCTTGTTAGCTATCCCTTGGGCCTCCAACGATCCGACCTGACTTGTGTGCGATAGCAAAGAGTTGGACACCACAAGTTCATGCTAATATAGCACCTTTGGCCATTCTCCAGAGCCACTCTTTTTCGGTACAGTATTGTGCATCGGCAGAATTCACTGTTTGTCTTGAACCTTTCTTGGTGTCCCTCAGACAGGCAGTGAATCTCGTTTCATCACAGGCAAAAACGTGACAAGCTGAGGACTTTACCGATCTTCCGTAATTCGCCTTGAGCCTCAAGCTAATATGGTTGGCCTCTTCTCGCATGATTAACACCTTCCCGAGATTAGCCCCGATAATGAGAAATGTCGTTATTAATTTTTTTTTTGCGATATCCTCGGTTTCTGAGAATTGGCTCTTCGCGATACACCTCAGGGCGAGTCCGGCGATTCCCGTGGCGCACAACCGCCACGAAACGCATCTCGGCTCCTTGGGAGCCCTTCAGGCTTTTAAGTGAAAAGGCCCAAGGCGCAAAAGTCGTCTCCTGCAAGAAATAAAACGTTGAAAACCAGAAACACAGTGGCAGGCTCCGATTCACAGGCATTCTCGGCAGGCACAACTCAGCACTCTGGCACATTTCCTCACTGACAAACCCCCCATGCAAAGAATGTGTCAATGCCAAGGCCAAACTCCGTGAATTGCTGGCGAGAATGCCGCATGCGAGTCTTTCTGTCTGTAGACCGCGGTAGTCGCAGCGGACTCTATTTGTACCCACCTCGCATAAGGTTCGCCTTGATGACTTCCGCAGCTTCTGCACACACTTGATCGAAAGGAGTTACCCTGGATGCAGTGTGGTTGGTCTCCACTATCGCAGAACCAACAATTACCGCGGTTTCCACGTCGACAATCTTGACTTCGAAACGCTCACCAGTGTCGCCTTGGCGGGAATACTTGCAAGACATTATCGCCTCAACACCGTAAATCTTTTTCAACTGAACCCGTTTCTCATGGTCGAGCCGTCCTGGCAGCAGGTCCTGTTCAGTCAAGATCGCTCGCAGTTGAGACCTCTCAACAAAGGTTATTGGCTGGCTACGAAAAGCACGTACGTAGCTTGCCATGAATGCCTGCTCCTGATGCGATTCTAAACCGAGCACCGCAAAGCGATGATAAGACAGCAACGGGGGTTTCGTAAAGACACCGTATATCTTGTGACCGGTCCGACCACACCCCGAAAAAAGAATTGCCAACAGAACGACAAGAATACATCTGGATCTAAGCCTTATGGATTGTCGCATCTGCAAGCCTCCTTTGGCTTTATAACTGGCGTTCAGCTTCCCTTGGCACGTCTTGACTGCCTTAAAAAAATCATCCCAATTGTTTAGGTCCGCTAAGGCAGCCAGGAAAAGTATTCTCTCTTCATTCCTTACCAGACTTCTCAAAGAATCGCTTGGAGCTACGAAGCCTACTCTTATATATCGGCAAATATTGGCTTACAGCATTGAACCTATTGCTCCAAATGCCGATTTCGAAGTCTAGGGCAAAATTTCAGGTGTTTGCACACCGTAAATGCTTCTGAGGCCTGACACGGGTCTGCACGTGACTTCTCGGCACCCTAAGTGCTGCGCATGAGCCAAATCGGTATTCTCAGCAGCAATTCAGAACCACCTCAAACATGAAGCAGCATGGGTCGCGGTCAAGAAAAAGAAAATGCTCAAGTTGTGGTCACAAAAAGTGCTGCATGACACAAACGTGTGACATCTGTACGCTAATGTTGAGCTCATCTCATCGCTTGCCATACTAATCCAGCCCCTGAGTATACGATGGAAATATATCCATAGCCACCCAAAAGCCCTGTCAACAAACGTCTCGTGTTCGTAGACTCAACTAAACCAAAGTACTGAAGGCACCAATCTATGAACATGACTGACATGAATGTCAACGCCAAGAGGCAGGAAGACCGAATGCCGGCAACAAGAAGGCCAACGCACAGGAGCTGCCCCATGAAAACGCCTGTACATCTCGCACATACGGGAAACTGCCTTTCGCATAAAAAGAGACTTCGTTCCGGCATTTGGTGACAGCCAATCCGGTCGCCTAAGACCCCAAGAAGCCTCCTCAGTGGAGAGTATCTAATATTGTCAGAATTGTTTTCCACAGTCACAACATACCCAGGCGATTCGTGATTTGCCCTTGCCCATTCCACAGAGGCCGCAGAGCAATCCTATCGGGCCAAAGAGAATCGCTCCGCAACATCCTTTACCGGCGCCATAGCCCTTAATTTTCGTTTCAGACACAGGCTGAATTTTCGTGCCTCCACAGCTTGGACACTTCATCTCTGGCATTCTCCTATCTCCTTCTCATTCTCGCAATTATTCGTCTGCATTTAACTTATGGCGACTATGTCACCGGAGCCCCGCAAGTTGCTTACAGCGCTCGGCTGTTTGATTAAGACAACAACTTCTACTACAGGAGACTCACATACACAAGTATATTGGATTTGATATAGATGGCAAGACAACAGTAGCGTGTGTAGTATAAAAACGTGAAAAAAATAGATATAAAACCTTTAAAACAGACATTAGACGGGCGAAAGACTTTCTTCGACGGCAAGGCCCACCAATAACGAGCCTTCTTGCGTTGTGGAATGCACCAGCGCCTTAGAATCGGTTGTGGTTGCAGTGGTCCTTAATCGCGTCCCGAGAGCAGTGTGGTTTATTACTCCATCGAGAGCAGCTGTCGCTATCATCAGCTCGGCAATTCAAAATGTTTTTCTCATATCTGGGCATAGTCTCCTCGTTAGTCTCTGCGAGCATGTCAATGATGATTTGTCCTCCCAAATAGGCTATAGGAAACATCTTTTATCGTGACAAAATGCTCCCTGCAAACGTATTGGACCGATTCCGGTAAGAGGGGCTCAAGTGGCAAGACCGTTGCTTCTATCGGCTCTGCTACAGAGAATGGCTCACAGACAGTACAAATGGCAGGCGGTCCGGCTGATGCAATTAAGAATCCATGCAAAATACTGAAAACGGCCCCTTTCTTTCGCCGATATATAGGTTTGGAGAATGCGCCAGACCTCTCCGCGTGGTGCAAGAAAAGGGTGCCCGGAATGACAAGGCTAAGTTCCAAGCTTCGTGTGGCAAGAACAGTATTAACTTTAGTAATTTCTCTGTCTTTATCGGGTTGTGTAGGACCTCTAAAACAGCAAGCTCGGACAGTGAGAGTTACTCCCGTCTCTGAAGAATATGAATTAACCGAAAGATTGCGAGGCAAGACCTATGTTCTTTTGGCAGAGGCCAGCACCGGCCAGGAACAGTACAGAAGTGCGGTCTCTGACTCTTTGGCCCGGGTTATTCAGGAATATGGCAACAATTCTGGCAGTTTCCTGAATTCGGGGCTTGAGCATGAGCCAGACGATAAAAATGCACACCATACGAGTCTTGAAGTCCTATCTTTCACGGACTTTGTGAACACACTGAACAAACAGGGGATATCGCAAAGACACTCTGAGACAAGGGACTTTTATCGAAAAAACGGAATGTTTAAGAAATCGGACCTTCAATTCCTCAGGAAAATGGTCGGTGCCGATTATTTTGTTCTACCCTGTCTATTGAATGTTAAGCGATGGGACAACTCAAGGTTTTCAGTATTGGGCGTAAAGCTGGTCAACACTCACGTAACCTGCGCGGTAGTGAGTATGGAAATCTGGGATGCAAGGACGGGATATAGAGTCTTTAGTGCAACCTCAGATGTGACCGTAGCTGGCGAAAGAATCAGAGAGGATCCGATTGCCATTGAGGAAGTCTTTGAGAGGGCATGGTTTGCGATCATCGAACAGCTACCTACTTGACCTGCTTTTGAGCACGCCAAGCTTAATGGGAAAACCTGCAAATGCCAAAACCAGTGAGACAAGAAGCCAATAGCATCTCTCTATAGGAACCACAAGGTATGTTTGGCACAAAATCAAAAAGACACTCACGGCTTGAGTTAGTACTTTGGTCAATCTTGGCTTCGGGCACAGTATTGCTCTGTTCGTGCGCACATTACAAATGTGACCCTGCTTACACCGGCCCAGCCAAAAGAAGTGCACAAATGCTAGAGTATTACAGCTACCCCAAACGGACTATTGAAGCCAAAGTCAAAGAAATTGATACGAGCAAAAAGTATGTTGTTAAGAGAGTGGAATTCCCTTCGGCCCTGAATGTTTTTGGTTCAGACAATGTGAGATTCGACTACTATGTGCAGAGAAAAAAAGCCAGATTCCCAACCGTGCTTGTGTTGCCTATATCTGGCGGAGTGGATTTCACCGTCAAGAGCTTTGCAAACTGTTTTGCTTCTAACGGTTTCAACTGTGCTATTGTACGCAACAGGAAAGTTGATTTAGACGACGCTGAGAGTGCAGAACAGGTGGAGGATTACTTTAGACAATCAGTGCTCGATAGCAGGCAAGTGCTGGACTACTTGGTCCAAAGACAAGAGGTTGATGCAAACAGGCTTGGTTGTGTGGGTTTGAGCCTCGGTGGCATAAAGACGAGCATGATAGTAGGTGTAGATGAGAGATTGAAGTGTTGCGTAATGGGTCTTGCCGGCGGCAGTATTGCAGACATAACACTCCTCTCCGAAGAGAAAAAGATCAAAGACTATATCAGAGGGTTGATTGACATGGGCATTGGCCCGGAGACGATACATACTGAATTGTCAAAGAAGATAAAGACCGACCCTCTCAAATTAGCCAAGCACATTGATGCCAGAAATGCATTAATGTTCATTGCGATGTTTGACAGAGTTGTTCCCAAAAAGTGTGGGGACAGATTGTGGAAAGCTATTGGAAAGCCGGAAGTCGTTTATCTTCTCTCAGGCCATTACACTTCAATTTTGTATTTGCCCTGTGCTCAAATGAAATGTCTAAAGTTCTTTCAAGAAAAATTTGATGTCAGCTAACCTTTTGGGCAATTGATAGGTAACCGACCCTCGCATCGACAATTTCAACACCAAAAAGCATCGTAGAGTTTCAGCCAGAACCTTGGAGATGAGCTGTCAACGGAGTCTTATTGCTGGCTTGCCCGAGCGATGTGTTCACCAAATGGTCGGTGGCAAAAACAACAAGCCCGTAATGTTCTTTGGCAATGCCAAGAGATAGGAATTGGGCCCGCTTTTTCCTTCATGACAGCGATGCTTGCTGTTGTGCAGGTTCCGATAGCCTGCTAAAAAGCGCAGGACTCAATCCTGTCAAAACTCCATATCAAGCTCCCAAAGCCCCTGCTGTCAGCAGGAAGGTTGTCTTTGACACGCCTTCTCTACTACGCAGACTCGATTGGCTCGCCCAGCGCCTCAAACTGCATCCGTGTATGAGTTTCTGCATGTGATGCCTTGAGAGGATAATCGGTAATCAATCGCAGCGCCCGCTCAACCCGGCGGTATGATTATTTTCTCTGTTTTTATTTGACACCGGTCAGTACTCGCGGTATAATACCCGGCCAGTCGAGCATATTCTTACGTCTCTCAAGAATATGCTCTTGAAAAAAACCTGAGAGACAGAATTTATGGCCATTAGTGGGCCGAAGGAGCACACAAGTGAGTACAGGTACAGTAAAATGGTTTAACGCCAGCAAAGGCTATGGGTTTATCACCCCGGATGACGCGGGTGATGACTTGTTCGTTCATCACTCGGAAGTCAAGACGACCGGCTACGCTAGTCTTGAGGAGGGCCAGCGGGTCGAGTTCGAGATCGGCGAGGGCAAAAAAGGCCCTTGTGCGACCAACGTGATCCCTGCTTAATCCAGAGCGAAGCAACACGCCGGAAAAACCAACGGGCTCCGTGAAAGCCGGAGCCCGTTTGACTCTAACGTTTAACCTGCCGCCGTATTTGGCCCTTCTTTGCGAGGCAGCGTCGCCCGCCATTTCTCGGCCTGTGCCGGCTTGCCCCAGGCTTCGTAGAGGTCGACTAAGTTGTTAAGAAACTGCAATGTCTGTGCGTGTTCTGACCCGAGTGCCAAACTAACGACAGGTTAAGGAGCCTCTCGCGATGGTACGAGCCGCTTGAGCTCCTCGAACCAGTTGGTTACGACATGCAGTTCCCTCACTTCTGAGTCGTCGTACTCAGGCTTCAGAACCAAAAAGCGCTGGCCATCGGGCGTAACGTCATAGGATAGGCCAGGAACGTCGTTATACAGCCCTTCAAACAGCAGTTGAGGTGCCCCCGGCGAAAACTCAGGTTCGCTTGAGATCGACACGACCATCCACTTGTCGCCGTTGCGGTAGAATAGCTCATCCCCTTTTGGCGACCAGATTGGCTCTAACCCGAAATCGTCTGAAATCTGCCATATCCTATCCATACCGGGATATGGCTGCACGTAAACCTGATACTTACCATCCTTATCTGAGGTATAGGCAATCCACCGGCCATCGGGCGAGAACACGGGTCCCCATTCATTAAACTCTGTCCCAACGATAAGCTCAGGTTGACGGTCTCCTTCGAGTGGCAGAACCCAGATGTCGTTCCCAGTGGTCGGATGAATCTCGCAAAATGCCAACTGCTTGCCGTTAGGCGACCACGAATACGGAAGTGAGAGGTATTGGCTTGAGTGAAGCAGTTCGGCGTCGCCAATACCATCCACAGGCTTCCAGAAGATAGACCGCTTCCTTTGCCCCTCCCTGGCGCGCCCGAAGGTCACCCGTTTGCCGTCCGGCGTCCAGATAGGCCTGTAGTTGCTGTCTTCCAAGGTCAACCTCGTTCCCTTCCCACTGCCGATATCATAGATATACACGTTGGATTGTGTCTCTGCTGCCAGTCGTTTCCCGTCCGGGGAGAGCTCAAACGTTCCATAGATTTGTGCAGACACGGCCAGGGGCTGGGCTTTCCCCTGGCGATCGACCCACACCGGAATGCTCTTGGCCATATCAGCCCCAGGAACATAGACAAGCAAGCCGTCGTTAGAGAAAGCGAACTGCGCGGTGCCATACCTGGAGTCCAGCATGACCCCGTCGAGAACTGGAACGGAATCACCGGTCACATCCAGTGTCGTGAGGTCAAAAGGCGCTCCCTGCACAGCTCCTGCCAGAGTATATACAAGATGTCCTGTAGGCACGTAACGCGCGCGCTTACCGTCTTTCACTACAATCTTTTTCTCCCTTGTTTCCAAGGACAGGAGCATAGTACCGGCTTGGAGCATAGTACCGATTTGTGACAGGGAAATGAGCACCGCTTTGCCGCCTGGCAGCGGCTGCGGATCGTGACACGCTGCAATGCCTTCCTCGGCAAGCTCGACTTCGAACCCCAGACGTTCCTTAATGCCACCGGTGGCAGGAACTCGGCAGAGCCTCTTACCTTCATTCTCGGCGAAGTATATCGTACCATCGGCGCCCCAGCTTACACCCACGGGATTCCTGGCATCACAGATAACTATCGGCTCGCCGCCCAGAAGCGAGATCTTCTTTAGCTTGTCCTTAGTAAAGAAGCATACCGACTGACCATCAGGGGAAAAGACAGGCGAGAAAGCACGTTCTGTGCCCGCAATCGGCTTTGGCTCAAATTCGTCCATTAGCCGCAGGAACAGTTGGGTCGTATCGCCGACATCGGCGACATACACAAGCCGCGACCCATCAGGCGATAAGGCGACTGCAGGCATCGTGGCGATACCCAGCGGGTTTGGCCGGGAAAGCGCCAGCCTTTGATTCTCAGGCAGCCTGATGACAAACCGGCGAGTGGGCACAGTGGCGACAGTAGGTTTGCTTAAGAATATACTTGCAGCAATGAGGCCGACCACTATGCCGGCGACGCTGCTTATGACTGCCAACAACCATAGCGTACGCCGTCCCTTCCCCACGGCCGGGACACTGATGGGCGGCGCATCTGCCGGCAAGCTCTCCGTAAGGAGTCCCAAGGACAGCGTTTCCTCGATTTCGATAACCACATCTCCCATGTGTTGCAGCCGGCGGCGGGGCTCCTTCGCTAAGCAACGCCGCAACAGTACGCGAATGTTCACTGGAGTTGTCTGCGGCAGCAGGTCCCAGTCCGGCTCGCGCTCAATAATCCGTGCCAGTGTATCTGTCGCTCTCTCACCTTGAAACGGCAGATGACCCGTCAGCATCTCATACAAGACACAACCAAACGACCAGATGTCGCTGCGGTGATCAACCGCATCGCCGCGGGCTTGTTCGGGGCTCATATAGGCCGGTGTACCGATCACACGGCCGGGCTGAGTTTCTGTGATCTCACCACTCTTGCCTTCGCTTGTAGAGACTTTGGCCAGGCCGAAGTCCAGGACCTTGACCTTGCCTTCCGGCGTAGTCTTGATGTTGCCGGGCTTCAGATCCCGATGGACCACACCTTTCTCGTGGGCCGCCGCAACCGCCTCAGCTACCTGCAGCCCAACCGCTAATGCATCCTCAACCTTCAGCGCTCCACGGGCTATTCGCTCAGCTAAGGTCTCGCCAGGCACATACTCAAGAATAAGGTAGCCGACGCCCTCGGCCTGCTCGATGATATCGTGGATGGCGCCGATGTTCGCATGATTCAGTGAGGCTAAGAGTTGCGCCTCTCGCCGGAAACGCGTCTGGGCAGCGGCATCTTCGAGCAGGTGGCTCGGCATTGCCTTTACGGCAACAACCCGGTCAAGTCGGCTGTCATGTGCCTTGTACACCACCCCCATACCGCCCCGCCCGATGACCTCAGTGATCTTAAACCCGCCGAACTGTTTGCCGACCAGCTCCGCTGCCCTTCTAGCATCTTGGAACTCGCTCTCGTCCGTCTGTTGCAGAGAGTCGAATAGCGAGCTGATGCGCTGACACTCTTGGACTTTCTGCCTGATTTGCTCCTCAAGCCCGGGGTACCGCTTAACAAACTCATCCAGGTCAGGCTCTTCGCCTCGGAATCCGGATGCCAGGAACTCCTGTACCGCCTCGTTGAGCACCCCATCCAGACTCATGTCGGCTCGCTCTGCCATCAGATCCTCTTAAATAAATCCGTCAGCGAGACAATCGCACGCGAAAGTGACATCGCCACGGCAGCAGGGCTCTTGCTGAGCCTGCCCGCAATCTCTTTACAGCTCAGTCCCTCCACCTTGGCCAGTACGATCACTTCGCGGTATTCCGGTTTGAGCCGGTCCAGCGCCCGCTCCAGCCTATCGAGTTCCTCACGCAGCGACAGGATAACACTCGGCGTGGTAGTGACCGCAGGCAGACCCACATCTCTGTGCGGTCTGTCAGCACACGCCGCCACGCGGTCCAGTGATACTTGCCTGCGAACGTCTCGCTTGGCGGCGTGAATCCTGTCGACGTTATCACGAATTGTGTTCTCGACAATGCTTGAGAGCCATCGCAGAAAATCGCCCTCGCTGGAATAGGTGAAATCGCCGATATCCTTGACCGCCTCAATCAACGTTTCCTGAACCAGATCCATAGAATCGAGCTGAGCCCTTAGGCCCGGACCCATACGAAATCTGACTATCCGCCGGATCCGCTCTCCATAGATGTTGCACAATTGGTCTAAAGCAGCAGCATCTCCCCCCTGTGCCATTGTAACTAATTGCTGCGTCCGCGTTAGAGCCTGACCGCTCATGATCAGCTAACTCCAACATAAATAAGCCCTTAGGACAATTATAGCACATCGGCAAAGAGTTTTCAAATTTACTGTTAAGTTCTCCGTTTTTTTCCGCTCAGAACAGTGGAACAATACAGAGAAGAAAAAAACCGATATTACAATTCCAATAGGCCAACGAGCGAAAAGGAAGGTGTAACATGAAACTCTCTGTGAATTCAGGAATTAGCTTAGTGTTGTTCGGATTTGTTGCTGCTATCATGCTTGGCGGACGAGCCGCAAATGCAGATTTCACCTTCGGTGAGCCGGTGAACCTGGAGTCGGTCTTCCCATTCCTTGATCCGGACGAGGAGGGAATCAGCTGCTTCTCCAGCGATGCCTTGGAGATGTACATTGAATCATATCGGCCCGGAGGCCAGGGCGGTTGCGACCTTTGGGTGCTTAGACGCACTTCCATCAATGAGGGATGGGGAGAACCGAATAATCTCGGGCCGGCTGTGAACAGCCCTGAGTGCGACCAGGCCGCCTGGGTCTCCACTGACGGACTTACGCTCTTGTTCACGTCCGATCAGCGTGGTTACAACGACATATATGTAACGACACGACCTACAAGAGACGCCCGTTGGGGTCAGGCTGTATATATAGGGCCTCCGATCAATGGTCCCACCTCGGCGGTCGGTGCCCTGATGTCAGCCGATGGCTTAGAGCTGTACTTCTCCGCTTGGCAGCGCCCCGGTGGATTCGGTAATTTCGACCTGTGGGTCACGAAGCGGACGACAACGGACGGCACCTGGGGGGAACCGGAGAATCTCGGCCCCGCGGTCAATAGCCCGTACGACGAGGCGTGGCCCAGCCTCTCGCCGGATGGGCGAGTCCTGTTCTTCTGCGGTAATAACCACGACCCCGAGATTCCACAGCGACCCGGAGGGTATGGCCGTGCTGATATGTGGATGACGATGCGAGAGACCCTCTCGGACCATTGGCAACCCCCCGTGAATCTTGGACCGAAGGTAAACAGCTCGAAACATGATTTTGGTTCATGCATCTCACCGGACGGTTCTACGCTGTACTTCTTTACAATCTCCGGGAACATCTGGGAGAATTGGCAGGCACCAATTATTCCAATCGTCGACTTCAACGGCGACGGCCAGGTAGACCTTGAAGACTATTCCGAGCTTGCTCAATACTGGTGCCAGAACGAACCCTCAGTTGACATGGGCCCAACGCCTCTCGGTGATGGAATAGTGGATTCTCACGATGCGCTCGTCCTGGCCAAATACTGGCTGACATATCCTGGCGTCGTCGCCCACTGGAAGCTCGATGAAACGGAAGGCTTCATTGCCCACGACAGCGCCGGCGACCACGATGCCTTCGTCATAGCTGAAGATCCGCTCTGGCGGCCCGACGATGGCAAAATAGATGGTGCCCTCGAGCTTGACGGCATCAATGATTATGTCGGCACACCCTTTGTCTTGAATCCGGCACAGGGCTCGTTCAGCGTATTTATGTGGGCCAAGGGCGGCCTGCCCGGACAAGCGCTCCTGTCCCAGAACCTGAGTACGGATTGGCTTTACACCCTTCACCCGATGGGCTGGCTTATGACCAGTCTGGGCCAGGGCGGCCCTCTGCTTTCGGAGGTCGTTATTACCGATGGCGAGTGGCACCGCATCGGATTTACATGGGATGGGACCAACAGAACGTTGTATGTCGATGATGTCGAGGCAGCCAAAGACACCCAGACGGCGCTACAAGGCGCAGATCGCGGTCTGAATATTGGTGCTGGAAAGGACCTCGGTCCAGCCACTTTCTTCTCCGGCCTGATCGATGATATCCGCATCTACGACCGGGCTGTTAAGCCGTAAGGCAGAAAGGATTATGTGAAATCAAAGCTCTTGTGAAAATGGGGCCTCGAGGATATAGAAATGAAGATGGAGAGTAATTTACGAGTTTTGCGGATAATTCCTGCACTGATGGCAGCTTTCTTAGCGAGCTTGCCTGCCTATGCCAAGTATGACGGCGGCAGCGGAGAGCCCAATGATCCCTACCTGATCGCCACGGCAGAAGAGCTGATGCTACTTGGTGAGACCCCCGAAGATTACGATAAACACTTCATCATGACCGCTGATATTGATCTGGATCCGAATCTGCCCAACCGGAAGGTCTTCGATAGAGCTATGATTGCGCCGGATACAAACGATGTTGAAGGTGGTTCTCAGGGGATTGCTTTCACCGGCATTCTTGACGGTAATGGTCATACGATCTCGCATCTCACGATTAGGGGTGTAAGCTATCTGGGTCTGTTCGGGCAAACAGGTTCTGGAGCGAGGATTTCCAACCTGGGCTTGGAAGCGGTAGATGTTAGTGGGACAGGTGAGAATGTTGGCGGTCTCGTCGGATACAGGGGCAGCATCACCAACTGATACAGCACCGGTTCGGTTAGCGGTGGGCACTGTGTCGGGGGCTTGGTGGGGAGTAGCGGGGAGACTCGCCACGAAGTGGTGGTGGATAGCTGTTATAGTACCGCCACAGTCAGCGGAGATCGAGACGTCGGCGGTCTCGTAGGTGGCGTCGGGAGCCCGATATGCAAGAGTGGAGGCGGGAGATGCCGTGGAGAGATCCACATCAAAAACTGCAGCAGCGCTGGCATGGTCAGTGGAAACGAGAATGTCGGTGGCCTTGTTGGTCGCAACTCTTATGGCGGTATCATCACCAACTGCTACAGTACCACTATGGTCACGGGAGATAGTCAAGTCGGTGGTCTCGTGGGTCAGAATTTCGGCAGCATCGGTACGAGCTACAGCACTGGCACGGTCAGCGGTAGTACGTATGTCGGCGGCCTCGTGGGATGGAACCCTATGAATGGTTTGGTCATCGATTGTTATAGTGTTGGAAAAGTCGAGGGAAATGAACATGTCGGCGGTCTCGTGGGCTGTGATTATCATGATCTAGCCCCGGGAACAACAACTGACGGCTTCTGGGATATGGAGACGTCAGGGCAGACCAGCAGTAAAGGCGGCACGGGCAAGACAACAGTTGAGATGCAAACAGCCAGCACATTTTTGGAGGCTGGGTGGGACTTTGTCAATGTCTGGGGTATTGGTGAGAATCAAACGTATCCGTATCTACGCAAGTACTCGGCGGCGGATATCAACCAAGACGAAAGTGTTGACTTTGGCGATCTGGCTACCCTGGCCGAGAACTGGCTCCGGCAACAACCTTGATGTTGCCAGTTTCTTCTCCGGCCTGATTGACGATGTAAAGATCTACGACCGGGCAATAGTACCATAAACGCTGACTTCTGACAACACACCACAAAGGGCTGCCGGACTGTTCTGCTGCCGGCCCCTTTTTCCTCCTCAGCGCCAGACGTCCGCTTGTTAGCCAACCACCCACCATTCAACCGTTGAAGCCCAATGGAAATCCGCCGTGTTTAGCCCGGTCCTCTGGGCCGGGTTCTATTCACTTCCCCTGTTCTCTGGCGGACCGAAGCCTCCCCTCCGGCGACACCCGCCAAGCCGCCCCACGAATCACGACCCGCGAATTAGGCAATACAAACCCAATGGCGAACGGCTCATTTCGGGGTTTTTCTTATTAGTGCTACCCAGTCCTTGTCGGCATCCTGCGGTGGATGGCCGATTGCGGCTGAGCTAGGCCCATCTACCTCTGTAACCGTACCTGTACGCAACGGGCCACCCATACGCGGATTGTACCACTTCACTGTAAAGGCCGCGGCGTCCTCTCCCAAATCAATATGTGTTGTCCCACCGCCAGGCAGGTATATAGCGTAAATTTGCCCGGGCCTGGCGAGGCAATAGTCATCCTTTGCAGTGGTCAGTTCGTCATGGTGGCTCATTTCAGTGAATGGCAGGTGCTCATGGAAAAACTCCAAGGCGTATCGGGTCAGGTCCCAAAGGTGGTCACGGCTGCGCCAATCTTCGCAGTTTAGGTCGTTATTCGCGAACTTGTACCCGAAGTACCATTCAACGCCGGCCCCACCAGCCATCAAATTGCCCCAAAGGTGTTGCTTCCGTACTTCGTCATGCCAGTAATCATCCTTGTCGGGCTTGACGCCCGTATGTGCCGGGCCAATCTCATCGAGGCAGACGACCCATTGGCGGTTTGCGGAAGCCGAACGGTCGATCCATTTAACCGTTTGCTCGTGCGTGTCATTGGTCTGCAGCGACGGACCATCGAAATACTCGTATCCAAGCAGGGGGGCGTACGCTTTGTCGTATCTACCGGGGAAAGTATGCATGACGATTGGGTGGTCGTAGGGGTCGAGGTCTTTGATATATCGGCAGAAGGCCTTGCGCTGGGCGTCGGTGTTGGTGTTTTCTTCGCCGAGATTCCAAACGAGACCGAGATGATGGCCAAAGCGGGCGATAAGCTCGCGGTAGTAAAGCTTACGCTGGGGCCCGAGCTCGCCGCCGTCGAGGCCCTGGTCGTTTTCCTGCTCCTGAGTAATGATGTGCAGCATAAGGCCGAGTTCACTCATGTGCGAAAAAACTATCTCCCACTGGTCGAGTTTGCTGCAGTCAAACCGGAATTTTTCTTCCGGACTAATCCAGGGCCACACGTCCTTGCCGTCACCGCCGTCGATATTGTAAGGGATAAAGTACACGCTGTTCATGCCCTTCGAGGCCAGATAATTCAACGCGCCGATGATGCCCTTGCCCTTGTCGCTTTTCCACGTTGGGTCGCCCGGCTTGAAGTCCTTTACATGAGGCTGGTAGCGATGCAGGAATTTATCGCCTGCGGCTTCACCTTCGCGTTTCAGCTCGCCCGTGTCAAAAGTGCCGTCGAAATCCGTGTATGCAAGAAAGTTCTCCGGGCTGTCTGCACCGCCTTTTAGGAAATACTCGCCGGTCCCGGCGAATTGAAGATACCGTTTGCCGACGTATTTGAGTAAGCCCTTGCCCCGGAAATCTCGGCCGGTTTTATCACTTGGGCTGATGGCAAAGGAACCTCTAGTGCCGTCGAAGGCTGTGGCAGAGCCGGCTTCTGCATCGCTGCTTAGGGCAATATCCGGACCGGTGCGAAAGGAAGCTGTGTAGGACCATTTTCCCGTTTCATCGGGCACAAAATGCACGCGCCACTTATTGCCCTCGGTCGCACTGCTTTGTCCAGCATCGCCGTCCGCTGCATAGTAGCCGCCAACGACGTACTGCTTTTTGCCCTTTCTGAATGTCACATTGAGGCGGTAGTCCCGGAAAGGGTTAGGCTCGGCCTCTTCGCTCGTTTCAGGCCCGCTAAACGTGACGGTGACCTTATGCCACTTTTTCAGCTCCCCACAAATATCGGGTCTCTTATCTGCTCCGAAAGCGGCACACTCGCCTACTACTGCGAAGATAATAGCAAACAGTACGATTGATCCGCAGCGCTTCATATTGTGGCTCCTTAAAAAGGTAGACAGTTGAATAATAGTGGGGTAGCTTACACCAATGATGTGGGCCTTTGCAACAGGTTTCTGCCGTATTTTCTGAGCTACCTGTAGGCGCATAAAAAGGCCGAGCGGTAAGCCCGGCCTTGTGGATATCAAATTAGACCGGCCTTTGAACTTTGCTAATCTCCATGCCAAACAGGATTTGGGTCCAAGATATGGACGGGTTTTGCAGCTCTCTTTCTTGGCCCTTTAAAGGAAGGCAGGCCGTGATACCTGTATTCTTCGGGAAAATTGGTTCCTGTAGCAGTTAGAATGTTGTAGTTGAACTTCTCTCCCTTGCCAAATTGATTCTGCATATTTCCGAGTGGTCGCAGATAAACTGTCCAGCCACCAAGCTCGGCATATTCGATTAGCCACGCCACAACAACCAGACCTTGTTCAAAATCTTTTGCCCACCCGCAAAGAATCGCCAGATCGTTAACTCGGACAAAATCCTCCCATGTAAGCTCGCGGCCAGTTTCAAGCTCCTGTTTTATTTGTTCAAATTGCTCGCCCCGAATCCACTTCAGCCGTGTGCGAAGCTCCATGTTCCTGATTCTTTCGTCCGAATCCGGCTGGAAACTCCAGAACAACTCGATAGTCTGCATAGTCTCTACCAGCTCATCCGTTATGGTCAGATCCTCGGGATTTTTATCGTGCGCGGTTTCCAGAATGATTCGGGCTGCATACCCATACGGATATGATGTTTGTGATAAACGCCCGCCTTTCTCCCAGAACATCTCACGCAGAGCCACAGCGGTTGCCACAAGCTGTTTGCTCGAAAGGTTCTCTATGTCTAACTTCGCCTGGAGCTCTTCGTACAATTGCTGCTCCACGTCAGAGTATGCAGGCCATGTGCTCACAATTCTATCCTGGGCTTTCCATATCTCCATATAACCCACTAATGGCGTTATTGTTTGCGGTGCGCTATCCTCAAGACCGAGCAGGTTTAGATCCCCAAGATCGGGCAAGTCAAGCTCCCGACTGTCTTGTGCAGTAGCGAAATCCTTTATTTCTGGCTCTGGCTCAGAAGGCAATTCTTGCTCAACAAAGGTGTAGTCAGGCGGAATGTTGGGCTCAAAATCACCTGCAAGTAGCTCCACATTCCATTGAAATTCATCCTGCACAATCTTAACCTTCGTGGATGTGCCATAAGCAAGACCTTCCAGTTCTATTCGCACAGGCAAGCCAGTTTCTACATCAACCCAAAGACGAGTCACAGCATCATCAACACGCTCCCCGGATATTCTCTGCCCGGTTAGCTCGGCACCTTCGACCAAAAAGCCGTCAATTGTCTCGCATCCCAATTCTGTGTAATCATTTGACAGAATGTGCCTGACCATTTCCCTTGGGTCAACTCTACCGACTTTCTGTCCATCAGGCAATTGAATGCGAGTGTAATCCTTGGCGAAATGCAAGACCGAAACAATAGCCTTTTCTTGAGCAAGCGCGTAGACGCTGAAACGTAATTCACCACTTTGGTAGTTATCAGTCCTTGTTCCATAAATCGCGGAGCAATATACTATATTCTCTGTGTCTGGTGCTATGAATTCAAAGCCTTCTTTTTGTGGGCCGCTTGTTGCGCTTCGTCTCTCTCGGTATATATAACTATTAATTTTGTCAATTTTCTCGACCACACCAGCCCAGGTCACACTTGTCCCATCGATCGGGCCACCGAGTTGATGTATGCCGACAAGCACCATAATAATTATCACCGCCGCAACGGCCAATTTTGCTATTCTACTTTTCATAATTATTCTCCCTATATTCGGCTCAGCTATAGCCGACTTTGTTTGCTTAGATTTCTCTTGTGCTTTCAGGATATCATCTAAAATTCGGTCGCGCATCTCGGCACTTGCAGTAAAATTCAACTTCTTTTTTATCGTCTCTTCCATATTGTCCGGAGATCTCATTTCTGCACCTCGCCATCCAGAATTGACCTCAGTTTATTCAGGCCATACCGGTACCGGCCCTGGATCGTACTGACTGACACACCTCGCACCTTAGCTATTTCTTTGAATTTCATCTCGCCCTTCAGACGCAGGACTACTGCTTCTCGCTGATCGTCTGGAAGCTGAGCTATCGCGTGATTTAATAGCTGTGCTTCTTCGCTGCATATAATTGACTGATCCGGCTCCATTGAGTCTGAGCTTGCCAGCCGGAGTCCACCTAAGGTTGTACTTTGTCGCCGGTTTGCTCGGATTCGGTCGCGCGCACGATTGATAACGCAGGTTCTAAGATAACCCTTGAGGCTTCCACGTAGCTTGAAGTCTTCCTTCGATTTCGCAAAGGAAACGAAAACATCGTGCACGATGTCCTCGGCCCCACTGGCATCATTTGAAAGAGCCATCGCCAATGTCAGCAAATAGTCCAGATACTTTTCATAGATGCGGCGCAGGCCGTCCTTGCTGCCACATTTGAATTTCCACTTGAGCAGTTCGTCTTCAATCATCTTTGGCTGGCCGGCTCACTCTGAAGAACGATCGTTTCTCACTAATATCACGATTAACGTGCCCATTTTAGTATAAGAAACCAAAGCTTTCTCCCACTTTTTCTCATCATATACTATGCACGAGGCTTTGCCCGCAAAAGCGCAAAAAAAAAGCCGGGCCAAATAAGCCCGGCCTCTATGTACATCTCGCGCTTGCCCTGAGATCCTAATCTGGTAGCTCTTCGGGGGCCACGTCCCTTGTGCTCAAATCGCCGTAAATGACGCGATACGTTTCCGAGTCCTTGGGCCGCCACCACATCACCGGGGTGCTCGCGTCGCCAAGTTTCACGCCCTCACCAGCATAATGAAAGTCACGAACCTCCATTTCCCCCCTTAACAGCTGAGTATACCAGTGTGCCTTAGTCCATTTTTCGGAAACCGGTGCGAGCCGCTCCTCGATCTCGGATTCAGAAAGCTTGTTTCGCTTGATGTACTCCCTGAGTGTGGTCTGCAACATTGGAAGCTCAATTTCAGGAGGAAACTCACCATCCAGGAAAATTGCCACTGCACGCAGTCCTTCGACGAGATCTTCTTCGGTGGTGCTTTGCATAAACTTCTGCAATCCGGTAAGCTCGCCCTTCTCGACCTTCTCAACGGTGTATCCGTCAGGGGCCGTCGTGCTGAAGAGTGACTCATCAAGGTCAACGTCGAATTTGAACTCGCTCATAATTATCTTTCTGCCCTTGCCCACGTGGATGATCTCAACGCGGACAGGAAGCTTCGTGTGCACATCAGCCCAAACTGTGATATCGTTGTATTTACTCAAAGAGCGAAAGCCCTTGGCTACATGCCCCTCGATTTGGCGTATGCCAATTTCTTGAACGCCGCCTTCTTCAGGAGGTCTATTCTGCATAGAGCGGGCCATTCTGAATATATCAGGATCGGTGGCTGGCTGCCTATCTACCATTCTCTCGATTGCATATTTCTTCTCAGGAACAAGCATAAGTGTCTTTGGAACAGCAAGGTCAACTACCAAAATGGTGCCGTTGGGGTAAACCTGCCGCCTCTGCGTCAGACTCAACCTCATGAGACGGTAACTACCGGACCGCCCCTCTTCATCCTCTCCAGTGTACGTGCACGTGTAGGGGCGAAAATTGTTAATTTGCTCCAGAACGTCAGCCCATGCGACGCTCGCTCCCTCGATCGAAGTGCCAAAATGCATTACGCTCACGATTAATGCTATTGTTATCACCGCCGCAGTGGCTAATTTTGCAATTGGACTCTTCATAATAGTCCTCCTTATGTTCGTTCCAGCCGAAGTCGATTGCTGTTCCGTAGCTTCAGCCAATTCCTCCAGAAGACCCCTCAAAACTTTCTGATTCGCCTGAGGCTCGGAATGTATCGCTGCATTTCTTATCAGTTTCTCTATGTTCTTAGTTGATTTCATTGTGCCACCTTGCTGTTCAATAGTGACCGCAGCTTATCCAGCCCAATACGGTATCGACTCTGGGCTGTCTTGATCGAGACATCCTGATATTCGGCAATTTGCCTGAATTTCATTCCGCCCTGCAGATGCAGAGTTATCGCTTCGCGCTGGCTATATGGCAGTTGTGCCAACGCGTTGCTCAGTTGTCTTAGTTCCTCACTGCATGTAATCCACTGCTCGGGCCTCTTGAAATCCAAAGGTATGGACCCAGCTCTGTCAAGCTCAAGACGCTGCTTGGATGCCCGATTGGCGTTACGTGCCTTGTTGGCGACACATGTTGCCAAATAGCTCCTAAGAGATCCCGTAAGCTGGAAGTCGCCGGCACCACGTATGAATGAAGTGAAGACATCATGCACAATGTCTTCAGCAGCATTTGTCTCATTCAAAAGAGACACTGCCAGCTTCAGCAAATCATCTCTGTACTTCTCGTAGATTCTGCAAAAAGCGCCGCTGCTGCCACGCTTGAATCTCGACACTAACAACTTATCTTCCAGCACTAATTAGTACCTCTTTAGAATATTGGATCGGTCGATCTTCATCTATATAACACATAAGTAAGCTGTTTTACTCAAAATGAGAACCATTTTTTTCACATCTTGATCTGCAGGCTAAGACTTTCCATATCTGCCTGCCCGGAGCGCACAAAAAAGGCCGGGCTAAACAAGCCCGGCCT